>RCNB010001475.1_pt1 | contig 14785 bp, 12 predicted proteins | sample 2041321 | NCBI WGS metagenome assembly RCNB01 (sample SAMN09708232, study PRJNA481090) | Marine sediment metagenome, whole genome shotgun sequencing project. | reverse complement strand
GCTGCCGCCTTAAATCCCGGGCCTGATTTAACCTATTTTACAGGACTTGATTTCCATCTTATGGAACGTCCTGTCATCGGGATCTTCCCAGCTGAAGGAACTCCGATTCTTATCCTTCCGGAACTGGAACAGCAAAAGTTAAATGAGCTGGATTATGAAATCCGCGCATTTTTCTACACAGAAGACCAATCCACCTGGCAAGCAGCAATAACCAATGCACTCATAGAAGCCGGATTGGAGGCTGGAAATTTAGGGGTAATCCCCCGCAGTCTCCGATTGCTGGAATTTAAGTATCTGGAGGAAGCTCTTCCGGATATGGATATATTATCTGCCCAGCCCATCATAAGCTCTCTGCGAATGATAAAAGCAGACCATGAAATTGAAAATATGCAGGAAGCAGCCCGGATTGCGGAGTGTGCCCTGACCGCTACCCTGTCAGCAATCAAACCGGGTGTGACCGAAAAGGAAGTAGCCTCGAAATTAGTAGGGAGATTGCTACAATATGGATCCGATCCTGAGCTGCCCTTTTTTCCAATCGTCTCATTCGGATCGAATTCTGCCAACCCCCATGCAACCCCTTCGAACCGAGTGTTAAAGTTAGGAGACTTGGTTTTAATTGACTGGGGAGCCAATACAGAACACTACTTCTCAGACATTACCAGGACTTTTGTGATGGGAGATGTCAATCCTGAATTGGAGCAAATTGCTGAATTTGTCCAAAAAGCAAATGCAGCTGGCAGGTCAGCAGTGAAGCCAGGCATTTCCACAAGTGCTGTTGATCGGGCTGCAAGAAAAGTAATTGATGATGCTGGATACGGTAAATATTTTATTCACCGGACAGGACACGGCCTGGGTAGAGAAACTCACGAGGAGCCTTATATCAGCCAGTATGATGAAACAATATTAAAGCCGGGGATGGTTTTTACAATTGAACCCGGGATTTACCTGCCCAATCGTGGGGGAGTAAGGATTGAAGATGATGTAGTGGTAACTGAAGATGGTTGTATGTCGTTAACTCACCTTCCCGGAGAGTTAACACAGCTGCTTTTTGAGGATTAACTAATCCAATTTCTGGAGGCTACCATGATTGTCAAAAACGCCGAACCTTTTTACTTTCCAGGAAACACAACCGGATGTCTATTAATTCACGGCTTTACTGGGGCTCCGACTGAAATGCATCCCCTGGGTGAATATTTGGCAGAAAATGGATTTTCCGTTCTGGGGGTCCGTCTCTCTGGACATGGAACCAGGATGGCTGATTTAAAACGATCCCATTGGCAAGATTGGTCCGCATCTGTTCTTGATGGATGGAATCTTCTGCTATCTACCACGGATAAAATCATCTTGGTAGGGTTATCTATGGGTGGGGTTTTAGCTCTTTACCACGCTTCCTTCTTACCGGTTCAGGGAGTAGTCAGTCTATCTGCACCCTACAGGATTGACCCTGATCCAAGATTGGCGATACTGCCATTTTATTCCCATTTCATTCCATACGTATCAAAAGGGGAATCGGATTGGCAAGACCAGAACGCAGTTGAGGAACACTTCTCTTATGCTAAATATCCCACGAAAGCAATCCTTCAAGTGAATCTACTGCTTAAGGAAATGCGGAGATCCTTGCCTAAAGTAACTGCTCCAGCATTATTAATGCATTCGAAAAAGGATCTGGGTGTTAACCCGGAAAATATGAGACTGATCTATCAAAACCTCGGCACAAAAGAAAGGGATAAAGAAATGGTCTGGCTGGAAAACAGCGGGCATGTTGTAACACGGGATCTCGAGAAGATGACTGTTTTTAACAAAGTCCTCAGTTTTACCAGGGGTATCCAAGGTTCCAATCAATGACAAAGGATTTTGTATACGTAGTTATAAGTCTGTTTACCTGGGGATTGGGTGAGGGTCTGTTTATGTATTTCCAACCCCTTTACCTGGAAGAATTGGGGGCTTCCCCGATCTCAATTGGTGCCATCCTGGGCGTAGTCGGGATAGCTATGACTGTAGTTCATATTCCAGCTGGTTATCTTGCAGATCGGATTGGTCGGCGAAAATTAGTGTGGGCTGGATGGATAACTGGAATACTTACTACCGGGATTATGGCAGCTGCCAGATCCCTTGCTGTATTTTCGATTGGAATTATCCTCTATGGGGTCACATTATTTGTCATCTCTCCCCTCAACAGTTATGTGACTTCGGCTAGAAATAAACTTACAGTTGAACAAGCTTTAACAACTACCTCAGCGGCCTTTTTTTTAGGAGCTGTTCTTGGACCGTTGATTGGCGGTTGGATCGCAGAAACTCAAGGTCTTCGATCTATTTACTTTTATGCTTTTGGAATCTTTATCATATCCGGTTTACTAATTCTTCAGATAAAATCACAACCCCCCGAGAAAGACGATCATAGTCTACCTAGAGGACTGCTAAAAAATAAAAATTTCATGCTGTTTATGCCTCTAGTTTTTCTGATTTTTTTTGCGATGTTTTTACCTCAGCCTTTGACTCCCAATTTTCTAAAAAACCAGCGCGATATCTCCTTACAAACCATAGGTCTACTCGGATCCATTACCAGCCTCGGCAATGTACTGCTCAATTTATTATTTGGATATCTTCCAACAAAAGTCGGCCTGCTTTTAGGTCAGGTTTTTGTAGGAATATTTGCTGCCCTGATCTGGAAGACAACTCAACTGCCCCTGCTGGTAACAGCCTATCTCTTCCTTGGAGGGTATAGGGCTACCCGCACTTTAATGATCGCCCAGGTAGAAAAAGTTGTATCAAAAGCCAATCTCGGGCTAGCTTATGGCGTAACTGAAACGATTGCCGGGCTGGCGCTGGTAGTTGCACCTCCCCTGGCAGGTATGCTATACATAAAGAATCCCAATCTTATTTTTAGCACAACGTTGCTGCTGCTCATCCCTTCCGTCCTCCTAACACTAATATGGAGAAAAGTATCATGGAGCCTCTGACACAATTCTTTTTATCTGTCTCAATCTGGTTTCAGCAGTCGCCAGAATGGCTGATCCCAATCATGAAAGGGGTCACATCTTTAGGCAATGTGGAATTTTATTTATTAATTATGCCCCTACTGTACTGGTGCATCGACATATCCCTCGGAATTCGAATGGGGATCCTCTTATTAGTAAGCGGGGGATTGAACGCCCTGCTAAAACTAGGATTTCAAACGCCCCGCCCATTCTGGGTAACGAACAAGGTGCAGGGTTTATCTGAGGGTATTAGTTTTGGATTTCCATCTGGACACGCTCAGAATGCTGCCAGCATGTGGGGACTGCTCGGAATCACCCTAAAAAAACGATGGGACCAAGTCTTGGTTTTCATATTGATCCTTCTGATAGGGTTATCCAGGATTATCTTGGGTGTTCACTTCCTTCATGATATCCTGATTGGCTGGCTGGTCGGCGCCCTGCTTGTCTGGGCATTTGTCCGACTTGAATCAAGGGTAATTGCCTGGTACAAACGCAGCTCACTTGGCAAGCAGATTGGGATGCTCGTGCTGATTACATCTCTTTTTATTCTTCCTGCTCTTCTGCTATCTCCGCCTATTAATTTTCCGCAGCTACCTCAAATTTGGTTAGACATTGCAATGGTGGAACTTAATCCCTACAGTTATGAGGATATACTCACCTCTGCTGGCGCATTTTTTGGATTGGGGTTAGGCATCATATTCCTCGATATATTTGGGATGTTCACTATCAAGGGAAAAATCTGGCAGCTTATCCTGCGTTACATCATTGGCTTGAGTGGAGTGTTGATTCTCTATATCGGTTTAGGGTCAATTTTTCCAGATGATGTTTCAGCAGCAGCCTATATGCTGCGCTTTGTCCGTTACACCTTGATTGGATTGTGGATCGCCTATGGTGCCCCTATTGTATTCACCTGGTTAAAATTAACCACTATCAAAGAGTAATTCTGATTGGAAATATATTTAACCAAAAACACCCCTATTCAGGGGTGTTTTTATTGGTTGTTTTGTTTATTTTTCTACTCTTCTTCCTGATTCTCTGCGATAACCTCTTCCGCCAGGTGAGAAGGAAGCTGCTGATAGTGGATAAAGTCCATCTCATATATACCCCTACCACCGGTCATCGACCTGAGATCTGTTGTATAGCGCTGCATTTCTGCCAGCGGAACCTGGGCAGTTACAATTGACCTTCCACCCTTAGTATCCATCCCTTGAACTCGGGCTCGGCGTGTATTAAAATCACCCAGGATATCGCCCATGTTTTCTTCTGGTACTGTTACCCGTGCTTCCATAATCGGTTCCAACAGGATTCCACCCGCCTCACGGAAAGCCATTTTAAATACCTGGCGGGCGCAAATTTCGAATGCCACCGGTTTAGAATCGACCGGGTGTTCTTTTCCATCAACCACTGCCGCTTTGACGTTTACGACAGGATAACCAGCCAGGACTCCCCCATCCATAACGGTTTTCACACCCTTCTCAATCGCTGGCATGTAATTCTTGGAGATCGATCCACCAAAGACCTCATTCTTGAACTCAAACCTTTCTTCAGGAAGGGGATCAAGACGCATATGGATTTCCGCAAATTGCCCGGATCCTCCAGATTGTTTTTTATGTCGATACTGCGCAGAACCACTTTTGCTGATGGTTTCCTGGTAAGGAACCTTTGGAATCTGGATATTCAACTCTGTCTGGAAAATATCTTTTGCTTTACGAATGGCCACATCAATATGCTGACCACCCATCCCTTCAAGGATGGTTTCTTTTGTTGTTGTATCCTGCTTCCAGGACAAGGTCATATCCTCTTCGCAGAGACGTGTGAGCGTTGGACTTAATTTAGCCGAGTCTGCCTGTGAAGCAGGGATTACTGCGACCCGGTAAATTGCTTTCGGATAGATTGGAACTGCCAGTTTTACTGGATGTCCTGCATCGCCCAAAGTATGACCAGTGGAAGTAACATTCAATTTTGGTACTGCTACGATATCACCTGCATGTACATTCTTAACATCCAGCTGTTGTTTTCCACGCATCACAGAAATATTTCCAAAGCGTTCTTCTTCACCTTCCTGATGATTCCAGACTTTGCTGTCCGAACTCACAGAACCAGAGTACACCCGGAAATAAGTAATTTTACCAACATAAGGATCTGCAGTGGTTTTCCAAACATAAGCAGCGAATGGTCCTGCGTCTGACGCCTGAAGTTCTTCATCACCCTTTGGACCCTCTGCAGATACGGGATCTATTTCATCTGGTGCAGGCATCAGTTTTAAGATCAGGTTTAGTAAGGGAGCCATACCCACATTCGCTGTACCTGAACTTACCAAGACCGGTATAAACGACTGCGTCTTGACTGCATTCTTTAAACCGCTCAGGATTTCATCTTCGGTTAATGTTTCACCTTCCAAGTATTTCATCAACAAATCATCGTTTCCTTCTGCGGCCGCTTCTATGATTTCCATTCTTAATTCCTCAACCTGGTCCTGGAATTCAGCCGGGATATCGGTGGTTGTTTTTCCGTCACCCTGATAGGCTTTGTTTTCGAGGATATCGAGCACACCACTGAAATCTGCCTTTTCTCCCCAGGGGAGTTGGAGGGGAATTAATCTTAAGGAAGTCATTTGCCGAACAGATTCGAGAGCTTTTTGGAAGTTTGCGTTTTCACGATCCATCATATTGATCACTACAAAACGCGGTAAATTAAAATCATCAGCATATTGCCAGGCCAGTTCAGTTCCAACTTCAGCTCCTGCAACTGAATCAACTGGGATAATGACTCCATCAACTACTCGTAATGCCGAGATAACTTCTCCGACAAAATCTGTATACCCAGGTGTATCCAACAAGTTGATTTTGTGATCCTTGTACTCAACTGGAATCACGGCGGTTGAGATAGAAATTCCCCGGCGTTGTTCCTCATCTTGGAAATCAGAGACGGTTGTGCCGGCATTGATTTCTCCCAAGCGGGTTAATGCTCCGGTAAAATACAACAACGATTCTGCTAGCATCGATTTACCTGATCCACTATGGGACACCAGAGCAATATTTCGAATGTTTGAAGTTGAATATTCTTTCATGGATAAAACCTTCCTAAAATATTAATGGGAATTTGTCCTAAACCATTCAAACAAGGATTGTTTTTGTTATACTTATATCTTGTTAGAAACTCTTCTTATTCGACTACACGATTTTATGACATCATGGCTTCCTTGTCAAAGCAATTTAGGTGATTTTCATCCCTAGATACAAAACCACCTAAATGCAATTCAACTCGATATTACGGGTGGAAAACAAAACTAATAAACTATGCAGAAATTTTCCATCCAAAACCTGATAAAAAGAACAAGTGACATCCAAGAAATGATCTCCCTTAAAAAGGTTAAGTCTGCCAGTTCTCAAGGGGTTGACTTCCGAAAGTTATTTTCGGATCTATCCCATTTAGTTAGTGAAACCGCCTCCACTGTAGAGAACATTCTTTCAGACCAGGGAATGAGTGCTGCGAGTCTTCCGCTGAGATCCCGCCGAGCTTATCAATGGATGAAGTTTTTATCGATAGAGAATAATCTTCAAAATCACCTGGATGCCATTCAACGGATATTATTGTATTTGCCCAGTATCCCCCGTATTAGCAGATTGGATCAATTCCAGGTTGAGCTTCAGCTGTATCACATCGGTCCACTCTACAAAATTCGCGAGAAGGATAAAACCATCACCATCGTAGCCCAGGAAAGCTTTATCTTGGCACCGGATCATGTGCTTATGGCGCTGTTAGGAATTGGGTTAATTCCTTCATCTGCCTCAAACCGGCAAATACTCAGGGAATATGCTTCAAGCAAGCAATCTCAGACCTTCCAAGAATCCCTAGAATACCTGTCTATTCCCCCGGGAAGTTTTTCAGCTGGTAAAAATTATGATTTGACAGAGAGTTATCTGCGGGTGAATCAAAAATATTTTTCTGGGAAATTGGATAAACCACATCTGGTTTGGAATAATCGATTAACCCGGCGGAAATTTGGCCATTACCAGGAAGATATAAACACAGTGATGGTCAGTATCAGTTTAGATCATCCCCGGGTTCCAGAGTATGTGATCGACTATGTTATGTATCATGAACTGCTCCATTTTCAACTAGGAGCAAATCTAATAAATGATCGAAGGTATACTCACACACCCGAATTTAAAAGAAAAGAAAAAGAATTTCCAAGAATTATGGAAGCTCAGAAATTCCTCAACAAATTATCTCGAAGATAATCTTGCTAGGGACTCAAATGGCCGGGCTGAACTAAATGATATTAATTGAGTAAACAGGAGGATTATTCCGCTTGTCCCTCCTTGTGTTCTCTCACCAGCTCTCTCCGTAACAATTTACCAACATGGGTTTTAGGAAGCTCAGCCCTGATTTCAATCTCTGAAGGGATTTTATACTTTGCTAATTTATCGATACACCACGTTTTTAATTCTGCCCGATCCAAATCATGTCCCTCGGTTAAGACAATCCAGGCTTTGACAACTTCTCCCCGTTTTGGATCCGGCACTCCCGCAACACCCACATCCTGAATAGCAGGATGATCCATAAGGATTTCTTCTACTTCCCGCGGCCAAACCTGGAAACCTCCCGGTTTAATCAACTCTTTCTTCCGATCCACAATATAGAAATATCCCTGTTCGTCCATCCGGGCAATATCACCGGTGTATAACCATCCATCCCGCAGCGTATTCCTGGTTTCTGTGGGCATATTATGATATCCCTTAAAAACCTGGGGAGCTTTGATGATTAATTCACCAATTTCGCCTACTTCAAGGACTGTAACCTCATCATCAAGATCAACGATCTTTGCGTCCACATCTGGGAAAGGCAGCCCGATTGAACCAGTCCGGTTCTCCCCTTGATTTGGGTTACAGTGAGTAGCGGTGGGTGTTTCGGACAAACCATAACCTTCAAAGACACCGCCTCCGGTTAATTTTTCAAAAGTTTCTTTGGTCTCCCTCATCAACGGTGCCGATCCAGAAATGCAGGCTTTGATGGCGCTCAGATCATATTTACCAGAGATAACATCAGCGTTGTTGTTGATGGCATTATAAAGTGCGGGGACAGCCGGGAATATGGTTGTTTTGTACTTTTGCATATTGCCCAGCAGGTCTTTCAAATCCCTGGGGTCAGGTACCATCACCAGACTGCCACCCACGCCCAACCCATAATTCATCCCCGCCACCATACCATACACATGGTAGAGCGGGATCGCCATCATCACCACCTCTTTCCCCATCTCTCCAACGGTAATCCACTGCAGCATTTGAATTGTGTTGGCAACCAGGTTGCGGTGCAGCCCAATGGCTGCTTTTGGTATACCTGTTGTTCCCCCACTGTATTGGAATATTGCGGTATCTTCCGGACCGACCTCAACCTCCGGACAATCATGGTCACTATACTTGGTCAGTAGATCTGGCAGCCAGAGGTCATTGTCCCGGAGAGTAACTTTAAATCCACCTTTCTTTTCTTTCGCCAGAGTAAACAAAACACTCAAAAGAGGAGGTAAAGTCTCCTTAATATTGGTGACAATTAGCTGGGAAATTGCTGTCTCAGATTGAATACTTTTGACCAATTCATAGTAGTTGCTCATTAAAATCATGAGCTTCATACCGGAATCATTGGCTTGATGTTTAATTTCTCTTCCAGTGTATTGAGGATTAGTGGCAACAACGACACCACCAGCTTTTAAGATAGCAAAAAATGCCATCACAAACTGGGGGGTATTGGGGATCAGAACACCAACCCGATCTCCTTTCTTTACTCCCAGATCAACCAAAGCAGCTGCCAGGTTGTCAGTGATCTTGCTCATCTCTTGATAAGAAATTTCCGCTCCCTTAAAGATGGTACAGGGTTTATCAGGATATTTTTTTGCTGAATCTTCAAGGAAATGGAATATTGGGACTTCCGGGTACGACAGACTTGTTGGAATTCCTTCATCGTAATAATCATGCCAGGGTCTGTGCTCCATTAAATTCCTCCTATGACAAGATTTATGATTGGCTATTTTTAGTATAACAAATTTAGGACAAGAAATGTTGAATTTCGTTGATAATTGATTCTGATGGATCTGTTTCTGCAGAAAACCAATGGATTTCTGGATCTTCTTTTTTAAACCAATTTGCTTGCTGGCGAACATATTTACGAGATTTGCTTTTGATCAAACGAACTGCCTCATCCAGGGGAATCTCTCCGGTAAGGTAATTAATTATCTGCTTATACCCAATAGCAGACATCGCAGAAAGCTCCGCTTCATATCCTCTTTCCAGCAGCTGACGGACTTCATTAATCAAACCACTTTCCAGCATTTGATCAACTCGCAGATCAATTCTCCGATACAAATCATCTCTGGGTCTGGTAAGCCCGATTTGAAAAACATGAAATTGGGCTCCATGGGCGTTTTTTTGTTCTGAAAATTTTTTCCCGGATGACAAGATCACTTCCAGGGCTCGGATCATTCGGCGAAGATTGGGGCCATCAATACCTGCTGCGGCTTCCGGGTCCAATTGTTCCAACCGTTTCCTGATTCCTTCCACTCCAAGCTGGTCTGCCCATTGCTGGAGCGTTTCCCTTAATCGTGGATCTGGTTTAGTTCCTGGCAAGTCCCATCCCTGAATTACAGCCTGGACGTACTGACCTGTCCCTCCCACCAGGAAAGGCAAATTACCCCTCTTTTGGATATCCTGGATGACTTTAATCGCTCTTGGTAAATATACCGCTAAATTCCAATCTTCGTCTGGCTCTGCCACATCCACAAAATGATGGGGTACAAGGTATAGTTCTTCCCGGGTTGGCTTAGCGGTACCAATATCCATCCCCCGGTAAAATAACCGAGAGTCTGCTGAAACGATTTCTCCTTTCAATCGCTCTGCTACTCGAAGTGAAATTTCGGTTTTCCCAACTGCCGTAGGACCGATGATCACGATTAGTGGTTTTTTTTCCTGATTAATTTTCATGAAAAGACACTTTCGAAATGCTTGATGTTGGGTGGGTTCTCTGCAGACAGTTTTAGTATGGCTATTACATCAACACGCCAGGGATATTCCAGATCCTCATGGTCCTGTAAATAGGATTCTATTGCAGCAATCAGATGTTCTTTTTTTCGCCAGGTAATTGAATCCTCAGGGTTGCCATATTCCAAGGTTGTACGGGTTTTCACCTCTACAAAAACCAGGTATTTTTCAGAGTCAATATTCTGGAGGGCAATAATATCTATTTCCCCGTAGGATGTGTATACATTTTGATCCAGGATCAGGTAACCTTTTTCTTCCAGATAAACCGCTGCTAACCCTTCCCCCCATTTCCCAATCTTCTGTTTTCGATTTACCATGTTCCCCATTCAATCACGATCATGCATACGCGATTTTCCTATTTCAAGTTTAACACAGCCTGATGCTATTAGGCAGAGTAGATCTGATAAATTTCTGCGTTTTCCCACACTTCACGGTAGAATGGAAACATGTCAGAAAATCGGGATCTACTGCCTGATCTTAATACCCTCAGTATATTGGTATCAACAATATTACTGGCTTATACATTAACACATTTTGTCTCGATTCCAACAATTGAATATGAAGTCACATTGCTGGGTATTTATTTCCCAGTCCGATTCAATTTTTCCACTCTGGTTACTCTCCTGGTCGCTGGATTAACTGCATCGGGATCTGCCTGGACGCTCCTGGATCATCCCGCCAAAAAAACTGATGAGATTTACGCAGTTCACTGGTTGCTGCCATCCCTAACTTCACTGGTATTAATGCTCGCTATTGAACAACTTCCTTACGGGGGATTTTGGTGGATAGCAGCTTTATCCAGCGGAGTAATATTGATCCTCGTATTCATAGCTGAATATATAGTGCTTGATTCATCCAATCCTTATTACCTGCCGGCTGAGATGGGAATTACTGCCCTGTCAATTGTTTTATTCCTGATCCTGGCCATATCACTTCATTCAGCGGAAGTCAGGCTTTTTTATAGAATTCCTATCTTGAGTGTGTCAGCTGCCTTGGTTTTTGTCAGGGTTATTCACCTTCGACAGGGAGGTTTCTGGGCAATTACTCAAGGATCAGTATCTTTTCTACTAATTGGAGAAATTGCGGCTGGATTACATTATTGGCCGATGCAATCTGTAAACTTTGGGATTGCACTGGCAGGACCCCTATACGCATTAATCGAAATCAGTGATCAGCTTCAGGTAAAAGATTCAAAACTAGAAATAATTGAATTAATCTGGCCTTTCTCGATTGTGATCGTTTCCTGGGGAATCGCAATATTGCTGTAATACGTTTCTCTTTTCCTGGTTTTGTGTTAAAAAGCTTAGCATGTAAAACTCTCACTGCGATCATGGAGAAAAAATAAAATGGAAATTCTACCAAAGATCGGTATCCTTTTTCTTGCATATTGTATTGGTTCTATTCCCTGGGGATATATTCTCGCCAAGTTGGTAAAAGGAGTGGATGTCCGGGAAGTCGCAAGCGGGCGTACTGGTGGAACCAATACCATGAGGGCAGCTGGTTTTGCACTTGGATTCACTACTTCTATATTGGATATCATGAAAACCGCCTGTGTAGTCTGGATCGCTCAATACTTTTACCCAAATTCCCCCTGGTTCCATGTCTTGTCACCTTTGATTGCCATAATCGGCCATAATTATTCAATATATTTGATCCGGAGGGATCAGGATGGAAAGATTACAGTCGGGGGAGGTGCGGGTGGCACACCTGCAGTTGGTGGAATCGTTGGTCTCTGGTGGCCGAGCATATTTATTCTTGTCCCTGCAGGATATTTTATTGTGATGATTATCGGATATGCCTCCCTAGCAACAATGAGCTTGCCTTTGATTGGCACTATAATCCTCCTGATAAGGTTTATCACAATCGGCACACCCTGGCAGTATATTTTCTTTGGGCTTTTGTCTGAAATCTTCATTGTCTGGGCTTTACGCCCAAATATCAAACGATTGCTGAATGGAACAGAACGGTTGGTTGGTATCAGGGCAAAAAAAACCGAACAAGAATAGAGAGTAGATAATAAAAATAAAATAGCCTGCTGGAATATTAGCAGGCTATTTTATGATATTTTCTATTTTTTTATGGGTATCTTAATGATTAAATCTGGGGGGTTCTTCCCCAAATTTTTTTCGATACAAGTGAATCAAATTCTGCTGGTGAATTTCCTCAGCTGCGCCGCCTAATAAAATTCGACTCTTTCCACAAATTTCAATCGTTTTTTCCTTCAAGTATTCACCCGGGTATTCATCCTTCGCGGCATCTTCAATGATCTTTTCTATCGTATCAAGGTAAGCTATGCGGTCATCTATACTCGTGATTACCTCTCCCCGTAGAATCACCTCGCCATGTCCCTGGACTACATTCTCAAGCGTGAGCGACTTGATCTTCCGTAGAGATTCCCTCATTACATCGGGATCACCATCAACAATATGTGGAATTGGCATCCAGACATCCCCGGCAAATAAAACTTCATCCTCAACCATATAAACACCGATGCCGTCATCACTATGACCTGGTAGTTCAACGATCCTTAAGGTCTTATCACCAACAATTAATTCCAGTGTGCCGGAGTCGGTTGTTAGGTGTGGTAATACAATTTGGGTCTTCTGGAATACTTTATCAGTTACTATCGCTGATTCCAAAGAAGATTCCCCATACTCTTCTAAATTCTTCCGGCACAATTCGGAACCCAGGATATAAGCTCCTGGAAAAAAACAATTACCCCAACTATGATCAGCATGATAATGAGTATTGATTACATATCGGACTTTCCTTTTTAATTCTTCTTCAATAAATTCCCTGATGGCTAAAGTCTCATCAGGAAATGCAAGAGTATCAATTACCACCGCCCATTCTTGTCCGATGACTGCACCAGCGTTGACCTGGGCATAAACATCACTCTGAAAAGTATATACATCATCTGCAACCCGTTCCCGATGAATCATAGATTTCATGCCCTCCTAGAATAAATAGACTCAGAATTATACAAGTAAAACAAGTTACTCCCGCCTGCCAATAACCAAAAGAATAGCACACTTCGATAGTGAAAGTCAAGAAATTTTAAGATTGGTAAAAAAAAACCTTGAACTTGAAGTTTATTCATCAAAAACAAACTAGTAGAATGAAGCTGGATGATGATAACTTTGATCCGCTTGATCTTGTTGACGAGAACAATCTCTACAGGTATAATGCGGAAAATTGAAGAGCATAACAAAAACCGGGAAGAGTACAAGGGTAGTGAGCTGGTAGAGACGGGTGGTCAGCGGCTGAAAGCCCCCTCAGCAACTCCCTTGGAATGTCCCTCGGTTTGTTTGCCGAAGAAATTTGAGTTCTTCAAAGAGTAGAACGGCACGGGTTTGCCCGATACAGCAAGATCCTGATGATAGTTCCAGGAACTGAGTGTGAGCACAATCAAAAAGTGCTCAAACAGAGGTGGTACCGCGGAAAGTTAGTTTGTGCTTGGGCACACATAACCCTTTTCGTCCTCTAGGGATGAAAGGGTTTTTTATTTTAAGGATGGGAATAGTACCGTGTTTATCACCTGGTAAAGTCGGTTCAATGTTATTAACGTCTCTGATGGTTGGGTTGTTGCCAGGCCTAGTGACGATATAATCCTCGTCCATAGGATTGATGGAGAACTCACCCATCAATAGATACCAACAATATCAATACCTTAATTGGTATTTGCCAATTTAAGAATTTTATTCGACCGGAGAACTCTATGCTGCCAAAAACTTACGATTTCAAAGCTGCAGAAGCGAGATTGTACAAATTTTGGGAAGAGAATGGTTACTTTAAACCAACCAATGATCCCAATTTACCAGGACATGATCCCACTAAAAAACCCTACGTGATCAGTATCCCCCCACCCAATGTCACCGGTATTCTACACCTGGGTCACGTTTTGTTTGTGACTCTGGAAGATCTGATGATCCGATATCAGAGAATGAAAGGAGTACCAACGCTCTGGGTGCCGGGTACGGATCATGCCGGGATCGCCACTCAGCTGCAGGTGGAAATGAAGTTAAAAGAACAAGGGACAAGCCGGGAGGAAATTGGCAGGAACAGGTTCCTGGAAGAAACCTGGGATTGGAAGGAACAACACGGAGGAACTATCGTTGAACAAATTCGCCGCTTGGGCGCATCTTGCGATTGGGACCGGGAACGATTTACCTTGGATGAAGGTCTCTCTAAAGCAGTTCGAGAAGCGTTTGTAAATCTGTATGAAAAAGGTTTAATTTACCGGGGACCACGATTAATTAACTGGTCTCCAACTTTACAAACCGCAGTTTCTGATCTGGAAGTAGAGCACATTGAAGAAGAAGGTAAGTTGTATTATTTTAAGTACCAACTGGCCGAGGATCCTGAACAATATATACCTGTTGCTACAACTCGCCCAGAAACCATCTTGGGGGATACAGCGGTGGCAGTCCATCCGGATGATGGCCGGTACAAAAAATATATTGGAAAAATGGTCCTGGTTCCAGTGCTCGGACGAGAAATACCGGTCATTGGAGATGAATATGTCAGCATTGAATTTGGTACTGGCGCTTTGAAGATCACTCCAGGGCATGATCCAAATGATTATCAAATCGGCCAGCGGCATAACCTGGAACTGCTCTCAATGCTGGATAAAAAAGCCAAAGTGACAGAAGTTGGCGGTCCCTACCAGGGGCAGGACCGGTTTGAAGCCCGTATAAATCTCTGGCAAGACATGAAAGAAGCCGGCTTGGTGATCAAAGAGGAACCGTATATCCACCAGGTGCCACGAGCTCA
>RCNB010001474.1_pt1 | contig 14787 bp, 13 predicted proteins | sample 2041321 | NCBI WGS metagenome assembly RCNB01 (sample SAMN09708232, study PRJNA481090) | Marine sediment metagenome, whole genome shotgun sequencing project. | reverse complement strand
GTAAATTTTATCTATTTCAATGCATCGAGTTTTGATGTAATAGTTGCATCCTTATCTCTTCGATCGTCAATTTTTAACTCTGTAATAACTCTCTTTGCCCCAGCAGAGATTACTGCATTATGTGCTTTTTGAACTGCAATAAAAAGAGCTGGTAAATCTTCAGTTTCAATAACAGTTGCCATTGCATTTGTCTCAAATTTTATATGATCCTTTTTAAGAGAATCTATCACTAATTTCACATATGTACTGACACTAACATCTTTTCCAACTGGTGCTATACTAAGTTGAGCAATAATCATATTTTTTCCTCATATAATTAAAATTATTCAAATGATTCTTTTATTTTTTTCACAGCATCATCAATATTTTCTAAAGTTGATGCATAGGAAAACCTGAGATATCCTTCTCCATAGGGGCCAAAAGCTGTACCTGGAAGAACAGCCACACCTGCTTTGTGAAGGAGATGATCAGCACACTCTTGAGACGTCATACCCGTATCTTTGATATTTGGAAACGCATAGAATGCTCCTTTAGGAGGCAGACAGGTAAAGCCAGGAATCAAATTGAGGCCTTTAATAATTCTATCTCTTTTTTCTCTAAATCGATCCATCATGTCAGATATGAAGCTTTGATCTCCAGTGAATGCCTCCACACCAGCCCATTGGGTAAATGCAGCAGTGCATGATACAGCACTTACTAAAAAATCATTGAGTCTCTCTGCCATCATTATTGGTACAACCATATAGCCAAGCCTCCAGCCTGTCATGGCATAATATTTAGAGAATCCATCAAGAAGCACAGTTCTATCTTTTGCTTCATCTCTTGCAGTTGGAGTATAATGAATTGTATCATAGGTCATCTTTGAATATATTTCATCTGATACAATAAAAACATCATGTTCCTCAGCAAGATCAGCAATGTCCTCCAATTCAGCTTTAGTTATCACAGATCCTGTTGGATTTTGAGGAGAATTAACAATAATAAGTTTGGTTTTTTTCGTAATTCTTTCTTTAATATCATCAGGATTCATACGGAATTCGTTTTCTTCTAAAAGAGGAATGAGCACACTTTTTGCCCCTAAAAATGATGTGACTGATCCATATGTTGGGTAGCCTGGATCTTGATATATCACTTCATCACCAGGATTAACGATGGAGAGCATTGAAAAAAATATGCCGGGTTTTAAACCAGGAGTAATTACAACTTGTTCTAAATCAGGGCGAAATCCCCTTGTTTTTTCAACTTCATTCTGAACAGCCTTTCTCAGTTCCAAAAGACCAATTGAGGGGACATAATGTGTCTTTTTTTCTTGGATGGCTTTGATTCCAGCCTGAGCAATATTTTGAGGAGTCTGCATATCTGGCTCCCCGATTTCAAAATGAAGAATATCTTTTCCCTTTCGTTCTAATGCTTGTGCTTTTGCTAGCACCTCAAATGCTGCCTCTCCATATATCCTACTTGCCCCTTTACTTAATTCAACCATTTTAATATCACCATCATTGCCTACTATTTATGCATATATTTTTCTAATCCAAGTTCTTTTAATTTTTTACTTGTTGGCACACCATCTTTATTCCATCCTCTGAGAGAATAATATTCCTTTAAGCTATTTTTAAAATCTTCCATTGGTATAACAACATCTTTCATAGGTCCTTTTGTAAATGAATCATTAAAAAAACGAGCAGGCAGTGTATCATCACCTGTTTTTAATCCTTCTCGAATATTAAATAATCGAATGATGTTCCATATCCTCTCTCCTGCTTGAAGATAACTATCAATTGAATGATTAAATCCTGTCGCTAAATTCCACATATCAACACAATCTTTTTCAGATATTGGTGCAAAATCACATAGCACCAGTGAAAAAAACGCTGCTCGTTCATCCTGAACTGATTTAACAAGTGCTGCTTTTTTTTCAAATGAATGGTTCTTATAATCAGGGTTGTTCATCTCAGTAGTTACCGTCCAGGCTCTCTGATGACAGCCACCTCTATCTGATGTTGCATAGGCTAGGCCCATTCCAAATGTTCCACGAGGATCATACCCTGGAATTTCCAGTCCTTTTGCATGTACCGCAAATTTTTCAGATTCTTTTCCAAGTTTCTTTGAAGCAAACCGGACGCCTTCTGCAAGAATATCAGCAGCTTTACCCCGCCTATATGCAATATCATCAATGAGTCTTGCAAGTTCTTCAGTTTTCCCCCATCCGATATTACTTCCACAAAGATCATCAATTGAAAAGATTTCTTTTTCAAATGCTTCAATTGCAAAACCAAGTACACCACCAAGTGAAATTGTATCCATGCCTAATTCATTACATCGTTCATTAAGATATGCAACATCTTCAACCTTACTTACACCCAGGTTTGAACCCATCAATGCAAGAGTTTCATATTCTGGCCCAATAAGTGAAACGCCTTTATGCAAACCAGATTTGATAGATGACTTATTCCAACATGCAATGACACAATTATAACATGCCCCAGAGCCGTCAACAATTTTTTTCTGCATAGCCTCTGCATCGATTGCATCACCATGTTCAAAATTTCCTTCCTGATAATTCTTGGTTGGAATAAAACCCCAGTCATTAATTGGTTTTACCCAATATGGCGTCCCATATTTTCTCCGGATTGGAATAAAATCATTTGCCTGAATTTTTTTTAATACTTCTTTTGCTTTATCTTCAAATTTTTCGGGATTATACAAAGGAACTTTTCCGCTACCACTTACTGTAATAGCTTTTAGATTTTTAGAACCCATCACAGCTCCAGGTCCACCCCTGCCAGCATGACGATGTCCATCAATAGTGATTGCAGAAAATAAAACGAGATTTTCACCAGCAGGCCCAATAATTGCTGTTTTTACTTTTCCTTGTGTTTCAACAAGCCAGTTATGAGTCTCAAGGCATTCATCTCCCCATATTTCAGACGCATCTTTAAATTCAACCGTTTCATCAGTTATAACAATATAAACTGGACCATCTGATCGTCCATTTAATATTATAAAATCCCAACCAGCTTTTTTCATTTCAGCAGCAAAAACCCCACCAAAATGTGAATCCAAAAAAAGACCTGTTTGAGGAGATTTTGTAACAACAGTACCCCTACCTGATGTTTGTGTTTTTGTACCAGTCAATGGACCTGTTGTAAACATGAGAATATTTTTATCAGATAAAGGGTCAGTTTTTTTTGGTAATCTATCAATTAAGATTTTAGCTCCAAGTCCTTTTGCTCCGATAAAGTTTTTTGCATCGGCAATATTGGTTTCTTCTATTTTTGTCGATTGATTTTTTAAATCAATAACAAGCATTTTTCCTGTATATCCGCCGCTCATCTAATCACATTTTTTATTCTTCACATTTACAATATTTTTTATTGTCGATATTTAAAAGATCAATTAGAAGAGAGAAGCCAGTCTCACGACGACCTGCACCAGGTCCAATAATTGTAACAGGTCCAAGCTCATCAGTATAAAATGTTAATGCATTGATTGCCTCACAGACACCGGCAAGTGGATCATTTAAAGGTAGTTTTTCTGGCCAAACCTTTGCATCCACAGAGCCATCAGGTTTAATCTCTGCACTTCCAATAAGTTTCCATCGTTTTCCTTCAGATTTTGCTTTTTTAACATCTTCAAGAGATATTTCGGCGATACCTTTTCTTTTAACATCTTTCCAAGTAAGATTTTTTCCAAGAACAACATTTGATAAGATGACTACTTTTCCAAGTGCATCAAGACCCTCCACATCCCCAGTTGGATCAGCTTCAGCATATCCAAGATCCTGTGCTTTCTGTAAAGCATCCTCATATGACATACCTTCTTCCATTCTGGTGAGGATATAGTTTGTGGTACCGTTTAATATGCCTTTGAAACCTTTGATTTTGTTTCCTGCAAGGGCGTATTTGGCAAGATTTAAGACTGGAGTTCCGGCAAGTACAACACCTTCGAACCCGTAATGCACATTATTTTTTGCAGCAAGATCTAATAGCTCCATAACTTGTTTTACAACGGGTCCCTTATTTGTAGATACTACATTTTTTCCAGAAGTAAGAGCAGTTTTGATGTGGGTAAGTGCGGGTTCTCCTGTTTTAACGTCAGTAAAGGTAACCTCCACAATTGTATCAGCATTGGTATCCTTGATGGTAGCCAAACTATCCATTCCCTTAAATCCTGTTGGATATTCATCAAGTTTTTTACCCGCTTTTACCAGCTTAAGTATTTTCTCCACATCAAGACCGTTTTCATCATAGATTGATCCTTTCATAAGATCAGAAATAGCTACTATCTTGTAATGGAAGTCGTATTTTTCTGCAAGCATTTCTTTTTTTTCCAGCAGTATTTCTGTCAGACCTTGGCCTACAGTTCCAAATCCAATAAAAGCTAAGTTATAATGCATAATTTATTCCTTCCGGTGGTGAAGATTTGGTGCAGCAATAAACGTCAATCCTTTTTTTGTCAAAGCTTTTGCCGTGTTATTTACGGTTTCATGTTTATCAAGGTAATTTTGAGTGAGCGCAGGCATTAGTCCTTTTTCATCTATATCTTTCTTAGGGAGGAAATATTCAGCAATATCTGACGGGTGTTTTCTCTTCTGTTCCACTGAAATCTCTCCACCTTCATGCTTGGCACTGATGTTCTTTACCTTCGAAGCAATCTCTAAAAGCTCATCTCTTCGATCATATGGTTGGATGACAATGCTTTTCCATGTCTCAAAAATATGATGTTCGAATCTGACAAAATCCTCAAGACCCAGAGATTTTCTAATGTCACCACTGATTTCAATAGTTGTGTTATCTACTGAGTTTGAAAAATTAAATCCAATAAGTGATGTAGAGCCATCTTCTCTTGAAAACATCCTAGCAGCCATCAGTGTCCAAAACACAGCATAGGGATTATCATTTCCCATGTAGACCGAGATCTTGAATTCTATATCAATTCCAAGTTTATGCATCATATATCCTAAAAGAATAGTTCCAGGGTTAATGTTTAACACTTGCTTCACACCATAATTTGTATAATAATAGAGAAACTCATCTACCCATTTCATTGGATGATCGTTTGGCTGACCTATACCTCCAAAATAACCAGTAATTGTTTCAGGACCACCAAGATGAACATTAGAGCCATCAGTACCTTTTGTATCTAGTGTTTCACACCAGCTTGCACCCAAGATTTGCATCGCTGCACTCATTGCTAAAAGATCATTGTCTTCTTCTTGTTCTTTCATACATCGCACTCGTATAAAGCGACCTGGCATCAATTCTTTTTTCTCTACTGCCTGACGTGCTTGGGTCATAAAGAATGGAAAATATTGACAGGCACTTATCTCTAAAGTGACTGCGAAATCTTCATTGAACTTCATTGTTTCAGATTTACCACCCAAGATTTCTTTACGGTATTTATCAACAGTAATAAAAGCTTCATTGTCTTTTTGTTCTATCAACCATTCTAAATCTTTAACGTAAGGAGAATTTTTCTCCTGGAGTCTTTCCATGAGATTTTCTATTTTTCCTGCATCTCTTGCTTTTCTATTTATTTCCTCAGGTCCTCCATATTTTTCAACTACTGCCAAAAGGTCATTGACTAATTTGTTTTTAGGATCCATCAAAAAAGTGTTTATTTCATCAAGTCGAATATTTTCTATAACTAACTTTCTCCGTATATCTTTAGACATGTACAATTCCTCCCTTAATTAATACAATTTTATTGGTTCTGGGGTGCAAATAAAACAGCGCTATAAATAATGTTTGTTTTTTCTCTTTTATATAATAAAAATTGGGTGAAAAAAATTTGATGGAAAAGAGCTATTCATCATCTTCGGAATAAGTATCTTGCATAAATTTAAATTTTTCCTTTTCTAAATCCTTTATTTCTTGTTTGACTATGTCAAGGATTCCAACGATAGAGATAATACTTAATTTGGTGCTATAACTTTGACAAGATTTAACTAGTTCTCCATATAGTTTTGTCTCCATTGCTTTATATTCATCTAATTCCATTTTTTCAACTACCGGTGCTTCTTTGTTTTCCATTGCCAAACCTCAAAAGGGGTAATACTTTATTGATTTATATTATTATTTCAAAAATTATGTCCAAAAAAGGAGATGCTGTTTATTTTAGTTTGTCTTGATTTTTTTGATCATAAATTCTTCTAATTTGTCAAAGGATTTTTCTAATATTTCTAGGTTCGGGAGGATAACTGCTCTAAAATGATCTTTACCATAGGTAGAACAGAAACCAGATCCATGGACAACTAAAACATGTGTTTCATGAAGTAGATCTAAAACAAACTCTTTATCATCTTTCCAAATTCCTTTTTTCATCGCCTCAATTTTTGGAAATATATAAAATGCGCCATCAGGTTTTGCTGTCGAAATACCTTCTATTTCATTAAGTCTCTTATAAGCAAAATCACGTCGTTTTTTCAGTTTTTGATTAATTTTTTCAATATGATCTTGTGGACCTTTTAATGCTTGAATACATGCGCGTTGGCAGACAGAATTTGCACAAAGTCTTGAACGAGCAAGACGCATAAATGCATCATGTATTTCATCAAGTTCACCGGAATGATGAAATAAAATATAGCCAACTCGCCATCCTGGAACAAGATAGACTTTGGAAAATCCGTTAAATGTTATCACTGGCACATCATTTGTGAGTGACGCTGTTGCATGTAATTTTCCATCAAATGTTATGTCATCATAGATTTCATCAGAAATAACAGGTAAATTATATTCTCCTGCAATATCAATAATGTTTCTTACGACTTTTTTTGGATACAAGGCACCAGTTGGATTATTTGGATTTATAAGTACGACACCTTTTGTTTTTTGGGATATCTTTTTTCTAATATCCTCTACATCTGGCTGCCAGCCTTCGTCTTCAATACAACGATATGTGACAGGTACTGCATCATTGAATTTTGTAATACCTGTATATTGAGGATAAGTAGGACCGGGAATCAGAAGTTCATCACCAGGGTCAATCATTGCATTAATTAAAAGTTGAAGAGATTCTGTAACACCTGTGGTGATACAAATATCATCAGGACTATACATAACATTATTTCTTCTATGTTCACGTTCAACAATTCCCGATCTAAGTTCTAAATAACCTTCAGAAGGAGAATACCCATTATACCCCTCATTTGCAGCATCCAAAAGAGCGTCTTTCATATGTTGAGGAGTATCAAAATCATATTTGTTTGGATCACCAATGTTGAGATGTAAAACATTTACACCTTTTTTTTCTAATTTCTTTGCTGGAATTACAACATCCCTTATTGCATAAGAAACTCCATCTGAACGCTTCGATGCCTTTATCATAATACCAAGTACTCCCTCATATAAAAATGACATAAATAGTTGATGGTCACATAATAAAAAAATCATTCAACGAACAAATAGTTATTTATTAATAAGAATCCTCTTTAACCGTACATTGAAACGTATGTTTATCTTTTAGATACTTGATATCCTCAGTGACAAGAACTGAGGAGCCGTTTTTTCGCTTATGAATAGTCTTAAGAAGGACATGTCCCTGTTTTTTGAATTGTTTTATTTTCTTTTCAATGTCGTCTTTATTTTCTATTAAATCAAAATCAGAAAGATTAAGATGCAGCATCTCAACTTTATTGTAGCCAAGTTTTTTATCGATGTTTTCACTACATTCAACAATATTTGCCTTTTCGTCAAAAAGAAACATATAGTCAAATTCATCTGTAGGCTGTTTTTCTCCGATCATAAATTTTTCTCCAACACCATACTCCTCTTTGAACATATGTGGAGATTTAATTCTCATCTTCCGCAGTCTCTTATTTTTCTGAATTAACTCCTCTAATTTCTGCTCTGATTTAATATGAGTCGTTACATTTCTATGGACTCCACGATATCCCTGAAAATTTCCTTCTTTATCAACAACAGGTACAGCATTGGTAAAGACACATACCTTACTTCCATCTTTATGGATATAACAATTCTCAAGTTTATGTATCGGCTCCTGTTTTTTACTAGCATCTTTGAACGCTGCCTCTGCTTTTTTTGCTTCTCCAGATGGCATAAGCTCAAAAACTGATTTACCTATGATTTCCTCTGGACTATATCCTAATGTCTCAGCAACTTTTGCAGAACAAGCAATGTATACTCCTTTAGCATCAGTCTCCCATGCCCATTCATCAATATTGTTTAATAAATCATGATATTTTTCTTCGGCGGCTTCTTTTGCTTTTAGTGTTTCTTCAAATATCTCCCCTTTTTTTACCCCTACTTTTTGTATTGCGAGTTTTAAACTTGTCATGACTCTATTTAGTGATTCTGTCAGATTATTTATCTCATATATTTCGCTTGTTTCCAGTTCAACATCAAGATTTCCTTTGCTTATTTCATTTATGCTTTTTGTTAATTTTTCTAAAGGCCGTGAAATAAAATAGGTCATAACAAGCGCAACGGCAAAGGTAACAATGACGATAAGGCCAAGAAATGCTGTTGCAATTTCAAAATTTACAAAACCACCAATGATGCCGACAGGAATCATAGAGATTGTCAGACACATCATAATAAGTAGTACTTTGAGCCTCATCTTTTCACCTTTTTAACGTCCCCTCATCTCGTTCCTCGTATATGGTATCAGGTTTTTCTTTATTAGTTTCATCGCCAAAGATTTTCCCAATGTTTCTTTTGAATTTATTCGCATTTACATCATTTAAAATACTGAATTCTTGCAATGAGTTGATATATTCCACTATATCTTTTCTTCCTGTTGCATGTTTGTTTTTTAAATCATCAAATTCTACAAGACCCATAGGTCCTAATATCTCAGCAAATTCTTCTTTAATTTTGTTTTCCATCTCAGCCTTCGATGAAAAAAGTACTTTTATCGGTTCAACTTCTTCTACAGGTTTTAGCGGAATAGTAAAATAGAAAGTACTACCCTTATCAACAGTGCTTTCAACCCAGAGTTTTCCTTTTTGCGATTCAACAATACCACGACATATCGCAAGACCCAATCCTGTACCACCATGTGTTCTATCAAGATGCCCTTCGATTTGATAAAACGGTTCAAACACACGCAGTTTATCCTCAGACGTCATTCCCACACCGCAATCTTTAACGCTGAATAAGATATGATCTTTTGTTGCTACTGCATCTATTTCGATTTTACCATTATTTTTTGAAAATTTTATTGCGTTATGAGTTAAATTTCGTAACACTTGACTTACTCGATCAGGATCTACTTGAATTATCGGCAGATTAGCTGTATTGATGACAAGTTTGATATTTTTTTCTTTAGCAAAACCCTCTAAAAAAGTGATAGTATCTTTTGCTGTTTCATTTAAATCAGTTTTTCTAAATACAAATTTTAATCGTGCTGCTTCTATTCGTGAGACTTCTAAAAAATCCTCAATTATTCTGTCAAGCCTTTCTGCATTTCTCAGGATAATTCCTACGCTTTCTTTTTGTTTACCTGCAAGTTTTCCGAAATATCCATTTTCAAGCATCTGAAGCTGTGCTTTCATTGGCGTAATAGGTGTTCTTAATTCATGTGAAGTAATACTTAAAAACTCAGATTTAGCTTTATCGATTTGCCTTCTTTCTTCATCCATTCTGCTTAATGCTATTGTTGTTTTATTGATTGCAAGGCCCAATTGCTCAATCTCGTCGTTTGTGTGGACATCTGTTTTCACATCAAAATTTCCGTTCTCAATTTCTTGAGTGGCTTTGTAAAGAGAAAGAATTGGTTTTGAAATTGAACGAGATACTAAAATTCCTATGATGCCTGACCAAATTGCAATAAGTGAAATAAGAAGAACTACTGTCGCTTGTAGCATCATAAGTTGTTCATCAAACATTTCTATTTCTTCATATAGAATTGATGTTGAAATTGAATAGAAAGAAAAAATAACAATTGTTGGAGCAACAATTCCCACAAGTAAAAAAAGAAGTGTTATTCTTCTACTAATTTTCCCGAATAAAAACTTCTTAAGTCCAAATGGTTCCTTATCCAAGTAATGCACCTTTCTCTAATTGATGGGTATAAAGTAATATGTTAAAAACAAGAGGGGAATTATAGCTGTTTTTTTCTTTTAAATTGTATGTATTCATCCCAACATCACCCTATGTTTTTCTAAGCAGTTCTTGACGAAGCTGAAGCATATGAAGATTTACGCCCATCTCCTCAATTTGTGAAAGACAGCTTTTTTCTAAACAATTTTTAAACTCATTGATGAATCTTTTCCCCATATCTTCACCTAATGAATCGATAATTTCTTCTAAGAGTTTTTGAATTGATCTTCTAATATCTGTTTCGCTAATTTCATCAAGATTTATCATGATGCTAACATTACATAACTCATTGGACTCTACGGGTATAATTTTAATATGTTTTAAAAAATCATAGTTAGTATCAATCTTTTTTAGAAAGGAATTCAGAGCAAAAACTGCATATCGTTGCGTACTTGCTTGACTTAACACAGTAATTAATGCATTTATTACGTTTTTATATACTAATGAATGCCCGAATTGTTTTTTCTTGAGATTTACACCCATTTCTTCTAGTTTTGTTCGATAATCTGAGGTAAGTTGTCTTTTAAATTCATCAATAGGTAATGGTTTTCCTCTATCTTCCAAAGATCTGTGTACACCAACAATAATATCTTCGATTGCTTTGCCTATATGGGTTGGCTCTAATTTATCGATTTCTTGACCGACATTGATTTCATTTGCTCCGAGGGTATATCGTATGTTAATTATTGTGACATTTTTCATAAAATCATATTTAATTGAATATTCTTGGATAATTTTATTAATTATAGATATAGCATTGGATTTTCCGTTTTCTTTTTCTATGAGAATAATAAGTGTTTTTAGAACTCGGCGGAAAACATCAGAATTTTCAATGGTTAATTTTCTCGTTTGTTTTTTGTCAACTTCAAAACTAAATTGCATGAAATCAAAATCAACACCCATGTCTCTTATAATCAGCCCATAATTTGGACCGATTTTATTTTTAACCTCCTTTATAAAGAAAAAACCTGCGTTTTTCCCCATTGCAGTAACAATTATTCCTACAATTTCTTGAATTGCTTTTCCTATTTCTTCGGGCTCAACCGTATTTATTGAGGAGTCAATAGTTACTATATTTTCAATCTCTGAGTATCTCGTAGCTTTAATGTCAATATAATTTAGAAAATCATATTTATCTTGTAGTTTTTTTATGGTATTTCCAACCATCACAAGTGCATAATCTTCTGAAGATCTTCTACTAATTACTTTAACAATTGATTGTAACAATCGATTTATTACATCTGATTTTTCTAACTCAATATTCATTAACTCTCCGCTCTAAACTAACAACTTCATATCTTTTTTAAATAGAAAAATTGTTATTAAAACTTCTTATTTTTGTTTATAAAATTAAATGTTGATTCTATCTGATTTATCATATTAAAAATTTATCTGGGCGGAGGTAGTAACTCGGTTGCTACCAAAAAAATAGGCTTTTTCCACAATTTTATATCTATATTCCCACATGTTTATGTACGATAACTATTTAAAATGTGAAGATCTATACAATATAAGAGTGAAATATGAAGAAATTAAACATTATAATTCTATCAGTTATAATGATATTAGTATCTTTTTCACCCATTATTTCGGCAGAAAATGATATTGATGAGTTAAACATTAGCTATACCTTTAGTTACCCAATAATTATTGAAAAATCAAAAATAGCCATATCTGATGTTGCAAACACGGGAACTATAGGCGAACCTATATTACCTTCCGCAGTAGCAAATATATTAATACCGTATAAAGAAAAACCAGGTAATATAATTGTTACCCCTGGAAAAAGAACAAAGCTTGGCAATGATTTTGATATTACTCCTTCAAATAAAGCATTACCTCTATCAAAACGACATGCACCCGAAAATGTCAAAATCATAAAAGATGAAGCGATTTATTCTTCAAATACAGAATTTCCAGGCAAATTGTTTGAAAAAGTTGGAACATACTCATTTAGAGGATACACCATTCTTATCTTAAATTTGTTTCCAGTCCAATATAACCCCGTGACAGAAGAAGCGTTTTTCTATGAAACTATGGAGGTAACTGTAGAAACAGTTGTTGCAGAAGATGAAAACTCTTTGTATCGTGGTGGAATCGATGAAAAAGATGCAATGGAAAGAGTTGACAATCCTGCAGCCTTATATTCTTATCCAAAGAACCATGTTGCACCCTTAGAAGATTATGATCTTCTTATTCTCACAATCGATGGACTAAAAGATTCATTTATACCATTAAAAGAATATCACGATCTTAATAGTGTAAGTACGTTGATTAAAACTCTGACTGACGTCGGTGGTAGCACTCAGGGAGATATTCGCAATTATATCAGAGAGATCTATAACGATTCTGGGATAGAATATGTACTTCTCGGAGGAGATAGTAATATCATCCCAACAAGAAAACTATATGCCGAAGTAAACGGAGGTGGCACTACTGATCACCTACCATCAGATGTGTATTACGCATGTTTAGATGGACCATATAACTATGATGGCGATAGTAAATGGGGTGAACGTTATGATGGTGAAGAAGGTGGTGATGTAGATCTTCTCGCTGAGGTATATATAGGGAGGACTTGTGTTGGAAACACAGGTGAAGTTGATAATTTTGTTGAAAAAACATTGGCATATCTGAACACCGATGAAAATGATGCATACACAAGAAAAATCTTAATGGCTGGTGAACAATTAGACTCTTCAACATGGGGTGGAGACTCCATGGATGCTCTAATTACCTATGCAATACCTGAAGAATTCTATAATATAGATAAGTTATATGAAAAAGATGGTTCTTGGTCATCAAGCCAACTCATCAATAGAATTGAGGCTAATGTTCATATGATAAATCATCTCGGTCATTCAAGTGACGATTACAATATGAAACTTGACAATTCACAAGTAGATGGGCTTGAAAATGAAAAACTCTTTTTTGTCTATACACAAGGTTGTTATCCAGGTGCTTTTGATCAAGGGGATTGTATCGCTGAACATTTTACAATAAAAACACAACATGCAGCATTTGCTGGCATATTTAACGCTCGATACGGATGGTATTCACCGGGGTCTTCGAATGGACTGTCGCAACAATACCATAAATCTTTTGTAAAAGGTCTTTACGAAGAAGACTTAGGCACATTAGGCAGAATAAATCATTACTCAAAGGAATATTATATCAGTTCAATAAATTCAAATGGGATGAGATGGTGTTTTTACCAAACAAATCTATTCGGAGATCCATCTGTAGTCCTATATACAAAGGATGGATCGGAACCATCACCAAAAATTGAGATAGGTGAAATCTCTGGAGGATTATTCTTATCGTTTGTCATTAAAAATATTGGTACTGATGTTGCGGAAGATGTTTCATGGAATATGAAGGTAGATGGAGGATTTTTTGATTTCATCCATGTCGACAATGGTGGTGAATTTGATTCAATACCTGCAGGTGATCAAGTTACCGTTACATTAAACAAATCGATACTTGGTCTTGGATCTGTAAATATATCAGCAAGTGCGGAATGTTCAACGGGTAGTCGAGATACAAATGAGGCAAATGGCGTTGTCATCATTATTGTTACAAAAATTACTTGATCCTTAGTAACAAATACAATATTCTAATTTCACACACTGCAATTTTCAACACAATCTATTTTAGTACGTAATGAGATTTGGGTAGCACTATAAAAATGTAAACTGAATCTTTGCATAGAATGTGCCTAAAAAAGAATACTACAATATGAGATGATGCAAAATGTCCAAAAAGATTATGATTGTTGATGATGAAGAAGATATTCGAACCTCTGTTGGCCAAATTTTTGAAATAAGTGGCTATGAAGTTACTAAAGCACAAGATGGCAATGAATGTATGAATAAATTAGAAAGAGAAACCCCGGACATTGTAATTTTAGATATTATGATGCCAGGAATGAGTGGTTGGGATGTTGCTGCACGAATAAAAGAGAATTCAAAATGGAGTAAAATCCCTATCGTTTTTTTAACTGCAAAAGGAGATGAGATGAGTATTGGAATGGGTGGACTTGCCTCAGAAGAATATATCGTAAAGCCTTTTGATATCATTAAGTTAAAAGAGAGAGTTGAGGAGATTCTTCATCGTAACTTGGAATAATTTAATCCTAAAATTTTGTATCAAGATTACCTGATAACTATTGATATCAAACAAATGTTTTACACCGATGAGATGGAAGAGAGTACCCAGGTAATTATTGCCCGTAGTAAGGATATTATTAGTCTATCTATAATGAGATACTGCTGATTTGGATTTAACAACTAATCTCGTGTTTTCAACTTAATATGTCTAAAAATATATAATGTGGCAATTTTTTATGTAAAGAGTCTACCCGGTTAGAGCATTAAAACAAATCCACAACTGCCACCTTACTTAGTATATACATCTTTATTATACCATATATATTTAGCAAATAGGAAGAGAATGAAGGAGACTGAGAAAGTACATATCACTATAGGTATTTTTGGACTAGGATTCTGTAAACGTTTGGTTTCTTTCTCAGCCTCAATGATTAAATAAGTGTGACTATTGTATCATGTCAGATACAAATTATCTTTTTACAGTCATATAGCCATCCAACATAACCTAGAACATATTCTTCAACTGTACTTCACCACAAACACACCATCACTCCCCTCATCCGGTATAGTAACACCACCACCAAAATCCAAACCACTACCATGATACCCTGCTACAT
>RCNB010004028.1_pt1 | contig 14790 bp, 10 predicted proteins | sample 2041321 | NCBI WGS metagenome assembly RCNB01 (sample SAMN09708232, study PRJNA481090) | Marine sediment metagenome, whole genome shotgun sequencing project. | reverse complement strand
CTTATTCCTGAGCCATCCAGACCTTGAGTCTGAATTCTTTTGTTTTCCTGATAGAAGTAATCTTTATCTGTTCAATAAATTCAAGAAAGGGCAGTTCGCATAACTGGAATAAAAATTCGTGCAAATTAATAAACTCGCCTTTTGCAACAATTTCTATCAACAGGTATCCCGACCCTCCGATTAATGTATCTACATCCGGGGTAACGTCCACTATTGTAATATTGCTGTTTTTTGCAATACTATTTAACCGCTGAATAATTTTCCGTGTATCACCCTGCGCAAGTTTATTTTTCTTTGGCGCTGCAATACCATTTGTTTTCTTAAACTTGGTCTTTTTTAAAAGATTATTATAAACAGGAGCGAGGATCTTTTGCTCATCCATGGAGCCTTTTATTTTTTTAATTTCCATATCCAACCCGGCCGAGCTATGCATGGCAGGAAGAATTGTGAGAACAATGAATACAAGGATTCCTCCTCCTAATACCAAAAAATAAGCAAGACTCCTCGTTGGGAAATTAGATAGTTTTATTTTTGCCATTTGTTTTAAGAATCAATTTTGATGGCTAAGTAAAAAGGCTCATATACAAGGCGTAGTGGTTTTTCAGGGACGAGACAATACATATAGTATGTCGAGTTCCTGAAAAACCGCTACAACGTAGTAGATGGGACTTTTTGCGACGCTATCAATTTTAAATGGGTTGTAAACTGTAATACTTCATTATTATTAAAAAAACCCAGCGTTTTTTCACTGATAACAGGTTGATCAAATATGGGCGAACCTTTAAGAGCAATCAGGTACCTGGCCAGGATGGATTCCAGCGCCATTCTGTCCCCCAGTACAATACCACCAATTACAATCGATTTTTCCGGATTTTTCTCCTGGGCTCCAGGAGGTGCTTCCAGCTGAGCGGAAATATTTAACAGGCGAATATTAGTGGGTGTTAATTCGGCAATTTCACTTAATGCCGCAATAGCCAGATATTTTTGGCCATATTCCTTAAATGCCTCATTATTAGTTTTTGCCTCTTCAACCAGCTTAAGTATTGTAACCTGATTCACCTGGGACCTAAAGCTTGACATCTCCATCTTCAGCATTGCCACCTGATCTTTTTTCTCTCGTATTGTGCTTTCCTGATAAAAATAGAATCCGATACACAGGATCAATACTAATGCAAAGCCGGCATATAATATTTTATTGATAAAATTAACGTCCGCAACATTCTTTTTATCTTTATAAGTAAACAAAAAATTGGGTGTAATAGAATTGTTGGAAACGGCTATACCTGCTGCAGGTGCAAATGATTCCTTTTCAAGCGCTGATTCGGGGCCTGAGATTTCACCTGAAAAATCTGAACCAGCAGAAAAAGGGTCAAAGTTTTCTTTGGTAATACCAAGCTCATTTCCTATATAATCAACGATTAATTTGTGAGGACTAGCACCACTGGATATATATATTCTTTCCACCTTCTCATTTTCAAAATTCGCAGAGAAGTGTTCAAAAGTAACCTCCACCTGTCTTACAAGACGCTTAAGGGCAGGCAGTATCATTTTGAAAATTGCTTTCTCTTCAGGTTTAAGTTCAGCCGGACCAGAATCCGAAGGAGATGAATCCTGATCAAAACCAAAAAATATTTCCTGAGCTCTGTCAGCATCTATTTGCGTCTTTTTCGCTTCATCTAAATCGGCAGGTTTTGAAGATAGTTCCATCCGGTTTTCATCTTTTTCTCCGGTTATGCTTGCTCTCATTGTTTTTATACCGGCCTTGATACCGCGTGACAGAACAAGATATCCATTGGAAAAGATGTCAATACGCGACCAGTCTCTCCCGATATAAAGACTCGATACATTCTTTGCGTCAGTTCCCACACAATTGTTCAGCAGGAGATTCTGTAAAGCGAATGGAACGATTGATATTCCCGTTAAGGGGAAACCGCTTTTGTAAAAAATACCTTTTAGTTTCTTGATTTCTTGGTTAGGGGCAGTATAGGCCATAACCTCTATTTTCTGGGCGCTACCCTCTTCAATATCACCCAAAACTTCGAAATCAAATGTTGTATCTTTTTCATTAAAGCTTGTTATTTTTTTAAATGACCAGTATACAGCGTTGGCAATCTGCTTTTGAGGAACTTTGGGTATTCTAAGATAGCGCATTTCCACACGGGCTGAAGAGATGTTAGCCCATATTTCAGCTCTTTTTGCAGACCCGCAAAAGCGAGTAAGAACAGATTTTAAATAAGGAATAAATTCCGGATGATCAACAGAAACGTTCGGTAAATAAGGTACCTTCACATAATCAAGCAGTCGTTGTTTCTGGTAGGAAGAATGGCTGATTTTTACCAGTTTCAGTTCATTATAACCTATGTCAACTCCAACTGTTGTTGACTTTTTGAAAGAAAATAAATTGCTTGAATATGATTTTATGCGTTGCGAAAATGAAGGCGATGGCGTGTTATGGGATAATTGATTGCCTGTTTTAGTGCTGCTTCTAATCAGGTCAAGTAATTTTTCAGTAGAGGAAATTTCATCTCTTGCCAAGGGTATTCTCCATTCTATGATGGCATGGGAAAATAAGGTTTTTCATTGGAAAACATTATTGACTTAAATGATATAAACCCCAATGACCAGTAAATATACTATATTAACACATAATTGATGCGATTTGTCAACAACTATAATAAACTACGACAATTTTAAAATCAGATAGAATCCGATTAAAAAATCCCACTAAATCTTCCTTTATTCAAAGTGGTGCCAGGGAGGATTTTTATAGTTTGTATATTTCTGACAAAAAAATCAACCGGCAAAATCAACAGGAATGATAAATGCATAAAAAATCAACAGCTTATTTCTCTGTATATCTTATGGCAGCAATTATTTTTTTTAACGCCGGTTTTCTTTCAATAGCCGCTGATCGCGGTAAAAATCAAAACTCACAACCTGTTCCTGTACGTGTAGCCAAGATAGAAATAAGGATGGTTTCAGATCAAATATCGCTGGTTGGAACTGCAGAAGCAATTGCAAAGAGTACGATTGCCTCCGAAGTCTCCGGTATTGTAGAATATTTTCCGGTAAAAGAAGGGGATTATATCAAAAAAGGAGTTCTGCTTGTAAAATTAAAGTCCACTGATTTAAAAATCATACTGAAAGGTTCTGTTGCGGCAAGGGAGAAGTCCATTGCAAATCTTGAAAAAGCCAAAAAAGAGCTTGCCAGGGTTAGCAAGCTCAAAGACGCAAACAGTATTGCTGAAAAAAAATATGATGAAGCCCTTTATAGCTACCGTGCCCTCTCCCAAGAACTGCTGCAAAATAATGCGAAAATAGAACAACTTGAGTACGAAATTGCACAAAAAAAAGTTCTTTCACCTTTTTCAGGTTTCATAGCCGGTGAACACACACAGGTGGGCGAATGGGTCAGCGCCGGTGGAGCTGTGGTTACTCTCATTGATCTTAGCAAAATACGCATAACTGTTGATGTTCCTGAGCGGTATGCAGTCCTGCTACCTGCAAAAGGGAATGTAAAGGTTAATGTTAAAAGCATACCGGACAAACCGCTTTCAGGGAAGATTTATGCAATACTCCCTCAAGGTAATTCAGAGTCCAGAACATTCCCTGTTAGGATAAACCTTGCAAATCCAGGGTTTAAAATAAGAAGCGGGATGGAGGTATTTGTCACCTTTGACCTGGCGCGTACAAGGAATGCACTCCTTGTGCCAAAGGATTCGATAGTCACATCAGGAGAAGACAAAATGGTCTTTTCTGTTGCCGGTGGTAAAGCTGTTCCTGTCAGAGTAAAAGTTACAGGTTATTTTGACGGTAATGTGGCTGTTGAAGGAAATTTGAAGCCGGGGGATCAGGTCGTCATAAGGGGTAATGAACGCCTGAGGCCTGGTCAGGCGGTTGAAGTGCAAAACTAAGTTGCACGTTACAAAACATCTAAACTATGAAACTCGTTGATACTGCAATAAAAAAGCCGGTTACCGTGACTGTAGGAGTAATACTTCTCGTACTGTTCGGTTTTATCTCCCTTTTCAGGATCCCCATTCAACTTACCCCGAATGTGGATCTTCCAGAGATTTCTATTCAAACACGGTGGAGCGGTGCCAGCCCCCTGGAAGTTGAACGTGAGATTGTCGATGTTCAGGAAGAACAGCTCAAGAATCTGGATGGACTCGAAGAGATAAGCAGCGAGAGCAGTGACGGCATGGCATATATCAAACTTATGTTTGAGATCGGTACGGATAATGATGAAGCTCTGCTAAGAGTATCGAATAAACTTGATCAAGTAAAAAAATATCCGGACAACATTGATAAGCCGACAATAAAGTCCGGGGGAAGGCACGACAGTGCTTTTACATGGATGATATTAAAAGGACTCGACGGATATAACGGTGTACTGAAACAGGAATATGATTTTATCGATGAACATGTAAAACCTCGCCTTGAAAGGATTGCCGGTGTTGCATCCGTTAATATTTATGGTGGTCAGGAAAGGGAAGTCCAGGTCATTGTCGATTCGGACGCTTTAGCCGCACGAAAGGTTACCATACCGGAACTTATACGGATTCTGGATATAGAGAATAAAAATATAAGCGCCGGGGATTTTGATGAAGGGAAACGTAGATATATCGCCCGTACAGTTGGTGAGTTTAACAACGTTGAAGATGTTGCAAAGGTTATTATAAAAAGAATTAACCAAATCCCTGTAACCGTAGGAGACGTTGCAAAAGTTGTACTATCTTATGAAAAGCCGGAGGTGGCTGTAAGGCACGAAGGTGTTCCGACCATAGTTATGAATGCTGTCAGGGAACCCGGTTCCAATATTCTTGTTGTAATGGATAAACTCAAAAAGGCCCTTAAGGATTTAAATAACGGCATACTTAAGAAAGAAAAACTTGGAATAACTCAAGTTTATGATGAGACCGGCTATATTTACAGTGCCATAAACCTGGTCAGAAAAAATATTTTTATAGGGGGCACACTGGCAATTATTGTGCTTCTTCTATTTCTAAGAAATTTCGCCAGCACCATCATTGTATCCATTGCAATACCTATTAGTGTGATAGGCACGTTTCTGGTTATGACCCTTTTCGGGCGGAATATCAATGTTGTCAGTCTGGCGGGTCTTTCCTTTGCTATAGGTATGGTGGTAGACAACTCCATTGTAGTGTTTGAAAATATCTTTCGCCACCGGGAGATGGGCAAAACCCGTGTAGAAGCGGCCTATGATGGTACAACAGAGGTATGGGGTGCTGTTTTGGCAAGTACCCTGACGACTGTGGCGGTTTTTCTCCCAATCGTTTTTGTCCAGGAGGAAGCAGGCCAGCTTTTCCGTGATATAGCTATTGCTATAAGCAGTGCGGTTGTATTGAGCCTTATTATTTCAATCACCGCAATACCAACCCTTTCGGCAAAGATTCTGGGAAAAGTCAAACAGAAATCTACGTCCAAGCAAAAGCAAATGAACAAGGTGTACTCTTTTGCAAAATGGTTTGTAGATAGCATTGCAAAATTTATTTACTGGATGTGCGGTCGTGTATCAACCCGTATTGGTATAGTTGTCCTTATGACATCTCTGGCAATTGCTTTGGCCTTTGCTTTAGCGCCAAAGACCGAATATCTGCCTGAAGGGAACCGTGAAATGCTCTTTGGTATCCTTTTGCCCCCGCCGGGTTACAATCTTGATGAGCTTGAAGAAATTGGAGAAAATATAGAGAAGGATATTCTTCCGTTGATTGAGCATGAAGGGGAAAGTGAAACTGCGAATAAGCTTAATTTACCACCGGTTAAAAGTTTTTTCTATGTCGCATTCGGCCAGCAGGTATTTATGGGCATTGTTTCAAAAATCCAGGAAAGAACACGTGAATTGCTTCCTTATGTTTATGGTGTACTGAAAAAAATTCCAGGCATGATAGCAATTGTCCAACAGCCGGGTCTATTTTCCCGAGGAATAGGCAAGGGCAGGTCAATTGAAATAGAGATAAAAGGACCTGAGCTTACCAAGCTGATAAGTCTTGGCAGGCAAATATTCAGGCCCTTCCCGGTTCACAAATACGCCCGATACCGGGCCTGGATCTTGGAAACCCCGAAATGAGAATCATACCGAACCGTGACCGGTTAAGCCGCCTGAACATGACCACATACGATCTTGGTTTAACGGTTAATGTACTGGTGGATGGGGCCAAGGCAAGCAATTACCGTCTTCATGGCAATGAGATAGATTTGGTTATAAAAAATAAAGAAGGGAAACTTGAGCGTACCCAGGACCTTTCCGGATTTCCCGTAATCGCTCCTTCAGGTGAAAAAGTGACATTGGGATCTTTGGCTGATATAAGCCTTCAAGAAGGTCCCACCAGGATTGACCACCTCGATTCACAGCGTGTCATTACAATTATGGTAATCCCTCCCCGGAAAATACCTTTAGAGACCGCTATGGATATTATCAGGGACAAGGTTGTAAATCCCATTAAGGCAAGTGGAGCCTTATCTAATCTCTACAGCTTAAAGTTAGGCGGCACTGCCGATGACTTAACAAGAACAAGACAGGCCCTTATGTGGAATTTTATCCTGGCTATTATTATCAGCTATCTTCTTATGTCAGCCCTTTTTGAAAATTTTTTCTACCCTTTTATCATTATGTTCAGTGTGCCCCTGGCTGCTGCAGGTGGATTTGTAGGCCTTTTTCTGGTAAATTCTTTTATTACTTATCAGCCCCTTGATATAATAACCATGCTGGGATTTATAATTCTTGTCGGTATTGTGGTTAATAACGCCATACTTATCGTTTATCAAACCTTAAATAATATTCGTGAAGGAAATATGAACCCGCGTGATGCAATCGTTGAATCAGTGCGCACCCGGATCAGGCCGATATACATGAGCAGCATTACAACGGTATGTGCCATGCTTCCTCTGGTTCTGTCGCCCGGTGCAGGTTCTGAGTTTTACAGGGGGCTTGGCAGTGTAGTAGTAGGAGGCCTTTTAGCTTCAACGATTTTTACTATATTTTTAATTCCCGCTTTACTTAGTCTTGCTTTTGATGCAGCAGAGGTCATTAGGAAATATCTTAACTTTCGCACTTATAGATCAACATAAAAGAGGTGCGCAGTCTGCCGAATACACCTGGTTAAAAATAAAAAACAGTACATAAAGAAAGTACGAAGCTTGAATATTTTAAATTTGCCAAATAATAGCAAGTGCCTCCCCCCTGAAATCCTGGCGCCTGCAGGAAACAGAGCCTCTTTTCTCGCAGCTCTGGCTGCAGGGGCTGATTCTATTTATTGCGGAATGAAGCAGTTTTCGGCACGCATGGAGGCAAAAAATTTTAGCCTTGAAGAACTTGACCGTCTTACTAAATTGGCACATAGCATGAAAGTTAAGGTTTATATTGCTTTCAACTCTCTCTTAAAGACTGTTGATTTGGACAGGGCTGCGGATTTTTTGAATGCTCTCAGCCGATGGGTTAAACCAGACGGTCTTATTGTTCAGGACCTTTCACTTGTTTCCCTTGCAAGGCAGACCGGTTTTGCCGGTGAGATTCACCTGTCAACACTTGCCAATGTGAGCTTTCCGGCTGCTCTAAATCTTGTCCGGAAAGAATTCGGGATTGACAGGGTAGTCGTCCCCAGAGAACTTAATATTGATGAGATTAAGGCTCTTGCAAAGGCCTGCCCGGATGGTCTTGAACTTGAGATGTTTGTTCACGGAGCCCTTTGTTACGGCGTTTCAGGAAGGTGCTATTGGAGCAGTTTTTTTGGAGGAAAGAGTGGCCTCAGGGGCAGATGCGTCCAGCCATGCAGGAGGCTCTATACTCAGAAGGGTCAAAAACAAAGATTTTTTTCCTGCCAGGATCTTTCCCTTGATGTTCTATCCAAGGTTCTTTTATCCATTCCCAAAGTGCGGGCGTGGAAGATTGAAGGCCGGAAAAAGGGACCCCATTATGTTTATCACACGGTTAAAGCATACAGGATAATGAGAGATTTCGGCAAAGACCCTGAAAAAAAGAAATTTGCCCTTAGTCTTCTTGAGCTTTCGCTGGGAAGAACAGGTACCCATTATAATTTCTTACCTCAAAGACCCCAGAATCCAGTTAATGTTAAAGGCCAGACCGGATCAGGGCTTCTTGTGGGTAAACTGCAGGGGGCAGGTAAGACGCCTTATCTTATTCCAAGAATGGAACTTTTTCCTGGGGATACACTGCGTTTAGGCTATGAGGATGAGCCCTGGCATGCAGTCCAGACTGTAAGCAAATACATACCCAAGAGGGGACGGCTTTATCTGAAACTTGCTATGAAAAGAAGGCCTGCGAAAGCTGCCCCGGTTTTTCTTACAGATAGAAAAGAGAGTCAACTCAAAAGGCTTTTGTCCGAACTTGAAAAGAAACTAGCTGATATACCTGCATCTAAAGCAACCCTTCAGGAAACAAAAGCCAGGCTTCCCAGTAAATCGTTTAAAAAAGAGCACTCACTTGAAATAAATATATGCAGAATGCCAGGAAAGGTAAAGACCAAAGGCCAGGAGCCAGGTTGTTGGTTGTCTGCTCAGTCTTATAAGGTGATGCCAGGCCGTCTTTATCCAAAAGTCTGGTGGTTTCTACCGCCGACAGTCTGGCCGGATGGAGAAAATGAGTTAAAATCGCTGGTTACACTTGCTCTGGAAAAGGGAGGGCGGAACTTTATACTAAACGCCCCCTGGCAGAAAGCCTTTTTCACAGATATGACTGAAAACAAAAAATCAGGCAGAAGCCTTAACTTATGGGCAGGTCCATTTTGTAACCTGACAAATCCCCTGTCCATAGGTGCTCTGGTATCTCTCGGTTTTTCAGGTGCCATTGTCAGCCCTGAGCTAAGCAGCAAAGATTATTTAATGCTGCCCAAACAAAGCCCTCTTCCTTTAGGAATCGTTTTGTCAGGCAACTGGCCCCTTTGTGTTTCAAGGATAATCTCAAAAAATATAAGGGAAAAGGAACTTTTTACCAGCCCAAGGGGGGAGCAGGCCTGGGGTAGAAGCTATGGCTCTGATTTCTGGGTTTATCCCAACTGGAAACTCGATATAAGTAAGAAAAAGGATGAGCTTAAAAGGGCAGGTTATCGTCTTTTTGTACACCTTTCCGAGCCTTTACCTAAAGGTGTGAAACTTAAAGACAGACCTGGGATGTGGAATTGGGATATAGAGCTTAAATGAGGCACAAATGTGCCGAGCGCTTCGCTTGAAGAGCACTTCGTTTGAAGAGCGCTTCGCTTTAGGCCTTAAATCCGCCGCAGGCGGATGCTCCTCAAGGCCAAAGGCCGCTCCTCAAGTCGCGAAGCGACGCTCAGTGCTTGCCATGGCAAGCACTATCGTTTTTGCCTCAGCCGCTCCATCGCAAGGCGCAGACTGGTTTGCATCAGCTTGATTGCCTGTGCAAGCAGGCCGATTTCATCCCTGGACGAAATATTGATCTTCATGTTGAGATCTCCTAAGCTCATGCGCTCAGCTACCTCGGTTAATTTTTTGATGGGTGTAGCAACAGCTCTCGCGGAGATCCAAGCAATTAACAACACTATCACAACTGTAACTATCAGTAAAATTATGGCAAACTTCTGCATCCGTTTTAAATCTGCAAAAACTTCCTGTTCCTCCTGCTGAATTGCAAGTGCCCAGCCATAATTAATTCCCCTTATGTGCCCGATATACTTCTTTTTATTTTCATCTTTAAAGCCGAATGTTTTTGTTGTCCAACCTTCTTCTCTGAAGGCTACAACCAAGGGATGGGAGCTTATTTTTTTTAGTTTTAATGCATACTGCTTAACCTGGTGGGCAACAACTTTATCCTTATCATCCACCAAAAAAGCAAAACCTGTCTTTCCCTTTTTCCACCTTGCGACATGCTTCGATAATTCGTCAACGGTCATTGCGGCAGCCATCACACCGACAAGTTTATCTTCGGACATAATGGGAACTGCCAGGACAAGAGTCGGCTTTTGGGATGTTTTGCCTATTAAGGTCTGCCAGCTAAGTTTTTTCCCATCAATTATGTCTTTGTAATATTGCCTGTCACCATAATACTTCACTGTTGCATCATCACTTCTGGCCACATTGCTTCCATCCGGTCCTACTGTGAAGGCCAGGTATATGTAAGGGTATTTTTTTTGGATTTGTTGTAAAACAGGTTCCTGTTTTTGACGATCCATGGAAATAACAGATGGGAGCTTTGCCGCAGATTTAAGCACCCATATATTATTATCGATCCAGCTGTTTACCTGGTTCTCCAGTACCTGTGTAGTCAGGGACATGATAAGCTGTGTGTCATTTCTAATTCTAACGCTGGTTTCTTTAAACGTAACTCCCCAGAAAACTGCCATGGGAATCAGGCTTACAAGCAGCATTACAATAATGATTTTTGCAAAAAAGCTAAAATAAGCCTTTTTCTTAATAAAATTCGGGGAAATTTCTTTTTCCGGGGGGGTATCATCAAAACTTTGGTACAGCTCCACGTATTCTTCAGGCTTGTGTTTGGATACCGTTATTATATTTTCACATGAGTTACACTTTAATCTGACCGTATCTTCTTTAATCTTGTTTTCATTTATTCTATATATTTTCCCGCACTCATCACAGGTGACTTCTATCATAATCCGATCCCTCTGCCCTACAACCGATTTTTTTTCATTACCTCGATCATGGCTTTTTTAAACTCGACTTGATTATTTTCCTCAGGAACTTCCCGTGCTATATTGCTAATCAGCTCAGCAGCCTGGTGCCACGGTATTTCGAACATTTTCAGTTCCATTTCAGCTACTGTATCTTCAATCAAAATCTGGGCCATGGGCCCAATTGCCTGTGACAGGTTTAATCTTAAATCCTCAAGAAATTTTTTGCTGAGAAATCGATTCTTTTTTTCAACGGGCTCAATAAGCTTGAGCTTAAGAAGTTTGGACAGTATCTGGTTCAACATGGAGATATCCATGCCGACTTCATTGGATATTTGAAGGAGGTCTTTATTTTCATCAATTACCATAAGCAGACGAATCATATCGGCATTAAGTCGAATTTCATTGCTGTCTGCCGGAGTAACTTTTCTAAAAAACATTTTTGCCAAGTCGGTGGAAACGATATCCATTGAATACCTGTATGGTTGAAAATACTTAAAATTATTGCTAAATAGTCCATTCTATAATAACGGGAAAAGTGCTTCTATGTCAAGAAAAAATAATTAAACCCCCAGCAAAGCCACATCGACAACTCTTCGGACTTTGCTTTGAATAATGTTTTGCTGTTTAATATATTTTATTTTTTTATTCCAGCATGCGTTTGATTAGGTTTCCGGCATCTGATATATCATCTAATACTCATATGTTTGACATGTTCGAACTCCATTTTTTGTTTTTTATTCGATACAGGCAAATGTATAATAAAAAGGGTTCCTTTGGTGATTTTTCCTTCTTTGTTTCTTTCAGACGAAGGTGGACTCTTGACCTCTATCTTTCCATTGTGCTCTTGAATTATACCGAAAGTGACCGCCAGACCGAGACCGGTCCCCTTTCCTACAGGCTTGGTGGTATAAAAAGGATCAAAGATTTTGTCAATTTTTTCGGGCTGAATGCCTTCTCCTGTATCGAGAACGCTTATAACTATCTCATCAAGCTTAACATAATAGTGTGTTGAGATGGTGATCATACCTTCTCCACTAATGGCATCAAACGCATTATTTACCAGGTTGATAATGGCCTGTTTAATCTTTTCCTTATCCCCCACAATAGTCGGTAAATCAGGATCCAGCCGGCGGACAAGGGAAACCTGGTCAATACTGAAAGTGTGTTCTACAACAGAAAGTACGTCTTCTATGGTATCGTTTATATTTAGCGGACTCATCGTACTTGCGGTACGACGGGAGAATCTTAACAGGTCTGATACAATCTTTTTGCAGATCCTGGTTTGTTTTTCGATTATCTTTAGATCATTATACGCCTGAGTGTTATAATCTCCTTCTTCGAGTAGAAGCTGCACATATCCTAAAATGATGCCCATAGGGGTATTGATTTCATGCGCGATACCGGCGATGAGCTGGCCGATAGATTCCATTTTTTGTGCATGGGAAAGCTGTTCCTGGATCCGTTTGAATTCTGTAATATCTCTACCGCTGCATAAAAGTCCCCCAATTTCTCCGTCAGCCTCATAAACCGGGATTTTAAACATGTGAAGCCATTTACTGCCCTTGGAGTCGTATATATTGTTTTCTTTAACCATCGGTTTACACGATTTCAGAATCTCGCGGTCTTCCTTTAGGTATCTTTCAGCCTGTCCTTTGGGGAAGAGATCATAATCGGTTCTGCCGATAATGTCTTGCTCGCTCCTGCCGACCAGGTCACAAAATGACTTGTTTGCAGCCAGATAAACCGATTGGGTGTCCTGCAGTGAAACAAAGTCGGGAGTGGCATCCAGTACAGTCTTGAGAAGCTGGCGCTGTTCTTTCAAAATTTTTTCAGAATTTTGTAATTCGGACAGGTGTGTTTTTAAAGACAGGGCCATGGAGCCAAAACTTTCTGCCAGGCTCTGAATTTCATCACCTGAGCATTTATGATAAACTTGGCAATTTATACAATTCAATATTTTTTGGGCATATTCACCTTCAACACATTTAGGACATAGAGTCCCTGCCAGATACCAGCAGCGATTATAAACTTCTCCGTATGCCGGACATTCTTTTTTGTTGCAGTTCATAATCTCCCAGCAGTTTTTTTTGAGCAAAGGAGCTGTCTGGATATCAAGGTTGCCCATAAGCGCCTGTTCCGAAGATTCATGAAGAATCTTGACACGGCGGGTGACGGGCAGAGCCATCGCTGTACCTACGAATATAGCAATAATAATGACGATTCCTGTTGACAGAAATGTACTCCACCACAAGCGGTTGATCGCTTCCTGTATTTTGGTCCTAAGCAAACCGATCCGGACGGTTCCAAAACGATCTTTATCAATTATGATAGGGAATGCGTAGTCGTAAATAAGCTGTTTGCCTGTATCAAGAAGGCTGATGCTGTATTTATGGATGTTCGAAACAGTATTTGCTTCTTTCAGTTCAACAGGAAAACCACCCTTGAAAGTATGGACAAGAGGTTTATCCATGTCGTTCAGGACGAAGGTATAGAAGATGTCATCACTTAACTGGACTGTTTCATCCACAAGCGTTTTCATGCGCAAAAAATCCATAGCCAGAATAGGTTCTGCCATACGGGCAGCAAGGGTGCTTCCGATGGAAATTCCACGATTTCGATTTTCTTCCAGCAGTGCTTCTTTCATAATCATGCTGACAACAAAAAAGATAACTATCCCAAGAAGCAAAAGCAGAGAAAAAAGACCTAAATAAATTTTACTCCGAAAACCGAGTTTCATGACATATAGTTCTGTCCAATATGAATTTATGCGTTAAGATTGAAAAGCAAGATATATGAACCGATCCTGCCCCGACGGAATTCGCATAATGACCGCTTCGCTTGAGAAGTCAAAGGCAGAAAGGTACAGAGGCAGAAGTGGAAAAATGAAAAACTGTAGGCCTCAGATTGTTTAGTAAAAATCAATAAGGATAGTAATTCAAAATTTTTAATTCTTACAGATTGCTCCTGCTGCCTTTGAGCCTTTTAAGCTTGTTCCTTTGGTTGCTCAATGATGGTGAGGACTTACTTCTCCAACTAAATTTTATTTTGTCGCAAAAAAGCGCTAAAATGGTTCTCAAGTTCTTAAAAACCCATACCAAGAGTGACTGCCAATTTTCTTACAGGATTAAAATCCTTGTCAACAGAAGGAATGACACCCATAATTCTGGCCGTCTGCAGTATTTGCCTGTGTTCTTTTCGACTTAAGTTGAGTTTCAATAGAGCCTGTTTGATCTTTTCCACAATTTCCGGGGCCAGATCTTTTCTTGCGGAATAGACCCATCCTGGGTACCATCTGGAACTGGCAACAACTCTTATTTCGTTGATGTCAATTTTGTCCGAAACAACGTTTAAAGTTCCTTCCCGTATTGTACCGATATCGTATTTCCCTGCATAAACGGCCAGAACCACCTTTTCCTGTTTGCCGCCTGGCCCTGGAGAAAAGGCAATTTCGCTGAAATCCGACTTTGTGAGACCATGGTTATAAAAATGTCCCAGGGGATAGAGGTATCCGCCTGCGGAAGTACGATCAACAGCAATCCATCGTTTACCCCGGCAATCGGCAATGCTTTTAATGCTCCTGTTGTCAGAACGACAAATGATCTGTCCGCGAAAATTTTTCCTGTTATTCATTTCAACAACACGGGAAAATGCACGGGCACCGTAACTGTTTGCTATTTTTATATAGATAAACGGGTTTGAATAGGAAATGTCGATTCTTCCCTGCCCCACCATTTTTATATGTTCGTTAAATGTGTCGGGAAATATCTGTTTTATATTCAGTCCCGTTTCTTTTCGCAGGTATTCGACCAATAAATGATGCCGGTGATAAGAGACAGTGTGTGAATATTGGGGGAGATAAGCATAGGTGATAATATTTTCATCTTCTCTTAAAATAACCTTCTCTCTTTTGCTCAGGTCTATTCTTTGAGCGGGTTGCTCCTGGCTGCATCCTGCCAGTAAAAAAATCAAGATCAATATCGGGCTGAACAACCTTTTCTTCATCAATTACATGTCCCAAAATCGTAGATTATCCTTGGATAACAAATTAGGATCATCGCATTAATAAAGCGATTTGGCAAGGTTATTTTGAGATTGGCGGGGTTGGTCCTTTTGGGCAAATCATACCAAAAGGCAGTTCTATGGGTGACCTCTTGATTGC
>RCNB010001913.1_pt1 | contig 14792 bp, 16 predicted proteins | sample 2041321 | NCBI WGS metagenome assembly RCNB01 (sample SAMN09708232, study PRJNA481090) | Marine sediment metagenome, whole genome shotgun sequencing project. | reverse complement strand
CTCTAAATATCTTATAGTATTTATCTCTTTATTTCTACTTTTTCTAATTATTAAGTTATCTGTGTATCTTCTCTTGTCACCAAAATCAATTCTTCTAAACTTTCTTCATATTACAAGAATTGATATTATGTGTCTAGGTGCCATTGGAGCCTATCTCGTTTATTCAAAACACAGAATACTTAAAATTATTTACAGAAAAGATATCCAGATTATATCTTGGCTCATACTGATAGTATCAATAATTTATAAGCCCATACATATATTCAGTTTTATAGACAAAGAACTCAATGCTATATTTTATTTGATACTAATTTTAAATGTATCTTCAAATAAATTTAGTTTAATTTCCTTAGAGACTAAGTTCCTGAATTTCATTGGGAGGATCTCATATGGAATTTATGTTTATCATATGATTATAATATATCTAATTTCATTTACGCTGTCATCTCTAGGGTACGAATTAGATCATTTTATGCTCTATCCAGTAGTTCTAATTTTCACAATTTTGACAGCTACACTATCTTATAAATATTTTGAAACACCTTTTCTAAAGTTAAAAAACAAATATTCTATCGTTAAAAGCACAAATACTAAGCACAAGACTATGTAAAAAGAATTAAAACGACTTTTCACACAAGACCGTTAGGTGCAAGCAGAATCAAAATCCCAAAAAGACTTCAAATTCCAAAAAATCATATAGTCCAATGTTTTTTTAAATACGCATTGAAATTAAAGGTAATTCAAATATTTAAATTGAGGGTTTCCATTTCATATTAAAACTAATTTATCTATAAAAATAATATATTTATCGTTTATCAATAAATATTTATCTATATTTATGAAATAAATTAAACAATTCTTATTATGTCAAAAACAAACAATTTCGTATTTAAAGGTCTAAAGATTGTTGCATGGATCATCTTCGTTGGCTTATGTATTGAAGCAGGAGGCTTGATTGTAAATTTTATTTTCAGTCTTTACAATCCTGAATTTGTTCATAAACTATATCAAAAATTAGACTTAAGTGAAATGTATGAACGCAGTAAATGGGCTTTTTTCAGTATGTACAGTTTTATATTATTCATCTCGATTCTGAAAGCATACTTATTTTATATAGTGATCATGCTAGTAACCAAAATTAATTTATCAAAACCGTTCAATAGTTATGTTTCGAGACAGATTTCACAAATTAGTTATTACACGCTTTCAATTGGACTATTAAGTTATATAGCACAACAGAGCGCTAAAAATTTGCAACATCATGGATATGTTATTGACTCACTAAACCAGTTTTGGGCAGACAGCCAAGCATTTATTTTAATGGCAGCAGTAATCTATGTTATTGCGACTATTTTTTCAAAAGGGGTTGAGTATCAGGAAGAACTAGAAGAAACTGTATAAGCTATGGCAATTATTGTAAACATGGATGTTATGATGGCAAAACGTAAAATGTCACTGAACGAATTATCGGAAACTGTAAATATCTCATTAGCAAATTTATCTAAACTAAAAACTGGAAAAGTAAAAGCGATTAGGTTTAGCACTTTAAATGCTGTTTGTGATGCATTAGATTGTCAACCTGGTGATTTATTGGAACATTCAAAAGAAGAAAAACCTTAAAGAATTAAATGATTTATAATGAATTGAGGAAGTTTGGTAAGATAATCTGAAAGTCTATGAATAAAATGCCAGCACCTAAAACCTTATATAATTAATTGCTTGGTAATAGACTACTTGAAAAAAAATGCTGTGCCAGTTCGCTTCGCTCGTTTCTCTCGGATTTTATACCTGCCGGCAGGCAGGTTCAGTTTGTTTTTGCTAAATTAGTTACTTAAAATACTGAGCTAATTATTCATAAAATCGTCGTGACTTATTTTTGAATTTATTCTTAATTATTTTTCTTTTCCACTCCTCTCCAAAGAAGTCAAAAACATTAAGAGAATAGATTCCTAATAATACTCCCCAAGAAAGTAGTACCCATAAAAAAACGTTCCAAAAAGATGAATCATTAACTGCAAGAATAAATGGAACTACCATGCTTAATATAGCTACTGCAAAAAGTTTATAAAATCCTTTCACGTTTTGAACATACTCTTCTTCTTTCCTTATTTGTTCCATTTCTTCTTTCTTATCAGAATCTGCAATATTGATTTCGAAAACTGCTGCCAAAGATTTCAATGATTCTAAACCTGCATTCTCTCCATTTTCAATTCTTTGAATAGTTCTTATACTTAATCCACTCATTTCCGCCAATTGCTCCTGTGACCAATGACGCTCCAATCTCATTTTTTTAATATCTCGTAAATTAATTGTATTCGAATCCATTACTTTTCTTGGTCTTCAATATTAATGATTGAACAAAGGTAAGTATTAACTTTTCCTTACTATTGAAATCAATAAGACGTTCCTATGACACTAATATGACAGTCCTATGACACGAATTCTTCAAACAAAAACTAGGCACAACTCAGTATAAAATTAATTGCTTAAAACACGTAACACCTGAGCGAAGAGAACTGGGAAAGACAATTATTAAAACAAGCTGATTTTTGATCATCATTTTTGGTACAAAATGATGCTAAACAAAAACAAGATTGAGAAAATAAGTAGCGTAGCTAAAGCATATACCAAAAGTTGCAAGTAATAGAAACACATTTGGAATAAAAAAACCACAATCTAAAAATGACTTTGGGTTTTACTGTACAGAACATGGACCTATTTTCGAACCATTTAATAGATTTGTTTAAAAATATAGTGACAGAAAATTAAAAATTGATTGCAACTTTTAATCCCGTCCAGAACGTAATTTATAAATTACTGTTTTAAGAGGAATACTCTTTTTTCGAAGCCACGATAGAAGTGCAGCGGAATGAATTATTTATAATTGGTATCTTTGATTAAAGTCAAAATGCTCATTATACATTTCCTTATCTAGCGGCCATAGTTTTAACTAATTCATTAATTGAGCAGAGAAAAAAATAGTTTGATATAATGCTAAGAGTAATACTGTATATGTTATGTTTTACCGGTTTTTCACAAACTATAGTGAAAGGGAAGATATATAATAAGGAAAACTATGAGGCTATACCCTATGTCAATGTCGGAATCCTACATACGACCATTGGAGATATTTCAGACCTTAAGGGCAACTTCACACTAATTATTCCTGATAGTTTGAGTAATGATAATCTCACCATACATTCTCCTGGTTTTGAAAAATTACAGATCAGCATCTATCAATTGTTGGATAATGAAGCTAGGATCTTTTTAAAACCTTCCTTTATTACTTTGAATGAAGTAGTCATTAACCAAAAGAAAAAAACACACAAAGAATTAGAAATCGAAGTGAAGGAAAAGATGTCACGTAAGAGCTCCACCTCTCTTTCACAATTAAAATCAGGAGGTTCAGCCATTGCAGTCAGGTATGCATCTCCTTCAAAAGAAGGTTTTTGGCTTGATGGTGTGAAATTAAAAATCAAACAAAATTTAGGTGATACTATCCGCTTGAGAATAAGAATACTTGCTCTATCAAAAGACGGAAAACCAGGCAAAGATTTGTATCCTATAGATACTATTGTGACCTCCGTGATTAAAAGTGGTTGGTGGGATGTGGATTTAAAAAAAGAAAGTATTTTCATAGATACTCCACATTTTTTTGTTTGCTACGAGCTGATTGAGGATTTGCCTACACGCATTGAGTTCGAAAAGAAAAGACAGGAGAAAACAATTCGTATGTATGATTTGTATGATAGAGGCGTAAAAAAAATTCAGGTAAAAACAGATAGCATTAATGGCCAATTAGTCAGAACAGGCTGGATTTCAAAGTTGACCAAGCGAGAAACCAAGAAATACGGTGTAGATTTTCCTACCGGAAAAACCTACTTCTCCGTAACTCCAGATCATCAGTTTCCGACATTCAAAAGGCTATCAAGTTTTGACACGTGGAAACCACTTTTTAATCATGAGTTTTCACTGGTGAGTGGGATTGCTGTGACTTATGATCCCGACTATACTGATTTACAGAAAAAAGCTGAAGTTAAAAACAGCCATAGCTCATATCCCTTGGTTTGGGGAAGTCATCTGGTTGGTTTTAGAAAGTACTTTGAAGTAGACTCATCTCGAATCTACAAGGCTTCATTTTACGAAGGAGGATCGAAAGTTCCTGAAGGCGTATTTAGACCCGTGCAAATCAATGCCTGGTATCCTACTGGGGATCATGGAACTCCTTTCAACCTCATAGAATACATAAGAACGTTGGCCTGGACAGAAAAGAAAATTCCAATAAACATCGAGGTTGACCAGGCATTGATAAAATCTCTGACCGCATTCGGTTTTCCGGAAGACTATGCTTCTCAATTATCGAACGCCCAATTAAATGCTAATTTCACACAGGACACCTATCCACTGATAATTTACACTCCTGGTCTTTCGAGTGAGGCCATCGAAAATTACAAATTATGTGAGCTGTTGGCCTCATTTGGCTATGTCGTGGTTTCCATACCATCTTTAGGGATCGTGGCAAGAGAAATGGAAGCAAATGTCGATGAGACAAGAAATCAACTTACTGATATTGATTTTGCCGTAGAATGGTCAAAAAACAATCTACCAGTCAACAACCAGTTAGGATTATTAGGGTACAGCTGGGGGGCATTATCAAACATGGTTTATTTCTTCAATACCGAACATTCTATTGACGCTATGATTTCACTTGATGGAAGTGTCTACACACAAACTGATCTGTTGGATGAATTCTTTGACGGGCAAAAATTAAAAGGCGGCAAAAGCGTATTTATAGGGAGAAAGCCACTTGACAGGAGAACCTTTAAATACTACGACCGTATTAGTTCTGACAAGATCTACTATAAAGTTGCAAGTTTGCAACACGATAACTTCATCACCTTAGGTAATGACTTAAGCTTGAGCAATTCTGAAATGGTAAGAAGAGCGTATGCTGAGGTATGTGCATTAGTCGTTCAAGTATTCAATGCATTTCTTTTTGATTCAGATCAAACCGAAATTCACGTTAACCCTAAATACATCAGTCAATTGGATTGACCCTATCACTAATCAGCGCAGCAGTAAAATGGTAAGCTGAAAAACGAAATCACCCTTCTGAATATTCATTTTTATTGGATTATCTTCTTTTTAGGCTTTTGTACCTAAAATTAATCCGTAAAATCAATCCAAAATAAGCGCAAAGTTGCTCTTAAATTTGAGGTCATTGATTCTACAGAGGTTAATATACCATCTAAATCTAAACGAGAATATACATGTCCTCGATCTATAATCATGTCTATTTTTTTTGTGTTCGCAATATTCAAAAGTGGGTTTTTCTCGAGAAGAATAATATCTGCTACTTTACCAATTTCTAATGTGCCATAATTATGACTGAGATTAAAATAAGAAGCTGGAAGAATTGTAGCAGATTTCAATGCTTCTGAAGGCTTTAGTCCTGCTTTTACAAGTTCTAGCAATTCATCATGAATGCTAAAACCTGGAAAACAGAACGTGTCATTTGCATCTGTACCTACTAAGATTTTTACACCTGCTTTATGAGCTTTGCCTGTCAATTCTAGACCTTTTTCATAAAAATCCATATATGTTTTTCTCCCTTCAGGAGTTGGATCCATATTAACCATTCCTCTGGTGTCTCTAATCCAATTTCTCTTTTCTATTGCGTTGATATATTTTAAGCGAGGGTCGTTAAGGTATACTTCATTATCTGCATAAGCGTCCATTTTTCGCGTAAGATGAGTAGGACAAAACCAAGTGTTGTTTTTAACCATTTCATTAACCAAATCCTCAAACATAGAGTCGCTATGGTTATCAATCATATCACGTAAAGAAGTAGTATTATCTAGCGATTCACCCGCGTTCGATTCTCCATTATATCTCGCCAAATATTTAGCTCTTAATTCTTCAGACCCTGAATAACATTCAAATAAAAATAGCCTTGCATGTTCAAAACTTTTGTGCCCAGCTAAAGAAGCTTCAATTGCACTGACCGCTCTTGGTCGGTGACCTAAAATGGTGATTGATTTTTTTTCAGCCTCTTCCAATAATTGAAAATAATATTTCGGAAGTATTCCGTTATACGTTTTAATAAAGTCATTCGTTTCTCCTGAAAATGTACTTATAATGGCTTTAGTATGTTCATCGCTTACCAATTTGGACACAAATGTACTGCCTATCCCTTCTAGTCTAGGGCCCAAAAGCGTGTTTGCTTCTATTTGCTCTCTCCATTTTTTTTTAAGTGAAAACTCAGCATGTCCTCCCATATCCCTAATATGGGTAACTCCATTTGAAATATATAAAGGGAAACTAAAATGCGGCCCTAAATTGGAGTTAACATGAGCATGCATATCCCATAATCCCGGAATAGCATACTTTCCTTTTCCATTAATTATATGAGCATTTTTTGGAACTTGAAATGCCTCATATTCTCCAATTTCTATAATCACTCCATTTTTTATTAATAGACTTTTTTCATAGATAGAATCTAATTCTATATCAACAATGTTTGTGTTTTTGATGACGATATCTGTAACCTTTTGACTTGGTTTTGGAGGTTCTGGTAATGGAATTTTTATTAAAATATAAAAAATAAGTATAGCAGATAATAAAACTGTAAATACTGTAATGCTGATTTTTTTTAATAGATGTTTCATGATCCTATTTTCATTAATCCAAATTAAGTCTGTGATGATTATATGTTCCCTTTTAAAAGAGTGATAATGTTTTTATGCTTTTTCTCTAAGGCAGTATCTAGTGGTTTATTACCTCTTTTATTGACAATAGAAACATCTGCTTTAGCTGCAATGAGCAGTATTACTATATCTTTTTGATTATTTTCTACCGCGTGGTGAATGGGAGTATAACCCGTTTTATTTTGGGCATTTATATCTGCGCCTTTATCTAATAAAAGTTTAACAATTTCCGTATGACCGTAAAATGCAGCCCAATTTAAAGGCCGACGACCAGATTTGCTTTTACGTATGTCTAAAGCATTAATATCTGCTCCTTTAGCTATTGATTTATTTGCTTTTTTAAAATTACCTGAAATACAGGCATTCCATAAATCTTCCTGCGCGTTGCTTACTATTTTAGGGAACTCAATTGCTGGTAATTCTAGCTTATCTGGAAAGTCAACTTTATGCCCTTTTATAAAATTCTCAACCATTTCTGGAAAGGATGGACTGTATTTATATAATTCTCGTAATGCACCATGGGTTCCTTCTATAACTTCTATTAAGTGCCCATTTGTTAAAGTCGGTAAAACATCATAAGCATTTTCAATTGGTGTAGAACTATCCCAAGTCCCGTGTACTAATAAAATTGGAATGTCAGATATTACGTTTTTTCTAAAAGAGTTTCCTAATTTTTTTTCATTCCAAAAACCTTCACCCAATGTGTACACGATATTAATATCACCTAAAATCTGTGAAGCTGTATCATTTTCAATTTTTAACCTACGCTTGTCACTTACTCCAGAAGCAAAATCCATAGCAATACCCATAAGGTTTGGTGCTGAAACACTATGCCTCATTAAAGCGACTTCTGCTGCAAGTGTAAAATCTCCATTGTACATACTTAAAACTAAATTTGGCCAACCTAGCGGACTGTTTCTTTTTCCAGCTCCATGCATAACGACTGCTTGAACAGCCATTTTATCAACTAAAACCTTTACTTTTTTATTCTCTTTTTTCAAGGTGACTGTTTTTGGGTTCTTTTCAATCTTATTTATGACTTGCTCTAATGCAGAAATAAGACCTTCTTTTGGGATTTTTCCTTTATAATATTCACTGTTTTCAACTTTTTTGGCAATTCGTCTTAATACATTAAGATTGCCTGATGGCATATCCCAAGTATGATCTGGTCCTTCAATACCATGAAACAAAGCACGTTCAATCGTATTAGGAAATTTTCTAAGTGTGTGTAACCCTAAATGAGAACCATAACTACCACCTACAAGCATAATTTTTTCATAGCTAAAAGCTTTTCTCAAATCATTAATATCCGATGCACTCTCATCAGTATTATAAGCAGAAATGTCAACTCCTTTATCATTCCAAAAACGACTACATTTACTTAAGGTATTTCTTAACACATTTTGTACATTAACTCTTGATAGTGTTTCATTAAGAGGTATTACTTCTTTGGCTTCACATTCTAAACTTGGTATAGAGTTTCCAACGCCTCTTTGATCAAAAATGATGACATCAGCAAGATTACTATAGAAGTTTACTTCATTAAACAACCCTTCGTAATGTAATATGTTTATATAAGATTTACCTGGGCCTCCTGCTAAATAAAATATTGGAGACGCAGGATTTTTTGATTTTGATTTAATACGATAATATGCAATAGCAATAGTTCTTCCATTATCATTTTCTCTATTCTCAGGCACATAAAACATTCCAGACTCAACATTTAATGTTTTGCCATTTTCTGAAGTTATTTTTTTCATTTCTATATCTGAAGTTAACTCGTAGCGTTTATAGTTCTCTTGTGAATAAGAAATTTGTGAAATAAAAAGTATAGCTATAATTATTTTTATTAAAATTGAATAACGTTTCATTTTAAAGTTTTGTTTTTTTATTAATTGCATCAAAAAGAGGTAACCAACATTTGGTTAACTACAAACCTAATATAGCTTCAATAAAAAAAAGGAAAATCTGTCCTGTCATTGACACGACATTTACCTGTCATGTCAAATTTTAGAACAAATTTGGGATAAACGAAGTCCATTTTGAAGAAGAATGTTTAAGGCTTTTAACTATTTTTAAAACTATGAAAACATCAATAATACTTAAACTTAGATATACTAATATCGGTGTAGGTAATGATTGTCCGACTATAGTTTGACCTCCGAATAAATTAATAAAAATAGGACTCAATAAGGTTATGATGACACTTAAAATGGTCCATATGAATTGAAAACTCAAAACCTTTTTACAAATTAGATTTGATAAATTTGACCATGTTCCTTTTTTCCAAATAACAACTAAAAATATTAAAAAAATAACAGGTAAAAGAAAGACCAAAAAATTTGATATTATAAATCTATTTAATTTTGTGCTTTCTTCTATATAGTAATTTGAGTTGTTGTGTGAATCAGAATTAAACTCTTCTAAAGAAACATTTAGTGCTTCTAATAGTTTTCTTACAGTAAAAGGTCTTGGGGTTGTCACGTCTTTTTCAATACGCTGTATTGTCCTAACTGAAATCCCTGAAGCTTCTGATAATTCTTCCTGAGACATCTTTCGTTCATCACGTAATTGAAGAATTTTTTCATTGAATTTCATTGAATCTTGGTTTTAAGATTTTGATTGAATCATTTATCAGTATTTAAAGCTAAATATATTCAATTTTTATGATTTCTAATGAAATGTATCCTTAAGACGTACTGTAGTAAAAAACAAGAAAAAACATACTAGAATTTTCTATCTGTGATTTGTTTACTAAATTAGTTGCTTAAACGGGCAACACCCGAGCGAATTGATCTGGCGAAGACAATTATTAAAACGAGCTGATTTTTGTTCTTCATTTTGGTACTAAATGATGCTATGCAAAAATAAGTTTGAGAAAATAAACACTGTAGCTTAGGCATATACCAAACACTAAGCAACATTAAAAAACAATATAAATAATGAAAAGAAAGCTAATCATAATATTGACATTGATGCCGTTTTTAGGTTTAGGACAAAGCAATTTTTATAATAAAATTTTAGGCGACAGAAATTTAACACCAGAAATCGGTTTTGAAAAACATTTAGAAACGACGCTAATAAATGACATAAGATATCACAAATCTGTTCTAAATTTCGATTTGGATACATCTTACGATTTGTCATTTGCAATTAAAAATGACCAACCATTTAAGTTCATAGATGGCTATAAATTAGATGAAATCTTATTTGAAACAGGACCTGTAAAAGACTTTAAATGGCAATTTAGGAAACCAATTGAAACGAAAAGTCTATTTGAAAATTAGTATCGGAATAATTAAATATTTCGCAGTAAAAGAAACGATAACATGAAAAAGTTAAAGACATTAATATTCCTGACTTTATTAGGATTTGGCACATCAATTTATGCGCAATCAAAAGACGCGTTATTACCAAAAACTAATTTATTTAAAAGTTTCAATTTAGATTTTAAGCATATAAACTTTTCGGAAAATAGTCTCCTATTTTCATCATATAACGAAACCACGAAATTGAATGATATTTATCTATTAAATAATGACAGCTTCATTTACAGTAAATCAAGTCTAATTTTAGAGAATAATTTTAGAGGCCATAAAATAGATTCATATAATCCACATGGAACCTCTTGTATTACTTCTTCTTTAATTTTAGGTTTAGTAAATTCAATTCTAAAATAGAATCGAAATTCTTAACTGAATGTTCAGACTATTGAATCAGAGATTATTAGATAGCTTAATCTAAAAGATAAAGACTTCTTCTAATTCATGTTTTACTGAAGAGTTATCACTTTTTGTCTCTTCTTTTTATATTTATTTTAAAGGCACTAATGAATTGTTTTATCAAGGTGCTTTTAATGATATTGAAGGACTTGTATGAGTTCATCAGTATTTTTTTTGCAATCGTCAGAGCCATGAATCCAATTTTGAGTATTGAGATTGTTTTGCCCAATGGCCGAGATACAAAAAACACTCGTCATTAAGACTAAGGCTAAGTAAGATGTAAAATTATTTTTCGCTTTTGGTATCATTTATTTATTCTTTCTATTATCTCAATAAGGCTTTCAACATTTAAAGCACTTGTCTCTTTTGTAATTAAATTTCCTCGGCTATCATAAAAATAAGTAGTTGGTAAAGTAGTCGTTTCATTTATTCCGTATTCAGATAACTTTTTAGAACTCCTTAAGTAGATGAAACTATAGGGCTTAGAATTAGAGAATGAAGTGATTTTTTCTGTTGATTGATCAGAGATCATCACAAAATTTATATCATTGCCGAAGCGTTTTTTAACTTCTTCAAAATAAGGGAATTCCTTTAAGCAAGGAGCGCACCAAGAGGCCCAATAGTTAACGACAAGAGGTTTTCCATTATATTTAGTTAGTTCTACATCGTTCCCTTTTAAGTCCTGTAATTCTAATTGATTCAGTGATATATCAGGAGATTTCACAAACTTGAAATAACCTATTGTTGCAATTAAAATAAAAGCCACGCCACCAAATATAAATCCCTTCCAAAATGTTTTTTTATTCATGATTGTTTTATTCAAAAAAATATATTAATACAATTGATACTATAAAAAGCACCATAAACCCTGCGAATGAACCTATTATAAAGCTCGTTTTTTTACCTATTTTCATTTTATTTTCCTGTTAATTGAACACAAACTTTTTCGAAAAGTATTGATTAGTTATGTTTCTATTTACACTTTTTTTATCTGAAGGACTTATTTTAAATCTGATTTAGTAAGACTGTTCTTGGATTGATTTAGTTATGGAAGACTTAACTTCTCCTGTATGTTTTGTTGTTTTAGTCTCTATTAACATAATTGAGCATTCGTTAATCGAAGATACCCTATGACTAATTCCTTTTTTTACAATGTATAAATCGCCTGTATTCATTGTAAAGCTATCTTCATTTTCAATTTCAAATAAGAGACTTCCTTCAACAATATAAAATAACTCATCCTCTTTTTCATGAGTATGCCAAGGTACTTTGTTGCCTTTTATCTTCGCTAATTTGATGAAAACGTCATTTACTTCTCCTACTATTTTAGGGGAATAATATTCCGTGATTTCTGATAGTTTTTCTTTTAAAGTCATAACATTATGACAATTGAGTTTTGTTAGATAAAGCTATTTTTTCTTGAATACTTTCGATGCTAATTTTACGTATAATAAATAACCCAACAATAAATAATGGTAAAACTACCAATATAGAACCAATGGCCTGCCCAATGTCTTGTTGTTCTAATTCTCCTGTTGTTACTGTGTCGTCCAACAAAGTGTTAATGCTGAACACTGTATTGATAAGGCCATGTAAAATAACTAATGGGATTAACTTATTGGTTTTTAACAAAATTGCTCCAAAAGCTGCACCTATAAAAAAAGCGTATACAAATTGCCCAATTGAAGCAGCTATATTGGACATATTTATATTCACTAAATGTAATGCCCCAAAAAGTGCTGCAGGAAGAAAAATACTTATTAAAATGCCGTTTTTTCTATGACCATACTTCTTTAAAAATACAGATTGAAGAATACCTCTAAAAATAAACTCTTCTACAAATCCAACCGAAAGCATTACCAACGCAAGTAATATAAAATCAATAGCTGAAATACTTGATAAATCCGTGCCTAAAAGCGACAATACACCTATTATTACTAAGTACAAAGGAACTAAAATCAAGAACTTGTTTTGTAACTTTATATGTTTGCTCAATCCAGAGAGTTCAACAAGCTTTAGTTTTTTTATGGCGAATATGGCTAGTATAAGAATAACTAAATTTTTTATGAGTCTAATAATATCATCTGATTGTTGGCTAGATAAATCAAAATTATCTAGTAGGGTATCCAAAGGAAGTTTTAGGATTCCTAAAAATAATAGTAGTGTAATGACTGTTATTAAGAACGGATTTTTGATTGCTGTTTTCATTTTTTGATATTCAATTATTGCTTAAAACAAAAAGATCGTCAACTACAAATGGGCATTTCTCTAGTTGTTCCATATTCATAGACCATGTCACACTTGTTATTTTCCATGAGTCGTTAATTAAAATCAAAGACCAATATTCTATACCCCAATTTTGAATTACAGATTTTGAATTGAACGAATAATCAAAAGAGATGGTTGCAAAATCACCCCTTACGTTGATGTTAACATTATAAAATTTTTCTTCATCACCATCTTTTAAGATTTTATAAAAACTCTTATGGTCACTAGCCTGAAATGTAAAATCAGGTTTTTGTTTTAGAACATGAACTTTCGTTTTTCGCGTAATGATTGCTCCCCAAGTAATAGAGTCGTTCAAAAATAAATTAGTAAATTTTTTTTCGTCGTTATGCTTGATTATTGAAGTCCTGAAATCCTCTACAATTTGTTGTAATGCCTGAGTATGTTGTTTTATATCCTGTGCTTGTGCCAAGGATGATAACAATACTGCTATACATACTATTTTTACTTTCTTCATTTTAATATTAAGATTATTGAATTTTCCACTTATTATATATAGCCTTCTAACTGAAGTTTTTCAGCTACATACAGTTTTAGTTTTCTGTTAATCAAGTAGTATTGATTTAAATACTTTGAACAAAGAAAAGATATTTATATCTTTACCACAAGTACTTACTATAAGGTACACTACACACTAAAAGTATAGTAATATTGATAATCAGTTCTTTAAAATATAAAAAACATGAATAAAAAAAATGAAATAGCACATTGCGCCGTAGATTATGCGTTCAAAAGAATAGGAGGGAAATATAAAGGGCGCATACTTTGGGTAATTAGAGACGGGTTTATGCGGTATGGTGAGTTAAAAAGAGCAATTGTTGGAATTACCCCTAAAATGCTGACACAGACATTAAGAGAATTAGAAGCTGACGAATTAGTTTCAAGAAAAGTCTATTTAGAAGTTCCCCCTAGGGTTGAGTATTCACTTACTTCAACTGGAGAAGAATTAATTCCATTCATTAAACAATTGAGAAGTTGGGGTAAAGAACAAATGTCTCGCACTTAAATTGAATAATTAATATTAAAACTATGGGATTGGTTAAGGTTATGGATAACAGTTTTTAATAGAATAGTAGCCGATTGGGGCATTACCCCTATGGAGACACAAGAGTTGAAGTGGCCTAAAAATCCTGAATTTAATGCTATCTCGATTTTTATTTTTTGTTCAATATTTCTGACATTTCATTTGTAATTCCGTCTACTATAATCATATCCGTGTCAGCAGAGGATTGTCTCAATTTCTTTAAAGGTTCATACGCATCCGAATCACAAAACGCTTTGGCTTTTTCAAATGAATCGAACTCAACGACAACTAATCTTTTAGGGTTCCAATCCCCTTCTACTACCGAGATCTGACCACCTCGAACTAAAAACCGACCTGAATATTTCTTAAGTACCTCGGGTGTAGAAGTCAAGTAATTTTTAATCTTCTCGGCATCCTTAATCTCAATATTTGCAATTAAATAGGCTGGCATCTAAATTGAATTTAAGCAGTTAGTGATTATCAACTCTTCAAGGAGTTCAAATTTTTTCATCATAATTATTTAAGTTTCTGCTTGGCATAGTATTCGGCTTGAGGCTAAACGTTTGGTGTATGATTGTCTCGCAACTAATTTAGTGAAAGCACACCAAACGTTAGGAATTCCTTAAGATTTTCCGAGTACAAACAGATCCAAGCAATTAATTATACACGTTGTTTTGTGCTGGTTTTGTTGATTATTAGCACATCCAAAACTTTTGGCTCTTAAAATCAATAATTCTAGGTCCATCAGAACATCCGCCTACTTCTTCGATTTCAGAGTCACTTTTGTTTTTGGAAATAATCCAATTTCCAGACTTATGTTTTAGGAATTGACCTTCATCAATAATTTCACCTTTTTTAGTAAGCGTTAAACTGCCATCTCCTTCATAAACGATTTTTATATAATCGCCTTTTATAATTACAGTAACTTTTTCACCCATTGATTTACCGTGCCATTCAGCAAAAGCGATATCATATCTGTATGTTCCATCTGGTGGAATATCATCAGATCTTAAGCTTTGTCCATAACTGATTTGAGAAACGGTAGCGATTAAT
>RCNB010001471.1_pt1 | contig 14799 bp, 9 predicted proteins | sample 2041321 | NCBI WGS metagenome assembly RCNB01 (sample SAMN09708232, study PRJNA481090) | Marine sediment metagenome, whole genome shotgun sequencing project. | reverse complement strand
TCTTAACTCCCGGTACGGGCTTTGGCACTTATGGCGAGGGTTATGTTAGATTTGCATTAACTCAACCAGTTGATAAAATAAATGAAGCATTAGAAAGAATAGAAAGAACTCTCAATTAAGATTCCATAACTTTAGACTATTTCTTAATAAATTTTCTTTTCGACCAATTATAATCTTTATTAATTTCGTCTTCAATTTCAATTTCTCCTGGAATCCAGTTTGAACAATCTAGATATTTCCAAAAGGTACTTTCAATTTTGTGTTTTTTTTCTTCCACTATAGGAATTATAATACTTTCTAAGGCAATCTGACTTTCAATTTTATCCAGAACTCGTTTTTCCATTTTTTCACCTCCAATTTTTATTTACTAATTCTGAGGTGCCGGAATCCGTTATGATCTCGATTTAATTATGTTTGAATTCTTTGATGAGAGAGCAAATCCAAGACAAATTAAAAAGAAGATCGAAAGGATCGGCTCTCATCTATAATAATAATACTACTACTACTACAGCTAACAAAAGGCTTATATTTCTTACAACTGAAAATTTAGTAGTACTATTTAAGATCATTAGAATATATAAAAAGATGAGGCTATTTAAATGTTTCATTTTTTATCCCCAATTTATAAACGTTCGTTTGATTATAATGAAATTAGTAGTCTGATATTTCAACTCATCGAATATTGAATATAGAGTAAATTAGTTAACCCAAAAAATGTAAAATTACAAAGCATCCAATATCTTACCGTTGGAAGCTATTAAATATTAGAAAAGAATAAATAGAAAAAAATTATTGTTTAGACAGTTTTTTATATTTTTGTCTCAGATAAGCCATTTTTTTTTGGTCCTCGCTTTCAATTTGACCTGGAAAAGCATCCGAGATATCAAATGACATCATTATCGGAGCTAGATCAGAATTCCAATCTTGATAATACTCCAATATCGAATCAGAACCTATTTTATCTGCCATTTCTTTCTTCACCTCCATTCTTTTTTTTAGAATTTACGGTAAGAATTAAGCCCCTATTCCTCTTTTTTTTAATATTTGAAAGGTTTTTTACTCAGAGAATAAATCCAAACAATTTAAAGAAAAAGAGAGAAAAAAGGATTTATTCTCTTCATAATACTGTTACTAAGGGAATAATGGCCTTAACGCCAACCCATGAACCAGTATTATGCCGTGAAAAATTCATTGTTATAAGGATTAAATAAATGTACACTAATAAATTTTGTGGGTGTTAATTCCCATTTGTTTTCTTATTTGAAAAAACTTTGATAATAGCGTCAATAATATTAATCAATAACTCTTTAAACGCATTAAACTTTCCAGAAAACATTAGATCACTAATAGATACTATTAACTTAAATAATGCTTGAGGACAATGCAATATAAAATAGTTTTAATAGGGGCGGGTAGCACCTCCTTTGGACCTTCTACTTTATTAGATCTCTTTCAGAGTGAACCTTTACATGGATCGACAATAGTTTTACACGACATTGATAAAGAACACTTAAATATAATTTATGAATTAACTATAGCCGAAAATAAAATCCACAACAATAAATTTATTATTGAGCAAACTACAAACCGAAGGACAGCACTAAAAGGTGCAGACTTCATAATAAGTTCCATTGAAGTAGGAAATCGTTATAAATTATGGAGACAAGATTACGAAATTCCAAGAAAGTATGGTTCAAAACAAATCTTAGGCGAATGTGGTGGTCCAGGGGGAACTTTGCATGCTTTTAGAATAATACCTCCTATTGTAGATATTGTGAAAGATGTAGAAGATTTGTGTCCAAACGCTTTATTTATCAATTTTTCTAACCCTATGGCAAGAGTTTGCTTAGCTATCAAAAGATCCATGCCAAACCTTAAAATTGTTGGACTATGTCATCAAATTGGGGCTATAACGTTCCATTTACCTCAAATACTCAAGACAAATTTTGATAATTTAAAGTTGAAACCTTATGGATTAAATCATTTTGGATTTTTAATGGGGATTGAGGAAATCTCTTCCGGAATTGATTTAATGCCTGAATTTAACAAGGTAGCCCAAAAGTATTTTAGACAACATGAAGAGAGGTTTGAATTTTCGTCTTTAACATTTGAAGTTTTCAAAAGATTTGGCTATTTTCCTTACGTAGGGGATAATCATCTTGGGGAATACTTGCAATTCGGTGAAGAATTTACTAATACACAAGATATGGTAGATTGGATTGATTTTGCTGACAAAGGTGGCAAAAGGACTTATAAACGCGTTATGAGAAATCACAAGCGTCTAAAAGAAGGGAGATACTTTAAAAAAGGAATGTTCTATAAAGGATCGTCTGGAGAAAGAGCAATTCCAATAATCGAAGCAATTATTTCAGACAGTAATTCGTATGAAAGCGCTGTCAACATTCCAAATAATGGAATTATCGATAATTTACCGCAGGATTTGTTCATCGAGTGTCCAGTAACAGTTAGTAAAGCAGGTATTCAGGGGGTTAAATGGGGAAATTTACCGAAAAATATAGCAGCTCTTCTGCGAATCGAAGCGAGCATCCAGGATTTGTGCGTTGAAGCTGTTCTTACTAACTCTAAGGAAACAGCAATTAATGCTTTAGCTATAGATCCTAACGTTGGGAGTTTTGATGTAGCTGAAAAAATATTCAGCGAGATAAAAGAATTACAGAGTGAGTTTTTACCCAAATTTCAATAAATTTTATTTCATCATCATTTTCTACCATAATATATCAATCAAACTATAATTTTACCGTTTTTTTTCTATTTTACCCCTTTATTCGTATAAACATTTTTTAATGAAAGAATCTATTTATCTCAAAATAGAGAAGATTACTTTTTTGTTAAAATGAAATCTAATAAAAACACCTCTTCTGATGAGAAGATAACAAAGGCAACAGAATTACTCTGGAAGATTTGGTGGTTTAGTTTTTATTTGATAATCGTTCCGTCATTAATATCAGTTGTTGGATTTTTCATTTATTTTTTTGTAGGTAAAGACCTTATTGTCTCAGTTGGGTTGTCTATTATAACTTTTATGTTCGTTTTATTATTCTTTTATAAGCCATTTGACAAATACAGGAATACTCCCTTTTTTTCCAACGACATTAATAATCTTTCCGCAAGAATTAATATCATTTTCTTAATTACAATCTTATCTTTAATCGTTACTCCTATTTTTGTGATATTTACTCCAGGAGATAACTACTTTGAGCTTTTACCTTTAATTTCTTTTAGTATCTTGTATAATATTGTATACTATTACTATTATTTTCAACCCATTGGTTTTTTTGATCCTACGGAAGAGAAATTCAGTCATGCAATTTCTTCTTCTCAAATTATTAGACAACCCTATAATATCATAGTAGTTGTTAATTACATTGTTCACATAGTATTCCTCTCTTATACTTTTAATACAAAAGTTTCTTGGTTATTTCCTCTCATTTGGAATGTGGTATTTTATGTAATCTCTCGACTCTCCAGCGTAAAAATCTGTAAGAATATTTCGAGTTCGATCGGCAGTAAGAAACCGTTCTTAGAAGAGTTGACTATTTTTAAGAAAAAATTCGTCAATTCTTTATTAGGCTTAGTATTCGTGCTGTTAATTCAAATGCCCTTCGTTATAGTTATCGTCTATATGTATTTTGGTATTCATCACGACATCATAGAAATCGTAAACATATCGCTATTAGCTCTCGTGTTTTTAGCTTTTTACTTTAAAATCAGATTATATATAAGTTCATTCTACAGCAAATTTCTAAGGAGGTTTAAAATCAATGAGTTCTAACAATGCTGAAGAGGTTGACACTGGTGAGATTAAAAATTTTATGAAATTAAATTTCGTTGTCTCAGTTAGTTTAATTGTTCTATTCCTCTCAATTTCATTGTTGAATGAGAATCCTTTAATCAGTATAATTACTTTACCAATAATTTTCATTCTCACTTATTACGAAGAAAAAGCGAACTTTATTACTATTTCTTACGGCAAGTATATATATCTATTTAATAGCCTAGGGATGGTAATTATTGTATTCTTTTGGATCTTACCGTTTTTTGGAATAATTCAGTTTCTTTTTCTCACGCTATCTTTATATGTTATATTTCATATTTTTGAAAGGCTTAAGTATTTTCAAGAAAAAACGGTATTAGTTATTCACAATCTGCTCGTTGCTGCCAGTTTTACAATAATTTTATATTCTTTCTTACCAGTAATCGAATTTGTATATTTGCAATTCATAGTAGATCCAAATATCCGTGTAATCTCCAATATATTAATTCACACTTTAATCGTCTTAGCAATAACATTATTGTCGTTTTATTTCTCTTATGTTCGGATTCGATTATACGAAAAACCTTGGAAGCTTTTTAACTATTGTATTGTGACCCTCTTTTTACTATTAGAAACGACTTGGTTTGTATTAGTTACTATTAATAATGTAGCATTGGGAATTCCTGAGGTAATTCAAGGAGAATTAATATTATCTGCGATTTTACTTCCAATAATTTTCCTTCTATTCGTGCTTTTAAACTATGTTATTCGCATATTCTCTCGAGAAATCAGTTTGAATTATAGCTTTTATGCCTGCTGGTTTTTACTGTTCTCGATTTTTTTTACAATTTTCCTAATTTTTTGGAATAATTTTATAATTCTGCTTGTAGATCTAATATTTCTTTCAGTTTTTGCTTTATTGAACCTTAAATTTGGACATTTTCTTAAAAAAGTTAAGGATTCTACCTTCAATTTTGTAATTAGAATTGATAGTTTTGCGCTTTTAATTGAAGGATTTTTATTATTTTATACGATCTTCAGAATTGTATTTACTTTCTTTTCGATATTTCCGAGTATTTTCGAATTTGTTGCTCTATTCCTTTCTTGTTGCGTTATTGGCATCATTTTTAATCTTTTTCCTCCGAATGTAAAATTTATTCCGAGAAAAGTAATAATAACTTGGACATTACTTATCCTGATTCTTAGTATAGTGATTACGGGATTTTATTTCTTAAACGCAAATATAAACGAGATATATGTATATTTAATTGCACCGATTATATTTTGTTTCTTGGTTTTTGTTCCCATTTATTACTTGTATAGCGAAAAGGTAATCAAACCTATAATTATCGCAATTTACACTTATATTTCCTCATGGGTGCTAATGTTTTTATTTTTCGTTTTGAACTTCTTTATAATTATATTATACTTTCCCGAACCTGAACATCTAATTATTGGAACTTCTTTAAACGTGTTGTTTATAACCGTTTGTTTAGTTATCCTAATTTACTATGGAAAGAAAATTAGAATGCTCAAGGAATCAAAATCTAGGTCTCTTATGAATATTCTATCTTATCCCATTGCCATCGAAGTTTTTGTTGTGCTTCTATCATTTTTCACGATTTATTTGCCTTTAGACTTACTTACTTCTTCATTTTTTTCAATGGCGATAATAAGTCTAATTATATATCTTGATTCACAGAAATACAAAATCTTTCCTCAATCTCTGACATTGATATTAAACTCAATCACGTTATATTTAGGTTTATTTATCGTAGGATATTATAGTTATAGTGCACTGTTTTACATTTATACTAAGGACTCGTTCTTAGTTTATTTTTTACCTCTCATTTTAGTTAGCTCGCTCTCTTATATTCCCATTTATTATCTCCACAAAAAAAATGTTATTAATAAAAAATCGTTCCTAATCTATCATTTTATTTGCTCCAGTATCATAGTTCTCTCCGTCTTTGTATTTAACTTCTATATAATTGCTACAATATTTTCACCAATCTTAAATTCGTTAATCGTACTTAATATTCTCTATATAACTATTGCGTGTTATTACATTTTGAAATTGGGAGTTAAAATAAACGTAATCTCAGCAGAAAAAGTTATGGTAATTGAAAAGTATATCAGCTATTTAATACTGCTAGAAGTTTTCTTCATAATGTTCGCAATCTTTAACCAACAACTTCGCTTTGAGCCATTTCTTTCAGCATACATTTCGATCGTTCTTACTTGCTTGATTATCAACTTTTTTACCAAGAAGAGAATTTTATTTACAGAAAAAATTTCGAATGGATTTAATATAGTAACTTTGTTTTTCACCAGTACTCTCATTTCATTTTATGTATATTTATTTCTACCTCCTTCGGTTTACTCATATATTATTCCTCTGCTGATCTTAGCTATAACACTGTTATTACCCCTGTTTTATTCTCTAAGCAAGAATGTTTTCACCAGCTTTGTGCAGAAATTGTTAACAATTGATAGTTTAGTCATATCTGGATTAATAATTTCGCTTCCTTACATAATAGGATTAGATTTTATTAGATTAGGTATAGCTGTAGATTATTATATAATCAATAGTTCGGCAATTGCCTTATTTTTTGGATTTTTAGTTTTTCTAGAATTTCTTTTTGATAAAGATAAACTTAAAGAATCCTATTTCGTTTCTGTTAAAACTTGCCAGATTATCACCTGGGTGGTTTTATCTATTGTTATATCTATGAAGATTTTTGCGGTTTTAAACTCTTTCACTAGTAATATTGGATTCAATATCAGTTGTTCTTCATTAATATTTCTTGTTTTAAATCTTGTAATCTTAATTCCGCTTGAAAATCTGAAACAGAGGATATTTGAAAACGATCTAAGTAAATTTGATTATTACAGAATCTACAAAATATACGAATACACTAAAAACATATCTTATTTTTTCATCGAATTTATGATAGCTTCGCTTACTATTTTTCTAGTTCCATTTAATAGCATTTATTCATTCCTTCAGCTTCAAGAGACCCTACTGTTAACATTAACTACGTATATTGGAATATTTCTGTTAACTTACTTAGTAGTATCAACTGTCAGTCGATACTTATTTGAAATTGAATTTTCAAGACTCAGATGGGTTTTTGATATATCCGCATGGTTGGTGATTAAATTTTTATTGTGTTTTTATATTTTAATATTCCCTGCCCAATTATCTCTTATACAAAGGATTGGTTTACCTTTACTATTTATATTCTTCCTCAGTCCTATTACCATTTATTATCTAAGAAATAACTTTTTTATCTCTGATGGTTCTCTAACGCTTTACAAAAGACTCATCTATTACATATTCTATTTTGTAATAATTATTATATTTAGTGAATTATATTGGACTTACAGCCAAAATATTCTATTTTACAGCACAAATCAACCACTACGACTTGTAATTTTATTCTGTGGTATTTATTCGTTATTCAATTATTATCTGGTTAAATACAACGATAGAATTGAGAATGTATCTGAATTCAAACTAATTAGAATATTACTGGGACCATCTCTACTCCTATTTACGTTCTTTTCCATATTTCCAAGTGGTTTCGAATATTTTGCTTATGTATTTTTTATAATTATGATCTATTTCTTTATTTCCAATAGGAATCGCAATTTTGTATTTCGAACTATTAGCTACGTCTCACTTACCTTGTTAATTTTAGTAAAATTGATTACAACTTTAAATTATTATATGATACTTCCTCCATTCGAGCTACGCGACTTTTCTTATTATCTCTTTTATTTCAGTTTTTCCTTAATGATTGTTTTATTCTTTTCTATCGTGTTAAACATACGGAATGTTAATGTAATAGAAAAATTCACTTTATATACATTAATATCGATTATAACTTTTCTTTTACTACTCTACAATACCATAATTCCTTTAATTTATATCATTTCTTTCTCCTTATTCTTATTTTTATTATTAACAGGTAATTTCTACTACAGGAAAAAAAATGATCTTTATAAGTGGTTCATCCGGCCTTGCGTTTTGCTTATGGTATTTAGCCTCATTAGTTTCTTGTCTTTCTATATTCTATTTAATAATCCCAATTTTATAGATTATAATCCAATTCTAACATTTGCTCTAACTTTAAGCGTTACTAGTGTTTGTTATGTATGGACTTATAATAAAGCACCAGAGAATTTCAGACGAATTTCTTTTTATATTGCTTTTTCATCCTACATTATTTCTATTCCAACTTTTATGTATTTTTTCTTAAATGCCGCTTTTAGTTTACCTATGTGGAACCCTTTCTTGCTTATTATAGCAATCAATGTAGGTATCCTTCTTTTCTACTTATCAGTAGGGTTTTATTATTGGAAATTCTCTTGGGTGATATGGAAAACGGGTTGGAGGTTATGGATTATTGTTCCATTTGTAAATTTTTATATCATTAACGAGATTTTTACTGGTGTTAATATTTATACGAACGCATTAGATTTCTTTGGGCTCAACATTAATGGTTCGTTTATAATATCCTTTACAATTTGTGTTTTGCTTTCTCTACCTTTTTGGTACACGTGGATTAAAAAGCATTTCTCTAGGATTTTACTAATAGTTTGGAGTTTTAGCTTGTTCTTCTTATACTGGTTTAGTCAAAATGTTTTTACTGAAAATTTAGTGATTACTAATATAGTGTTTTTCGTTTTTGCAGTATCTCTTCTAATGCCGGTGTTTTATAGAATGCGAATGTGGAAGATCATTACTCTTTTATGGTTATTTTACATTTTTGTAAATGTAAGCTTCCTCGTTATATTATTCCAAGTAATTTTATTGCCATTGGAAATTAATTTATCAATCAATTTAATTGTATTAGGATTCTTTTTCATCATTTTATCATTTTTTCCAAATTTGAAAAAGTTGAAAAACATTATGATCGTAAGTTCCTATTTTCTTTCACTTATAGGTATTTTTCTAACTATTTTCTTTATCATAAATTCAATAATCCTGAATTTCTTTATATCAATTAACATCTCTTTTATAATACTCGCTTTCAGTCTGTTTTCTTCAAGGCTCCTTAAACTCAACAGAACTTTTTTTAATGTCATTATTTCATCAATTTTAGTTGTAAATTTCTCCTTTTTTACTTACAACACATTTTTGTTGATTCCTAATATCGAGATCATCGCGATATCTTTAGCAATTACTGTTTTTGGTGGGTCGACTCTTGTATTTAACAAATTCCGAATGATAATGCCTCTTAAAAAAATATTTCCGTTATCAATTTTATCGATTGGAACATCACTTACCTTATCATCTTTGGTTTATGTTTTCCTGCCAGAGTATATCTTTTTAGTGTGTGCGATATTCGTGTTTGTAAATTTAATTTTTATTAGGCCAGCATTATATGAATACCGTTTTATATTAAGGTATATTTCTCCTCTAGCATTAACATTATTAACTTTACAATTTATAGTTTTGATAGAATTATTTCAATCTCTTTCATTATTTAATCTCTATTATTTTATAGTTCTACTTTCACTTTTGATTTATTCTGCTTATTTTTCGGTATCAAGAGTATTATTCGTGAAGAAAATCGAAGAACAAATGCCTGAAAAGGATTACGGTATGAAGAAATTTGATTCAATTCTATCGCTATTATCGCATTTTGCACTTGGCTTGTTGAGTTTTGGATTGATTCAGGAGTTAATTATTATTAATTTATATGGAGCTATGTTGTTATCAGTTTTCATATTTTTCTTCTCCACTCTATTAGATATTCACGTTTTAAAGAGAGTTATAGAAAAGATCAACTATTTGTTAAATATTATAGCATTTCTTATAATTTCGATTGGCGGAGCAATTTACTTTGCCCAATTTACAGAATTTGATCCAACTTTATTTGTTTTAAATCTAGTAATATTTTTGATATTGCAGTTCTATACCTTACATTACCTATCTTACTATATCGAAGCAGTGACTAAATACGATTCTACTAAAATAAAGGAAATTAGAACTCAATTACAATCAATTTTGCTGTATGTAATTTTTCTTGTGATTAGTTTTTATGTTTCCCTACTATTGAATGACTTACTCGTAGCCTACAACCCTTTGCTATTGGGAATCCCTTCAGTGAGTTTCTTTCTGTCTGTCTTTTCATTACTTATGTTTCTGTTAAATAGTTTCATAAATCGTATAATCACAATTAAATATAAAGAAACTATTCTATTCTCTACGTTCTTAACATTCCAAATAATTTTTGGTGTTTTCTGGCTCTCTCTTTTTACGACATTCGCAACACTCGACTTTTTAACAATCTCATTAGTTATTCTTTCTGAAACTATACTTACCGCTTACACAATACACTTATCGAAAGGTGTTATAAAAAGCGAGGAATGGATTATAAAAACAAAGAAAATCTATTCAGTTTTAGTATTCATTATTTACTTAGAGACTTCGATCGTGTTTCTCGGACTCTTTGGATTATATTTTGGATTTTTCGAAAGTCTACTATATTCTCAGATCATTCTATTCTTAATCAGTATATTAGAAATATATGGTATAAAACGATTAAAAGCAGGGTATATGGCTGTTGTCCACTGTTTAAGTTTCTTAAATATCTCCTGGGCTCTTTCTCTTATTTTATTTTATTTATTTGGATTTACAATTTCTTCACTCTTCTATATCTTTTTGATATTTTTATCGATGCAGTTTTACACTAACATCTTGTATTTCAATATGAGGAGTAAGTTTAATCCTGAAAAGCTAGAAATATTTGGAAAATGGAAAACTAATAGACAGAATTTCTTAGGGATTGGTTTATATGTTTTTCTAATAGTCAGCATCTATAATGTGTTGACTGCATTTGGTATAGAATTCCATATAGCGATCTTTATTTTAAGTATTCTAACACATTTGATTGGTTTGTTAGATAAGTTCTTGTTGAAGTTTTTAAAGAAAACCTCAAAATTTTTTATCGTCACTTCATGGATCGTTATGATAGGTTTCTCGATCTTATTCTATATTGATTGGAATTCATTGTTTTTCCCACACCTTATCCCTATCACTATAATATTGTTTATAATACAAATCGCATATTTATCTCGGTTAATATCAGAATGGGATTTTATCCGTTCCAACATATCAGGGATAAATAAAGCTCTAATTCTAATCATCTACTTAGATTTAATCACATGGCCTTTATATTATATCAATCCAGATTTTTATCTTTCGTTTAACTTATTGATATTATCGTTCATTATCTTACTAATTTTAACCTTTGTCGACAAATATATTAAGGTTGTAAGCGATAAGGCCAGGAATTTACTCCGGATTTCCAGCTTTATCCTTATTGAAACTCTTCTATCGTTAGATATTTTTATAGCGCTAGAATTTTTTATAAATCCGAATCTGATTTTCAACTTGTGCATATCACTATTAATTTTTATGATAGTAAATTTAGTTCTATTCAAACCATTTAAACGTAGCAAATCCCTTTCTTTCTTATATTCCCTATTAATGTTTTTGCTATTAAGCTTAATTACTTTTAATCTAACTTCAAATGGATGGAGTTTCTCTTGGATATTAATAGGGGCGATGCTATACTTGTTTATTTTTATGCTAGAAGAATTGAAAAGATTCTTAGATAACGTAATAGATAATCTTCGATTTGCTCTTATTAAGTTTAAAAATTACATCCTGAGCATTTATTATTCCATGCTCAATTTCTTAAAAAGGCACTTTAAAGTGATAGCTATTATTTTATGCTTTTTTGTAGGTGCAATCGTGGGAGTGCTTTTCTCCAACGTTGTTTTAAGCTTGTTAAGATGGGATCACGCATCTCTTTTAGGTTTAGCAACTTCAGGAATTCTAATCTCTTTGCTCCCTGCCAAGAAAACAGATGATTTAGATCAAGTTTTTAGAGTACGAATGCAGCGTTTTATAACGCTTTGGATCAGTTTTACCATATTCGTATTTGCTTTGATATTACCGTACTTAACATCAATATTATTGGGAATAGTTCTTATATTATCCTCAATAATTATATTAGGAGCAATACTTGCGATTTATATTTACAGAATTGAAAAGAAACAGAAGATTTCAATAAAGTGGAGATTTTATACTACGATACTGTTAATAATCCTCACGATTATTTGGGTACTATTAGTTATTGTTTTATACTTCACTGAGATTATGACCTAAGACTATTTCAGGATAAATTTTTCTCTTTTCATTCTTTTAGGAATTTTTTGTATTTACTTATTGATATTCCTATTGAATTTATTGGATCTAACTCCAGCTTCACTTTTTTATTAGAATCGTGAGCCTGACGAAATGTTAATTCCCAATCAAAATAGGAACTTGATTTTGACATTTTAAATTTAATAAAATTATACTTATTTGTAAAGTGTATAAAAGAATACATTTAAATCCCTTTAGAGTGTTAGAGTAATTCGTACCTATAGAACGAAATTATATAAAAAAGTCGAGATTAAATGAATAATTGCAAAAGTCGCTAATTAAAAGGAATTTTTTAAAAGTTTCTAATCTTCCATTTCTTTAATTGTTGCTTAAAGTTATCATCACTCATTCCAATTGAATTTAAATTGGTTTTTTTCGTAGTATTTATCTTTAAAGTGTTTTCAGTTGAATTACTTCTAAAACCTAATGACCAATCGAAATAAGAAACTACTTTTGATGACATAATTTAATTTTACCATTAAACAATAATAAAGTAATACGGGCTGTTAGTTTTCTAGAAGATAATTCTAAAAATGATAGTAGAAGGCGTGAAATCATAATTTAATTATTGACGATATAGTGAGAAAAAAAGATGTTTAATTCTTTATTTTTGAGAAAATCAAGACTTATTATTTAGTACTTTCTATTGTAAGTTCTGGTTTAGGTATTATAATACCAATTTTCTTAAGTTTTTCCATAATAATCTCAACCACTATATCTACTTTAGATGTATCTTTTAAATAAGTTATCATTAATTTACCATCAGAAAACATAAGAATTGTAGCACTTGGTTTCTCAATTTTCATAACTAATCCGGGAAATCTCTCTGGATTAAACTCGGCATCTTGAATTTCTTGGGCTATTTTAATTAAGTCTAACTTCTTTTCAATTTCCATTGAGCCTTTGATTATAAACTTCATAGATTTTTGATGATTTAATATGATTATTTTTTTATAAAATTCTTTTATTTTCATATGCAGATCTCTACTTAATTTTTCTATATCTGACTGTTCTTGATCGGAAAATGATTCTAATTCTCTATAATATAACGCTTTATAGAGATTTTTAATAGATTTTAATTGTGATTCAAAATCGATACAAATTGGCAGAATAATATGCCCAATTGACTTAGCTATTTTCGTATTTAAGATAACACTAATCATTAACATCTCTTTCTTCCCACGAGCCCAATCTGATTGAATTTCAAAGTAATAATTTAATGAAGATAGGTTACTTGATTGATGAATAAAGAATCCTTCATTAGATGCAGAGACCATGATATCAACTAGACTAGATTTTTCTGTTATGCTTAAAGAATTCTCTGGATAATAATAGTATATAAGAGGGCCGCTTTTTCTTTTAAAAAAAGTTAGTGAAACAACAGTTTGGTTAGCGATTTTAGCTTCAGGTATCAAAACCATTGTGTAGGATATTTCAGGATCCAAGAGTTCATCATCAACATATGCTTTACTTATCGGAAATTTTGCCCCATTTTTATGTACCCTTAGCTTTTGACGCCTTAGGCTTATACCTCCACATTTCTGTGATTCTAAAATCAATTTTTTTCTATTTTTTTCATTCATTATTTCCATTATTAACCACCTTCGTATCATTATTATGAAATATTCATTTATAAATATATTGATTAATAATTTGAACAATAAATTGAACAATTTCAAATAAATTACGAAAACTACAATTGATTATTAATTTTTGATGAAAAGGAGAAATTTTATAATAATTATTTCAAAAAATAAATTAATAATAAACAATAATTATAGTGAGTAAAATGGAAGAAAAAAGCCAAAACAAGATTTTGAATGTAAGGGATTGGATTATTCTTAGCACTACCATGATTGCAGCTGTGTTAACGATTCTCGCTTTAATTTGGCAGGTGCCTCCAACAAGAGGAATTGTAACGGCCACCTTTTTATTGATGGTATCATTTATTTTGTTTGTGAATTCCGTTTCTGCAAATTCGAGAGCGTCATTTGAGTTAAAATTAGAAGACTTTGATGAAATAAAGATAAACCGACTCGTCAGCTTCGCGGAATACACTTTTGGAATGGGTTTTACATTAGTTATAATCGGATTTTCAATTTTAGGGTATGTGTACTTATTAGATTTCATCGGGCAAGTTTTATACACGCTATTACTCCCTATCGTTTTTCTGGTTGTCGCATGGATTTTGATTATAATCTATAACGTAATTAACTATTCAGGGAAATCTTTTAAAGCTTTAAGGAGTATCAAAAGAAATTTATGGATAATAATGGAATTTATAAGTTTAGTTGCTATCTTTTTAGATTTCTTTCTGATTCCTTTTATAATCTAATTTTACAAAAACTATTTTCTTTTTTTTTTACTTCAAATAAGAGAGTGAAACATAATGCCGGTTAAAATAGATTTCAAGAAAACTATGAAGGAACTTTACCTACCTAGTCCAAAGGAAGTTGTCCTATTAGATGTACCAGAAATGCAGTTCTTAATAATTAACGGAATGGGATCACCAGGTGATTCGAAAGAGTATCAAGACGCTCTCGCAGCACTCTACCCTATCGCTTTTAAAACCAAATTCTTGAGCAAAGCAAAAGGTAAAGATTACGTCGTCCCTCCTTTAGAAGGATTATGGTGGGCTGATAACATGGACGATTTTATAGAAGGAAATCGCGATAAGTGGAAATGGACTATGATGATTATGCAACCTGATTGGATTTCTCTTGATATGATAAATGAAGCAATTTTAATAACTAAAGAGAAGAAACCTGAACTTTCAAAATTACTTCCTAAGCTCAGA
>RCNB010001470.1_pt1 | contig 14802 bp, 9 predicted proteins | sample 2041321 | NCBI WGS metagenome assembly RCNB01 (sample SAMN09708232, study PRJNA481090) | Marine sediment metagenome, whole genome shotgun sequencing project. | reverse complement strand
TTATCAGTCAATTAGGGAAGATGGTGAAAATGAATGCGCTGGACTCAAAATCCAGTTCACTTCACGGTGAGTGTGGGTTCGACTCCCTCCTCCGGCACTCCTGTTACTCCTGGAAATTTTCATTCTATCAAACCTTTCTTCCGAACATAAGTGGCGAAATTTATGAATCATTTGACAAATCAGGAAAGTAATACTATCTTAAATACTACCAACTGTAGTACTTTCCAGCAAAAGAGGGGTTGATGACCCTTAACCATCAAGGAAGCTGTCGGAGAATACCTGACTGAAAAAGAGATCGAGGGCGTCCTTATCCGGAGGGATCTGATCATCGAAAATCTCAACGAACGTATCGATAAACTTGGCGAAGCCGCAGTCTTGTATTAATCTACTTGCCAAATTAACCCATAATAATTGAATTAATGAATTGAGTATCCCGGTGCTGAATTATAAAATAATGGGGATGCGGTACAAAGAGTTTGGCAGGACAGGGAAAAAAGTGTCAGTGCTGGGATTTGGGGGGATGCGGTTTGATCCCAAAGATGAGGAGACATCCGTTCGGGCTGTTCAGCGGGCTGCGGAACTGGGAATCAACTATTTTGATACGGCACCAGGGTATTGTGAAGACACATCCGAAACGTTTATCGGGAAGGCCCTTTCCGCCCTTCCAAAAGAAAAGCAGAAGGGGCTATATATCTCGACAAAGTCACACATCGGAGCCGATCCCAAAGCGGAAGATGTCAGGCGCCGGATCGAGGATCAGCTCAAAAAGTTCAAGCGTGACAAAATAGAATTCTACAACATGTGGTGCATCCTGGACTTGGATCAATTTAATGAAATCATGGCTAAAGGAGGTCCATATGAGGGTGCGCTTAAAGCCAAGGATGAGGGGTTGATCGAACACATCTGTGGTTCAACTCATGCATCCGGAGAAGAAATCGTAGAGATTGTCAAAGCTGATATTTTTGAAGGCATCACCCTGGGATACAACATCCTGAATCATGAATTCCGGAAGGAGGGCATGGAGGCTGCGGCAAGGGCTGAGTGTGCTGCCGTGACCATGAATCCTCTCGGGGGAGGGATGCTGACAAGAGATGAGAAAATGCTGAGTGTCCTCAAAGAAGACGAAGCCGACTCCTTTATCGCGGCTGCCCTGCGGTTTAATTTATCCCACCCCGAGATCACAGTGGTTCTTGCAGGAATGAAAGATGCCGCAGAGGTGGAATTCAACGTGAAAGTAGCAGAATCTGTCAAAGAACCAGATCCCGAGGTTGTCAAATGCCTGATTCAAAAATTTGAATCCCTCGGCGAGTCCTTTTGCACCGGGTGTCAATACTGCCTCGAGCATTGCCCGGAAAATATCCAAATCCATCTTTATGCCGGATTGTGGGACCGGGTGCGGATGAAACTGCCTGAAGACACACACCGGGTATACAATGTATATCTGGCTGGTGAGGATCGCTGGCTCAAGGGGAAACGAGCTTCAGCCTGCACCCAGTGCGGGGAGTGCGAGCAAGCCTGTACCCAAAAACTTCCTATCCGCGAATACATGGAAAACATCGCCAAGTTTCTCGGCGAAGAATAGCCAAGTCATTATAAAAATACGTCTCTGATGTCGAAAACATCAATAAACTCCTCGCCCGCCTGAAAGATGCGATAAAGAAATAATCAGGAATAATTTATTTGTTTTGAGATTGTAATTTCCTGCAATTTTTTATATTTTAATCCTTGTTTCTCTAAGCAATGGCGTATCATCGCTCCTCGATAAGGAGGTTTTTATGAGTACAAAAAAATTGGTTTTATATCACAAAATTCTGACGATCTCATTATTGGTACTTTTTGCGTTTTTAGCTGTTCAGGATCAGGTTTATGCGCAAAAGATCGGTCCCAAGATCCTCAAGAGCCTCAGGTACCGGCATATCGGACCGGTCGGGAACAGGGTGACGTCTGTTGTGGGTGTTCCTGGGGATCCACATGTGTATTATGCCGGAGCAGCCTCTGGGGGGATATGGAAGACAGTGGATGGGGGCATCCGCTGGCGGCCCATTTTTGACAAGCAGGATGTGCAGTCGATCGGGTCTTTGGCAGTTGCGCCTTCCGACCACAACGTCATCTGGACCGGGACAGGGGAAGCCTTTATCCGGAGCAACATCTCGATAGGAGCTGGTATTTATAGGTCGACTGATGGGGGGAAGAACTGGAAGCTCATGGGATTGAAAAAAACGGCCCGAATTGGAAGAATCGTGATCGATCCCAACAATCCGGATGTGGTGTTTGCCGCAGCCCTGGGACACAGCTATGGCCCTCAGGAGGACCGCGGTGTTTTCCGCACCATGGATGGCGGAGAAACATGGGAAAAAGTACTGTTTGTGGATGAGAATACTGGTTGTGGAGATATGGCCATGGATCCCAACAACCCCAGGATTCTGTTTGCCGGGATGTGGCAGTTGGAGATTCACACATGGGGCAGGGAAAGCGGTGGTCCTGGAAGTGGCTTGTATAAATCCATGGATGGGGGTACGACATGGAAGAAACTCGAGGAGAGTGGATTGCCCAAAGGGCCATTGGGGAAAATTGCCCTGGCTATAGCGCCCAGCGATTCCAACCGGGTTTACGCCCTTATCGAGACGGGAGACGGTGTGCCCTGGAAGGGAGAGCAAACTTCAACCGGAGTGCTCTGGCGTTCCGATGATGGCGGGGACTCCTGGAAGTTGATGAGCCACGACCACAATTTAACCCAGCGTCCCCATTATTATTCGCGATGTGCCGTATCTCCGACCGATCCGGATGAGGTGTATTTTTGTGCGGTCCGTTTCCAAAAAACGAAAAATGGAGGAGAATCCTTCCAGATGGCGGCGATGGTGGGCGGTGACAACCACGACATATGGATTGATCCCACAAACGCTGACCGGATGGCAGTCGGAAACGACCAGTACATCTCAATTTCGACCAACAGAGGTAAGAGTTGGCGAGGTTATGGGCTGCCGATCGCCCAGATGTATCATGTAGCTGTCGATAACCAGATTCCGTATTATGTGTACGGGAACAGGCAGGATGGACCGTCCACTAGGGGTCCGAGCAACAGCCTATACGGCTTTGGTGGCATTCCTTTGGGTGAGTGGCATGCTGTCGGTGGGGCTGAGAGTGGGTTTGCCATTCCCGATCCTGTGGACAACCACATCATCTGGTCGGGGAATTATCAAGGAGCGCTGGACAGGTTTGATGAGCGGTCTCGGACAGCGCGTAATGTGACGGTCTGGCCGGATTATGCGATGGGCACACCAGCTGCGCCGTTGAAATACCGGTTCCAGTGGACATTTCCGATTGTTATCTCTCCGCATGACCACAACAGAGTCTATGTGGGGAGCCAGCATGTTCACATGACAACAGACGGGGGACAGAGCTGGCATGTCATAAGCCCCGACCTCAGTTTAAACGAAAAGAGCAAGCTGGGGAGTTCGGGTGGTTTAACTCCGGATAATGCCAGTGTTGAGTACGCCTGCTTGATTTTTGCACTGGCGGAGTCGCCCCTAGAGGAAGGGGTGATCTGGGCCGGAACCAACGACGGGTTGGTGCATGTGACCAGAGATGGGAGTGAAAACTGGGTCAATGTCACCAAAAATATCCCGGATCTGCCAGAGTGGGGTACGGTGAGCAATATAGAGCCATCCCGGTACGATGCAGGAACATGCTACATCACCGTGGATTTCCACCAGGTCAACAACCGCGATCCTTATGTTTATAAGACGAACGATTACGGGGCCAGCTGGAAGTCGATTAGTGCGGATATCCCGAAGAGTGCGTTTAGCTACGCCCATTGCGTCCGGGAAGATCCTGTTCGGAAAGGGTTGCTGTATGTGGGAACAGAGAACGCCATCTATGCTTCCTTCAACGATGGAGAGAATTGGATTCCTTTGCAGAGCAACATGCCGCATGCACCGGTGCACTGGATGGTCGTGCAGGAACACTTCAACGACTTGGTCGTGGCCACCTACGGACGTGGTTTCTGGATCATGGATGATATCACGCCTCTGCAGCAGCTAACGCCAGAAGTGTTCGAGTCGGATGTTCATCTTTTTAAGCCCAGGCGGGCTTACCGGTTCCGTTTCAAAAGCATACCCATGGCCGATATGCTGCAGCCCTCGGTGGGTCAGAATCCGCCTTATGGAGCCCAGATCAATTATTACCTAAAATCCAGGGCCAAGGGAAAAGTTAAGATCGATATTTTCGATGAGGCAGGGGAAAAGGTCAGATCCCTGAACGGAACCAATAGCGTGGGGATCAACCGCATCAATTGGAACCTGAGATATGAATCCTCAGAGAGGATCAAGCTGAGGACAAAACCCAAATATGCTGATTGGGTAAAGATGGGGAAATCCGGATATCGGTCTTATGTGAGCTGGGGCGGGCCGGTCAGTCTGGTCGCTCCTCCAGGGAAGTATACGCTGAAACTTGTGGTAGGAGATCAGGAGTACGCACAGGAACTCGAGATTAGAAGGGATCCGAATGCTCCGGGATCTGTGGAAGGCATCCAGGAACAGTTCCAGATGTTGAAGGAGATTTGGGAGGATAGCCAGGATGTAGCAAAAATGGTCAACCGGATCGAATGGGTTCGGAAACAGATCTATGACCTTAAGGACATGCTGAAAGAGAAAGAAGAAGTGGAGGATATTATCAAGGCAGGAAAGGCGTTGGATGAAAAGTTGGTTGGGGTAGAAGAAAATCTTGTCCAGTTGAAGTTGACAGGTGGAAGCCAGGATATTTTGCGGTGGCCGATGAAATTGTATGGCAAGGTCAGCATGTTGGCAGGCAGTGTGGCCAGCGGGGATTTTGGGCCGACTGATCAATCAAGAGAGGTTCATGCTATGTATAAGGAGATGATCGTTGACTATCAAGCGCAGTTGAAGGCACTGCTGGAAAAAGATATCCCAGAATTCAACGATCTGCTCAAACAGAAGGATTTGCAGGGAATAATAACCCAGATTAAATAGCCTGAATTATTCAGGGAAGTTGAAAATGTAAGGAGAAATTGATGGCACATTATCTAGTGATGGGGGCTGGGAAAATGGGCGTTGTCCTGGCGAAAGATTTGATCGAGAGTGATTCTGAATGCCAGGTGACGCTTGCGGATATTGATTTTGAACGGTTGGGGCAGGCAACAGAATTCATAGGAAGCGATAGGTTATTACCTCTCCAGAGAGATATTGAGGATGAGAACCAGCGAATGGAGGTCATGGAGGGAAAAGACGTGGCTCTCTGCGCTCTTATGCATGAACAGAGTTTGATATCCCTTGATGCGGCCGTAGCAAAAGGTGTTCATTATATAGATTTGGTGGGAGCGGCGCCGTTAAAGCGGATGGAGTTCGATTCGAAGGCAAAGGAAAAGGGGATTGCTGTGATTTCTGGATTGGGCGTTTCCCCAGGCATCACCAATATTTGCGTGGGTCGGGCGGTTCATCTGCTAGATGAAGCGGAAAAGGGAATTGTGGGCGTGGGAGGAGTTCCTGTGGAACCCAAGCCGCCTCTCAATTACAGGATCGTTTATGCCGTGGAGAGCCTCTTGGGTTTGTACGAACGCGAAGTGTTGATACTCAAGGATGGGAAAATCGAAGGGGTGGATCCTTTAACAGGACTGGAGAAGATAGAATTTGAAGATCCTTTTTCTGAAATGGAGTGGTTTTACACCGATGGTCTAAATTCGATGACATATACGCTTGAAGGAAAGATAAAGGATTTGGCCGAAAAAACAATCAGGCACATGGGACATGTAGAGGGGGTGCAGACACTCAAGGCCTGTGGATTTTTCTCCAGGGACCCTGTGGATGTGGATGGCCAAAAGGTTGCGCCGCGAAGGATGTTGGAAGTGATTCTGGATGAACGGATGAAGTTGGGAGATGAGAAGGATGCGACTCTGTTGAGAATCAAGGTGTCAGGGAAAAAGGACGGGAGATCCGTTACTCATGTTTTCGAGATGGCCGATTATTTCGATACGGATAGACAATATACTTCCATGGGCAAAACAACAAGCTTCCCAGCTTCCGTCGGAGCGCAGATGATCATGTCTGGACAGATCACACAGAGGGGTGTCGTGTTTCCGGAAAATGTGTTTCATGCGAATTTATACGATCCCTTTATGGACGCTTTAGCTGCGCGCGGAGTTTTTGTTTCCCACGAGGTAATTCAATAAGTTAGCACAACCAAACTACCTTCGGGTTTTTTGGAAGAGGACGGCAACGATGATGATGGCTCCGGTGAGCATCAACCGGCTGGCTTCTCCCACGGCGTTGATACTGAGAATTTTCTCCAAATATCCGATGGTCATGGCTCCGATAAAGGTCAGCCCGATCCCGCCGCGGCCTCCCATCAAATTTGTGCCACCGATCACCACGATGGCGATGGCTGTGAGTTCGTAGGTCATTCCTGCTTCAGGATCTCCCTGAAACTCCTGAGCGGCCTGACATATGCCAGCTATGGCACAAAAGAATCCGCATAAGCCATAGGTAAGAAGTTTGGTCCGGATAATAGGAATTCCTGACAGTCGGGCGGCTTCCTCATTTCCCCCTATGGCATAGATATACCGGCCCCATCGGAGTCTGGTCAGGATCACCCAGCATATCAAAACGCAGGCAAACAAGATCAAGGTCACCACGGCCAGGTTTTCATTGAGGATCTTGGAATTGAGAAAGTCAAAGATCGGCGGAACATCGACGTATTGATAGGTTCCGTCAGGTTGGAGAACAGCTGTGGATATTTTCTGGCCTCCCGATGCCCATTTGGCCATCCCTCGGGCAAAAACCATCATGGCCAGGGTGGCGATAAAAGGCTGAATCTTGAATCGACCGATAAGCCCACCCGAGGCAGCGCCGAGAGCAACGCCGATCACCAAACACGCCGGCAGTGCCAACCAAGGAGACCAGGCTTTCTGCAAAGAAAAAAGCGAAAACAGAACAGCCGTCAGTCCCAATAGGCTGCCTACGGAGAGGTCAATGCCGGCGGTTATGATGACCAATGTCATCCCGCATGCCAATATGGCAAAAACCGATATGTGCCGGAGCATGTCCCTGTGGGTGTTCCACTTGAAGAAGGCCCCGTCGGCATTGAACATAATTCCGATAAAAAACACCAGAACAAGAGCCGCAAAAACTCGTAACAAAGGAGATCTCAGCCAATTCCTCTGCTGGTCCGTTCTATCCTGAACTTTCTGTTTTGTTTTCATGCTGTTTTTTCTTCTTACATGGCCGCGTGAATAATTTTTTCCTGTGTGGCCTCATCCTTGGTGAATTCCGCCGTGATCCGGCCCCGATGCATGACCATTATGCGGTCGGACATGGCCAGCAGTTCTGAGAGCTCGGAAGTGATCAGCAGGATTGCCATTCCTTGTGAGGTCCACTGATTCATCAATGTGTATATATCATGTTTGGCACCCACGTCCACGCCCAATGTCGGTTCTTCCAACAGCAAAATCTTGGGGTGTGTCTCCAACCATTTGGCTAAAACCACTTTTTGTTGGTTGCCTCCCGAGAGAGTTTCAACTTCCTGGTGCATGGACTGAGCCTTGATCCCGAAGGCTTCCATATGGTCCTGTGCCGAGTTTTTTTCCTTTTGAATTTGCATCCATCCACTGGGAGAGTATGCTTTGAGTGAGGACAGAGAGATATTCCGGATGATATTCATCGGCAGCACCAGTCCTGTGCCCTTTCTGTCATTGGTTAAAAGCACCAAACCATGCTTAATAGATTGAATCGGGGATTGGATTTTGAAGGGCTTCCCATCCAAGTGGACCGTGCCGTCGACAGATTTCCCGTATGTCCCGAAAAGCCCGTGGAATAATTCGCTATTGCCTGATCCCCTAAGGCCTGCAATGCCGAGGATTTCTCCTGCGTTCAAGGAAAGAGTTACATCTTCCACTACCCATTCTTTGGTTCCGGTCGGATCTGGAAGATAGAGATTCTCTACCCTGAGGCGCTCTTCGCCTGTGCCGGGCGTACGGTCGGGAAACTGTTGGTTGATCTCGCGGCCTACTATCCATCGGATGAGTTCTTGGGGAGACAGGTCGTCGGCTTTGGCCGTCCCAATATGTTTTCCATCTCGGAGCACACTGATTCGATCACTGATCTCGTAGATTTCTTCCAAGCGGTGGGAAATGTAGATAATGCCGTATTTTTTCTGTTTTAGGTCTTGGATTATTTGGAACAACCGCTTGACTTCCAGTTCATTCAGAGCGGATGTGGGCTCATCCATGATGATAATGCGGGCGTCATAGGCCAGGGCTTTGGCGATTTCGATCATCTGGCGCATGGAGACAGGATATTCTTCCACAGGGAGATTGAGGTTGGCGTCGATCCCCAATTGAGCAAGGAGCTTTTGGGCCTTTTCTTTTTGGGTGTGGTAGTCCATCCACACATTTGCGTGGGCATGCTCCCTTCCGAGAAAGATATTGTCGACAACCGTCATGGCATTGATCAATGACATGTCCTGGTGGATGGCAGAGATGCCGGATTCTGCCGCGTCATAGGGATTTTTAAACCGGATGGGTTGTCCATTCAACCGGATTTCTCCCTCGAAGTCTGTGTGAACACCTGCCAAGATTTTGATCAGTGTGGTTTTTCCTGCCCCGTTTTCCCCTGCCAAAACGTGAACTTCGCCAGGGTTGAGGTCAAAAAACACATTCTCTAACACCTTGACACCGGAAAAGGATTTTGTGATGTGCTCCATCTGAAGGAGGGTTTCAGTGTGCTCTGAATTCATCATCGAGAGATATAGCACAACCAACTTTCAAGAGCAAGAAACCAGGGGACGTCCCCCTTGTGGAGCGTCTTATATTTATTGTAAAATACACGATTCACGATGGAAAAGAAAAGCACAGCCTATGCTCTTTCCAATCCTCTGGGAGAATTTTTAAACAAATCTCCCAAGGATTTCAACAGGGAGGACTTTCTGCATGTCATCGAGCAGAAGAAAATAGAGCGAGTGACCTTCCATTACACGGCCCTGGATGGGAGGCTGAAGGAGCTCAAGATTCCGGTAACGAGTAGAGATCAAGCCGAACTTATCCTGGCTGAAGGAGAGCGGGTGGATGGATCTTCGTTATTCGGTGGAATTCTCGAGGCTGGCGTTTCTGATTTGTACGTTGTGCCAGAATACAAAACAGCCTTTCTGAATCCGTTTGACGAGCACAGCCTGGACTTTATCTGCCGGTTCTTGAACAAAGATGGAGAGAGAGTCCCTTTTGCGTTGGATAATGTATTGAAAAAGGCCCAATCTCATTTTCGCCATAATACAGGATTGGATCTTTACGCGCTGGGGGAGTTAGAGTTTTACTTGATCTACGACAGTGATCCCAACATTTTCCCGATGAAAAAACAGCTTGGTTATCATGAGGCAGCCCCGTTTAGAAAAAGCGGAGAGATTCTGGATGAGATGATCAATCACATAACTCAGATCGCGGGAGGAGTGAAATACAGCCATTCGGAGGTAGGTTATATCAACAGTATCCAGAGCGATCAGGATGAAATCCGTGGAAAAAACGCCGAACAGCTGGAGATCGAATTCCTTCCTGAACCAGCCGAGGAAATGGCGGACTATCTCGTGATGGCCCGCTGGATCATCCGGAATGTGGCTTTCAAACACGGGTGTGTGGCCACGTTTGCACCAAAGATCGAGTTGGGTGCAGCCGGAAACGGTCTACACTTCCATTTGCAACTGAGAAAAGAGGGCAAAAACATCATAACCAGCTCAGACAGAGAATTGTCCCAAGCCGCTCTTAGGCTGATAGGAGGATTGTGCCAAAATGCTCAATCCCTGACAGCTTTCGGAAACATGGTCGCCTCTTCTTACTTGAGACTGGTCCCGCATCATGAGGCTCCAACCCGGGTTTTCTGGAGCGATCTTAACCGGCATGCTCTGATCCGCATCCCGTTGGCCTGGAATGCCGCACACAATCTTGCCGATCGTATAAATCCCGTGTCCCCGTCCCTAAATAATAGTCCTGGGAACCGTCAAACCGTAGAGTTCCGCAGTCCTGACGGAAGTGCTCTTGTGCATCTTCTGTTGGCCGGAATTATCATGGCGGCTGATTGGGCTTTTGCCGATGATGAATCTATAGCATTGGCGGACAAGTTTTATCTCAAAAAGCAAGATACAGCCGGGGAAAGCATATCGGATAAGTTTCCTGTCATGCCATCCAGCTGTGGGGAATCGGCGCGAATCTTGGTTTCAAACAGGAGGTTTTATGAGCGTGAGGGGATCTTTCCTTCAAATGTGATCGATTACATCGTGGAGATACTTAACGAAGAAAATATCGAATTCCAATCCTTGAGTGGCTCTGTGGACATGCGGAAACTTATGCACAAATATCTCCACATCGGCTAACCTGAATTATTCATAAAAGCTGCCCATACTTTTTTTACTAAAACAAAATATTCAAATCCATTTATTTCTTTATCAACATCTTTTACCCTACGGGCGAACCAATCTTACTGCATCGGTTTGTCGTGTTCCATTCGCAGTATACAAATACAGCATCATGAACCGCTCCTTACATCCGCTGATGATAGGGTGGGGTGGAGGGTCATAAATTATCCTGGTTAGATGTTTTCCGGTGGGTTTGGAATTCTTGTTTTAAGGTCTGCCATAGGGAGTTGAAGCGGTCCTGGAGTTCGTCATACAGGGTGAACGTCTCAGGTCGGGGTTCGACTACCACATCCTCCATCTTTACCATCTTTTTTGTTAAATCCTCGATTTTCACTTTGTTTCCCTGGTTCCAAAAATAATTCCAAATGGACTGGATGGCGGCTCCCAAAGCCGCCCCTTCTTCTTCCTTGAGTGTGCGCACTGGAGTTTTAAAGATGTTGGCGACAATCTGAAGCCAGAGTTTGCTCTTGGAACCCCCGCCGGTGGCTCTTATTTCCGAGGGAATCAATCCTAAAGATTTCATACACGAAAAACCATACCCGAGATTCAAGATCGTTCCCTCCATCACGGCTCGAACCATGTGGGGAGCGTTGAAGTTTATCCTCGTCAGGCCAAAAAAGACCCCATTGGCATGAGGAAGAACAGGAACCCGCTCTCCATCAATAAAGGGAAGGAACATTAGCCTCTCAGATCCTGCTGGGGCTTTGGAACCCAAGTCCTCCAGATCCTCATTTGATATTTTTAGGAGGGCCTTGAGATATTCTGTGGTGTTAGTAACATTCATCGTACAGAGAAGGGGCAGCCAACCTCCTGTGCTGTCGCACATTGATGCGATTTCTCCCTGGGGATCGACACATGGTTCGGCAAAGTAGGAACTTATAGTTCCCGAAGTGCCGAGGCTCAGAGTGCATAATCCGGGTTTGACATTCCCTGTGCCCACAGCCCCCATCATATTATCTCCACCTCCGCTCCCGACCAACACCTTTACCATCCCGAACTGTTCAGCTATCTCTCCCCTAAGGTAGCCCACAGGATCTGATGGGTGGGAAAGATCAGGAAGCTTTGCCCTTAACTCAGGATCGATGGCATCAATCGCCTCCTCGTTCCATCGGCACTCTCTGATGTCCATCAGCCCGGTTCCCGAAGCATCCCCGAATTCCATATGGGATTTGCCCGTCAGGACATAATTGATGTAGTTGTGCGGGAGGAGGACTGTTTTGAGCTTCTTGTAATTGTCAGGCTCATTACGCTTTAACCAAAGGATTTTGGACGCTGTGTACCCGACCGCCAGGTTGATACCGAGTTTCTGGACATAACTCTGTTTTCCTCCCAAGCTCTCTATGATTGTATCTGCTTCCTGGGCCGTGGATGTGTCGTTCCACAGCTTGGCGGGCCTTATCGGATGACCCTCCTCATCCAATGGAACAAAACCATGTTGCTGGCCTGAAACTCCCAGAGAAACGATCTCCTGGGGATTGATATGGGCATTTTTTAAAGCCTCCATGATGGCTTTTTCCAGAGCTTGAATCCAAACGCGAGGGTCCTGTTCGCTTTCGCCTTGCCTTAGATCGTCGACAAAGCGATGGGGAGCCCGCCCACTGGAAACGATTTTTCCGTCAAAATCAACGATTAATACTTTTGTTCCCTGGGTTCCCGAATCAATTCCTATTGCATACATGGTTCAATCCTAAAAATTATATCACTGCCATCGTACCATGGGCAACAAATTGCTAATTTTTTTAACGAATAATTAACAAAAGGGTTGATATTTTTTGCAATTCTGGTATAATAAAATCAAACTCTGCTTTGCTGGCTGGGTAGGGTTTTTAATAACCCTCATTCATTATCCCCTTTTTGCTTATTTTCCCAATACCCAAAACAGCCAGCACTCTATTCCAAAGGAAAATTTTATTTGAGAGTTGAACAAGAGTTGGACTAAAATGGAACACTAATAAACCATGTGGAACAGACATTTCTTTGTGGCTCTTGTCGGATACTTTTTTCTTTTTATGAGTGTTACCCTGTTTTTCATTTTTCCGTTGTTTTTCGAACAGTATCACGCTTCCAAAACCCAGATCGGATTGATCATGGGAATCCACAGCCTCACGGCCATTTTCATACGCCCTGTGTTTGGAAGAATCATCGATATCAAAGGAAGAAAAAAAATCTCTCTGTTTGGCATAGGCTTTTTAATCGCAGTGTTGCCGCTGTTCCACTTGATCGGAGATGCGGGCATTTTGCCTCTGGCCCTTCGGGCCTTAGGAGGCATTGGATGGGGGATAAGCATGACAGCGGCCATGACGATTTGTTCGGATTTGGCGCCGGTCTCAAGGCTAGCACAATCCATGGGGATTATCGGTGTTGCTGGTCTCCTCTCTGTTGCCTTAGGTCCTCTTTTGGCCGAGGAAATCGTTCGCCAATTTGGCTTCGGTGGTCTTTACAATACCAGTTTGCTATTCCTGATCATTTCCTTTGTTTGCCTTGCCCTGACTAAAGAGGTTATCAAACCCAATCACAACAGGCAATTCCGAAAACCTGACTTATTGAATAATGTGGCTCTGTATTCTGTCTTTTTCATTTTTTTATTGCCTGTATTCCATGGGGCGATAAGAGGAGCTGTCGTTTTTTTTATTGCACTTTTTGGGAAATCGATTCCCCTTGATCGTGTCGGGCCCTTTTTTGTCGCTTTCTCTGTGTCGGCTATCTTGACGCGTCTTTTTCTGGGAGATCTTTCCGATCGTTATGGAAGAAAAAAAATCTTATTCCCTTCAGTCTGTATCATCAGTGTCAATCTTGTCCTTCTCTCTCAGGTCCAATCCTTGAGTATGTTTGTCCTTACAGGTTTCATCGGCGGTTTTGGACAGGGATTGATTTTTCCCGCCTTGAGCACTTATGTCATCGACATATTGGGCCAGGAAAACAAAGGATTTGCTATAAGTCTCTATTTAACGTTCTTTGATGTCGGGATGGGTCTTGGACCACCTCTATTTGGGTGGATTTCCGACCTTTCTGGATACCGATCCATGTATCTTATCGCTGGATTGATATTTTTCCTGGCAGGGGTGCTCTTTACCTGGAAAGCCCCTCCTTCGTCAAAAAGCAAAACTGAATAAGTCAGGTTAGTTGGCGATATAACCTTGCCTATATGTGACCTTATATTCCTGGTTTTTCACTTTGACTTGGATATTCTTGTAAGTCCCATCACTCGTGTAATTGGCCGGGGAATAGTACAGAAGGTAATAGTTTTCTCCAGTTTGGAGGGCGTTTTGAAAGGCAGCGGATGGATCCCGGGAGCTATCGACGACACCTCCTGTAGCCAGGGCTGTCGTTCGGAATGCAGAGAAGAAATCTTCGGATTGTTCTCTCATAGTGATGCCACCACTACTTCTTTCCTGTCTGTCGACAAATAAAAAGTTGAAACAAATGGATGCATCCGTGAAAGCTTGGGAAATTTTTTCTGTATTGACCCGGTCATGTCTTTGATAGAACTGGAAAAGGTCTTGGATGTCTGCAAGGACGTTCGGTTCGCCTTGGTAATTCGCCACAAGGTTATTCACAACGTTTGTGCTGAGTTCCGGCCGGAATTCCCTTTCATAGAAAAAATACACGTGCTTTTGTCCGGGGATGGATTTTACTTTGGTGGCAAATTGGATAAAAACGTTCTGATCGATGATACGGAGCCCTTCCAACTTATTCAAGTTGTTCCTGTATCGGCGGAGCAACATCCCAATGGAGCTGGCTCCTTGGTCAAGATCGGAAGTAGCATCAAAGCTGGTTATCGAACCTCCGCCGGAAATGGCGCTGACGAGCCCTCGCAAACTGTTCATTGAACTCCTATATGCCGAAGAGCTGATCTTTGTATCTTTCCTCAATATTTTCAACATTTCTTTGGATATATCTTCTTTTTTCTTTTTTTGGAGTGCCTCACTGGATAGATGATAATTTTTCTGGGGAGTCATCAGAGTCAACGTGTCTTGGGGAAGGAGAACATTTTTGAAAAAATGGTCGATAGATGCTTCAAGTTTGGGGTTGTATTCGATGATTTGGAAAAGAAGAAAGTAGTGTCTCACCGTCTGAGGGGAGAAAGACTTCAATTCCTGTTGTCTTGCTATGCTATTTTTATTGGCGAGATAAAGAGCTTCTATTTTCTGCGGGATACCGTTTTCGTAGATTTCAAAATCGTCGATAGTCAGGTTATCCACGAATTGCTGGCCCATAAACACCCGAACCGGAACTTCGATATTTCGGACTGTGACTGCGTGCTGTTCTTGATGCGAAAAAAGAAAACTGATCAATAACAAAATTGTTACAAAAAAAATGATTTTTTTCATTGGCTTTCCTCTCAGATATATTTTCTCTATATTATTATAAAGTTTTTTCTTTTTTTGTCCT
>RCNB010001469.1_pt1 | contig 14804 bp, 12 predicted proteins | sample 2041321 | NCBI WGS metagenome assembly RCNB01 (sample SAMN09708232, study PRJNA481090) | Marine sediment metagenome, whole genome shotgun sequencing project. | reverse complement strand
TTTTATTGGTGCCCCCGACACGATTTGAACGTGCGACCCATGGATTAGGAATCCATTGCTCTATCCTTGCTGAGCTACGGGGGCATAGAGTAAAATCAATAGTTTGGGGGTTGTTGTTTGGCATGAGGTTTTTGTTAGTGTCCATATTGGTGTCCATCCGACCTGAATTTAAGGTCTTCAACTCTTCCTCGGTAACCGTGTTATACCTCAGATACATCGACACATCTTTATGACCCGTGACCTTCATTATCTTAATCGGATCATGCCCTTCAATTCGCTTCCTCGTAACGAAAGTGTGCCTGAAGTCGTGGAAAGTAAAATCTTCTATTCCTGCTTCAGCACAAGCCCCCTCAAAGGATTTTCTGATGTTCTTTATGGGCTTGTTGTCACGAGCAAAGACATAGTCATGATGTAAACACTTTATAGTATCTTTGAAAAGCTCTGTCAATTCTTTATTAAGCGGTATCGCCCTACCATCACCGCTTTTTGTATCCTCTGGACGTAGCCTTATAAAACCACCCTTTAAATCAACCCTATCCCACAGCAACTTTAATATCTCGTTTTTTCTCATGCCAGTAAAATAAGCGGTAAGCAAAATCGGCTAGAGGTAAGCTGGGGTCTTATCTAGTAGTCTCTGAAATTCATCTTCAGACAGTATCCTATCCCTTTCATTGTTTTCTTTCTCGAACTTCACACCCAGGACAGGATTTTTCTCAGCTTTCCCGTCTCCGATTGCCAGATTGAACATGTACCGCATGCAAGCAAGCTCTCTATTCAGGGTAGCAGGTTTTTTTGACCGCATATTTCATTCCGTAAGTATCTGTCTTTTTCTATATGGTGTATTATAAATTTATTCAAGACTAAATATTGTGTATTTTTATTCTTGACAATTATTTGGCGATGCAATAAAAATTATAATCTGATAATAATAAGTAAAATAAAATATTTTAATGATGTAAACTTATTTTTATGAATAAAAACCCTTTGCCTCATGAACGTATAATTTTCCCATTAGATTTCCCATCTTTGAAAGAAGCTGAAAAGTATATTCATCTTCTTAAAGATCATGTGGGATTATTCAAAGTAGGATTAGAACTTTTTGTTAGTGAAGGCCCAAAAGTAATGCAAGCTATTGCTAAGGAAAGTCCAGCGAAAATATTTCTTGATATGAAATTTCATGATATACCTGAAACTGTTAGTGGAGCGCAGAAAGCTGCTAATGTTCATGGCGCTAAATTTACAACAGTTTATTGCGACGAAGGCTCACAGTTATTAAGGGCTGTGGTCGATAACGTCAAAAATGGAACCAAGGTTTTGGGAATTACAGTATTAACAAGTCTTTCAAAAAAAGACTTGGAGGATATTGGCATTCGTGAAGAATTACAAGACCCCAGAGAATTAGTACTTCATAGAACAGAAATAGCTAAAAGAACTGGTTGCTCAGGAGTGGTTTGTTCTGGCAATGAAGTAAGAGCAGTAAAAGAAAAATTTGGTAAGGATTTTATTGTGGTAGTGCCTGGTATACGTCCATCATGGGGGCACATACAAAATGATGACCAGGCGAGGATTTCTACACCTTTTAATGCGATTATAAACGGAGCAGATTATATTGTTGTTGGGAGACCAATTAGACATGCCAATGATCCAGTGGAAGCAGCTAAAAGAATCGCAGACGAAATAGAAAAAGCACATAAAAAATTATTTGTTTGAAAATTAACCATACCAATACTTGCCTTCCTTAATATACAGCCTTTTGAGTGTTTCTCTATTCAGGGGTCTTAAATGGCTTCTGTCTTTTCTCTTTTGTGAACAGCCAGCATACTTTCTCTCCATGGTTACCTTCATTCACCTCAAAACACATCACCAGATCAGCACACAGTCAACGATTACAATGAGGAAAGAGTAACACTTCTATGTCCAACTACCCCAAAGCACAATCTCCACCTCCCACCCGGAACTCGAAAAAAATAGCGTCCGTTTTTAAAGAGGATTTATCATATACGCAAGAGGGGGGGCATGGGTCTTCTCTGGTGTCCAAATAGGTCAAAAAATATCAAAAAGGATGGCAAAGCATAAAAGACCTGGAAGCCAATAAAATAAGGGGCTTAGGAAGATTTGACTATTAAATCAAGACCTTCGCTAAACCCCTTTTTTTGGATTAGGAATCCATTGCTCTATCCTTGCTAAGCTACGGGGGCAATACCAAAGGAAATCAGTATAACATAGAAACCTGCTACGTGTTAACAAATTTTTTTTATCATTGTCAAGAGTAAAACAGGCCACGCTCTGACTAAACCTTTACGCCCTCAAGTTTTAAAAGCCTTTCTTTTAATGCTATACCTCCCCATGCAGAGAACCCGCCCAACCTTCCGTCTCCTCTGATAATGCGATGACAGGGAACGACTAAAGGAAAAGGATTTTTAGCCAGGGCATTTCCCACAGCTCGTGAACCATTGGGGCACCCTGACTTTCGGGCAAGACCGGAATATGCTTCAACTGCCCCATAGGGTATTTTCTTTGCCTCTTTAAACACTCTCTGCTGGAAGAGGGTTAGCAAAGACCAGTCTAAAGCACATTTATCAAAGATAACCTTCTCACCCGCACAATAGCGTTTAATCTTATCCACCATATCTTCTTTGGCAGGTGTTCTCACTATACTATTTCCAAATTCATGTGTGATTTGTTTCAGAAGTTGCTCTCGCTTCGAACACCCTATGAATAGCCTTAAAATGCCCCTTTCAGACCTGAGCAAACCACACCACCCAATTTTTGTTTTAAAAATTGAATAGTATATAAGAGGGGGATTCCATTCTTTCACGCTCATTGTCTGCGTTTCCCCTTTTTAAAACTCTCCCACAGGGAAAAGAGCTCATCACTTTTAAGGATATAGGAACATAAAGCGAAGACCACAACTCCTGAAAACATACTCGAACAAAGAGCAATCACCTCGTGCATGGGAAAGCTTTTAGAAACAAAGAATTCATTTTGACAGGTAAGATACACGATAATGCCCATGGCAGCAGAGGAAAGTAAAATCTTTACTGAAGAAAATATAACCTTTTTCATACCCAGCTTCCCCAATCTCCTTCTTAAAACCAAAACGAGAATCATTAAATTTACCATGGAAGAAAGAGAAACCGCCAGCGCTAATCCTGCGTGTTTCATAGATTTCATTAACACTAAAGACATGACAAGATTGAATATAATAGAAATCACTGCTACTTTAACGGGCGTCCAAATGTCCTGCAAAGCGTAGAATACATTTGCCACCACCCTCACCCCCGCAACTGCCCACAATCCCACTGCAAACCAGAAAAGTGCTTGAGCGGTCAGAAGAGTAGCATCTGCCGTAAATGCCCCCCTCTGGAAGAGGATGCGAACAATGGGAACCCGTAAAACAACTAAACCAACCATCGCAGGTATAGTAATAAATAGAATTAATCTCAGTGCATGAGACAGAGTGTCCTTCAACTCTTCCATTTGATTGTGAGCAACCTGATCCGACATTGCAGGTAAAGAGGCGGTTGCTAAGGCAATACCAAAAAGTGCTAAAGGGAATTGAAATATCCTGTCTGAATAGTAAAGATAGGAGATGCTGCCGGCAGGCAGGAGAGATGCAATCATAGTAATCATCACCATGTTTACCTGATAAACTGCAGCACCCAGAACAGCAGGGAGCATAAGCTTTGCCATTTTCTTCAATCCTGGATGGGAGAAGTTAAAATTAAGCTTAAAACCAGCCCCATTTTTCTTAAGATAGGGAATCTGTAGAGCAAGTTGTAGAAAGCCTCCTGATATAACGCCAAAGGCCAGGGCCAAAATGGGCTGAGAGAAATAAGGCATTAAAAAAATTGCCGACAAAATCATGGCCAGATTGAGCAGAACCGGAGCTAGAGCAGGGGCAGCAAAATGTTTTAAAGAATTGAGAACGCCCATACATAAGGCAACCAGGGAAATAAAAAAGATGTAGGGGAACATAATGCGGGTTAAAAGAACAGTCAGCTCAAACTTAACCTTCTCGTCTGCGAAACCCCAGGCCATTATTTTAACAAGAAAAGGGGAAAAAACTACGCCAAGACAGGAAAAAATCACGAGTATAATAGATAGAAAGGTAAAAACTGTGTTGGCAAACTCACAAGCATTCTTTTTAGATTCATGAACCAGATACCCTGTAAAAATGGGGATGAAAGCTACCGTCAGAGAACCTTCGGCAAATAGTCTCCTGAATAAATTAGGGATTCTAAAAGCAACAAAAAAGGCGTCTGCCGCATCTGCGGTACCGAAAAAGTAAGCGATTACCATATCACGCACATATCCCAGGATGCGGCTTAAAAGTGTCGCCGAACCAACAACACCAGCTGCCCTTGTTATTTTATGAGACTGCATCGCCATAATAATAACCCTCTTTTAGGACGCAGATAAATGCAGATTAGCAAGATTTTAAAAAACAAAAATTATTCTGCGTTTATCTGCGAAAATCTGCGTCCTAATGCAATCTTGGATAAAAAGTCCTTGACATTAACAAAAAAAATGGTAGATTTAACCCTACTTTACTTTAGGAGAAGAACAAAAAATGATCAGACATAAATCAACCGAAAAGAGAGCACGGCAAAACACAAGGATATATCACTATAACAGGGCGATAAAATCTTCTATAAAGACCCGGATTAAAAACCTGCTTACAGTGCTTGAAACTAAGAAAAATGAAGACGCTCACTCCCAACTAAAGAAAGTCATTTCTTCTATAAGCAGAGCAGTGTCTAAAGGGGTTATCCATAAAAAAACGGCTTCGCGCAGGATTTCGCGTCTTACTAAAATGGTTAACAGGCTCCTGGCTGCTTAACAGTATTCAGCTACCCTCTTAAACTCCGCTGCTTAAAGTGCACACAAATCCGCAATCAATTTCTCCATTATGAGTTTTTTGTCAATCCTGCTTGATTTAAGCTTCCAATCAGAGCAGAAAAGGCAGGTGAAATAGGCTTCCACATGAGAAAGAGAAAACACATTCACCTGTTTTAAGAATCCTTTCAAATAAAAACCGCGTATACCTAACTTTCTTCCCACATCTTCATGAGAAGAGCCCTCCTTAAGCAACTCCTTTGCCCTTGTTAACAACCTCATTTGACGAGTAATCATAGTAAGTATCTTAAGTGGATACTCACCCACCTCTAATAACTTTCTCAATGCATTCAAAGCACCTTCTCTGTCTTTGCTGCCGATGCAATCAACCAGATTAAAAATAGTAACCCCCCTGACATCAGCTATCGACTCCTTAACATCATCACTCTCAATTACAGCCTTTTCTCCCACATAGATAGCTACTTTCTGCAGCTCATTATAAATTTTCTGCAAATCATTTCCCAGCTCTACACTCAATAAATCTACTGCTTCTCTGCTGATTTTCTTATTAAACTCTTTTGCAATTTTCCTAATCCACTCAGGAATTTCCCTGTCAAAAGGGTGATAAAATCTCACCATCTCCCCCTTTTTTTTAAATGCTTTAAGGGGTTCGGCTTTTAGCACCATATTCTCAGCACAAAAGACACAACAAGTCGAAGAGGAAGGATTTTCAAAATAAGATAAAAAATCTTGCCAGGATGATAACTTCAGCTGATCAGCTTCCTTAATTACAACCAGTCTATAATCACTCATAAGAGGAAGGGTCTTTGCTGAATTTATAATATCCTGGGGTTCACTTTCCTTTCCATAAAAAATATTGAGATTAAAACTGGAAAGGTCGGGGTCAACCAACTCTTCCCTTATCTCACTTACTGTTTTATCGATCAGAAAGGTTTCCTCACCATAAAAAAAATAAAGAGGAGAAAGGTTCCTCTTTTTAATCGCTTTTTGTAGTTCCAAAGGTTTCATAGAATTAAATTAACCACGAAGATCACGAAGAATACAATATAATTATAAGACTACTTTTAATCCTGAGAGATTTTAAAGGACTGGAAGTTCTGCTTCATGAATTAGTGAAACTCTTTCTATAGCCTTCAATCCTGAAAACAAATGCTCATCAAAATGAATTAAACATTCTCCAACCTGGAATAGATGCGTTTTATTCGGAATCAAAATTTTAATCTATTTTTCAAATGGAATTTCCTTGTAATTAAACTATTACCTTTTTGTCTTCGTGCACTTCGTGGTTTAGAAATCAAAACCCCTCAATGATGCTGTCGTGAATTCTCTCAGCCATCTCAACAGCAGCTTTTCTTATTGCATGTCCCTTATTAGCCTCTGTTACAGCTATTTCAGAAGAAACTCTGTACTCTTCAAAATGAGAGAGCTCCTTGTTTCTCCAGATGACTTCACCTGTATCGCTCTTTTCTAAAGTTACATCAAGCTCCACCTGGATAAGATATTCCAAAGCACTATCATCTTTATCGTAGGCGATGACAAATTCCTTAAAAAGCTCTATCTTTCCCCTGATGACTGCATCTGCATCCCCTTCGTCCACAATGGAAACAGTCTTGCTTTTAACAAATTCATTTACTAAAGCTTCTGTCATATATCTTTCCAGTCCAGGCTCATAACTCTCATTTTCAAAATAGGGGATAGCAACAGTATGAATGCCCGAGAGGACTTCGCTCTGACCAATAAAATGGTAGCCACAACCTATAATCCCAAAGATGCAAAGGAGAGAGATAATAATACTTGCTTTTTTACCCATGAAATAAGATAACTCCGAAAAAATTAAAGGGAACAGGGCAAATCTTTATCCTGGTTATTGACAGCTGGTCTTTAGTTTCTCTTCGAGCACCCTGTACCCTGCTCCCTGTACCCTGTATAAAGTCATCTCACCACCACATTGACCAATTTCCTTGGCACAACGATAACCTTTTTAATTTCTTTGCTTTCAATCCACTTACGCGCTTTCTCGTCAGATAGAGCAATTTCCCTTATCTCTTCCTCTGAAGAATCGACTGGTACAGTCACTCTGCTTCTCAATTTCCCATTGACCTGTATCACGATCAAGATCTCTTCTTCAATGATGGCTGCAGCATCATAGTGAGGCCAGGATGCCTTAAATATGCTCTCCTGCTTTCCCAGTTTCTTCCACAGTTCTTCTGTAATATGGGGAGCTATCGGGGAAAGAAGAAGAACAGCTGTCTCAATAGCTTCTTTTATAACAGCAAGTGCCTGTTCATCCCTCATGCTGGCAAGATCAAATTGATAAATGGCATTGACCAGCTCCATAATAGCGCTTATTGCAGTATTAAAATGGAATCTATCCTCAATATCATGAGTCACCTTCTTTATGGTAGCATGCGTTTTAAACCGAAGATTTACCAACCGTTCATCAAGAGCAGCGTTTCCATCAAAAGGTTTTACGTGTTCAAGGATAGAAAAATGATCTGCTACCATCCGCCAGACCCGATTGAGGAACCGGAAGGCACCTTCTACCCCCTGGTCACTCCAATCCAAATCTTTCTCCGGTGGAGCCGCGAAGAGACAGAATAGCCTGGCCGTATCAGCACCATAATGTTTAATCAATGATTCGGGATCTACCACATTTTTCGTCGACTTGGACATCTTCTCAATTCGCCCCACCTGAACCGGTTGATGACAGTGGGGACAACATCCTTCTAACACCTCCTCGGGATAAAGCCATCCATGAACCTCACACTTTAAAGTCTCTTTACAAACCATCCCCTGAGTTAAGAGATTGCTGAAGGGCTCATCGACCTTTATCAATTCCATATCTCTTAAAACCTTAGTGAAAAACCTTGCATAAAGCAAGTGGAGCACTGCATGCTCAATACCCCCTATATATTGATCCACGGGCATCCAATAATCAACCTTATTGCTATTAAGAGGTGAGGAATCACATTGAGGACAGGTATAACGTGCAAAGTACCAGGAAGATTCAACAAAAGTGTCCATGGTATCGGTTTCCCTTTGTGCAGAACGTCCACACTTCGGGCAGGTGGTATCTACAAACTCCTTACAATTTCTAAGAGGGAACCCTCCCATACCTTTTATCTCAACATCATGGGGCAAAATCACTGGCAAATCACTATAGGGAACGGGAACCGTTCCACAGCTCTTACAGTAAATAATAGGGATAGGGTTTCCCCAATACCTCTGCCTGGAAATGCCCCAGTCTTTGAGTCGATAGTTGACAGTTCTCTTTCCACATCCCTTTTCTTCTAAATAGTCGATAATGGCATCCATGGCTTTAACATTCTGCATCCCATTAAAAGGTCCAGAGTTTACCATCACCCCTTCATCCAGATAAGCCTCCCTCATTTCCTCCTGACGAAGTTCCTCTTTTTTGGGCTGAATAACTACAATGCGCTCCAAACCATATTTTTCAGCAAATTCGAAATCCCTCTGGTCATGGGTTGGAACCGCCATAACTGCACCTGTCCCATATTCCATGAGAACAAAATTGGCAACATAAATGGGCATCTTATGATCAGAAACAGGATTGGTGCAATAGGCACCTGTAAAAACCCCCTCTTTTTCCAAATCGTCAGCGGATCTTATAATTTTATCTTGCTTGATTACCTTCTCGACAAACGATTTCACAGCTTCTTCCTGTGCTGTTCCTTTAGAAAGTTCCAGTGCAAGAGGATTCTCCGGGGCCAGACTCATAAAGGTTGCACCGAAAAGGGTGTCTGGCCTGGTAGTAAAAACTGTAATCTTCCGGCCTCTTCCCTCAAGGGGAAAATCAATTGCTGCCCCTTCACTTTTGCCAATCCAGTTTTTCTGCATGGCAATCACTCTCTCAGGCCACCCGGTGAGTTTATCGCAATAGTCGAGTAACTCTTCGGCGTAATCTGTAATCTTAAAAAACCACTGCTCCAGCTCTTTCTGGGTTACTTCCAGTCCGCAGCGCCAACAGAGCCCACCTTCCACCTGCTCGTTGGCCAAAACGGTCTGACATTTTTCGCACCAATTAACGAACGATTTCCTTTTATAAACCAATCCTTTTTCATACATCTTCAGGAAAAGCCACTGTTCCCACTTATAATAGAGGACATCACAGGTAGCCAGTTCCCTATTCCAATCATAACTGAACCCCATTCTCTTAAGCTGCTTCTTCATGTAATCTATGTTTTCGTATGTCCATTTCGCCGGGTGAACCCCGCTCTCAATTGCAGCATTTTCTGCCGGCATGCCAAAGGCATCCCATCCCATAGGGTGGAGGACATTATAACCTTGCATCATCTTGTAACGCGCAATTACATCTCCAATAGAATAATTCCTCACATGCCCCATGTGAATTCGGCCAGAAGGGTAGGGAAACATCTCCAGCAAATAGTACTTCTTCCTGTCAGAATTTTCACTAACTTCAAACAGCTTCTGTTCATTCCAGTACTCTTGCCACTTTTTTTCAATTTCTTCCGGGTTATATGTTTCTGCCATAATATTCCAATTGAGAATTGTGATAATTCCTTAATCTCTTAATTCCTGAATTCCTAAATTTGCCATTAAACGTAGGTTTTTTTAACATAAGAGCGAATCTTTAGCAAGGCAAAAGGTTCTATTTAAAACCATAATTTACCAACAAATAAAGAATGGTATCTTGTTCTGTGCGTTTTTACAATTGACTTTAATTTTTTGTCTATGGTAAGTTTGAATTCAGAAAACATTAACGACTCATTCCATTATTGTGGAATCATTTTATAAACAATTTAATCAAAAAAATATTGATGAAATTCTTTTCCTGTCTTCTACCCCTTATCATTTTTGTAAATATAACTACTCTTTCCTTAGAATTATCTACCATATCTCAGGATGAACAGAATCAATCCATCAAGTCCTCAGCATCAAAAAAGTATAAGGTACACTTTTTTAGTCTCAAAAGAGGCCATAAAATCTCCTCCTCTTATTTTACATTTAAAGATCAGGAAAAATTTGAGATGGAAATACCAGGCGAAACATTTCGCAAAACTAAAGGAGAATATACAAAAAACAACCTGCAATTCAAAGCAATCTTTCAGGGCACTATTATCAAACAAAAAAAGCATTACTGCTATGAATTTAATATTTCCGGCATCTCTCTTCTGGATAGCTACATTGCAGGTATGCTGGTATTGAACGAATCCATTAAAGAAACCCGCCAGGACCAGGAGCTCACTTTCCTTTTTATAGGAATGCCTGAGGAAAATAACACTTCTGATAACGGGAAAAAGAGCCTGTTTCCCTTTTAACCCAATATTCCAGCTTGGCCGCCTTGCCCGAGCTCGGGCAGGGAGCTCCCTGCCCTGCAAATTGCCAAAAAAGCTTGACAGCTACACGGCTGCATGTTAATCATAAAAATGAATAGCCATTCATTTTTAAAGAGTGGGCTTATGTTTCAATAGGTTATAAGGTTCATATCATCCACAGGTACCATTTAAACAACCAAAAGGAAGATGTTATGACAAAACCTTCAAAGTTAACTCCCAAACTAATTCATCGTTTTGGTAAAGGATGGGTGTTCAACGTTACTTATTCTCCTGATAGTAACTGTATAGCGGTAGCAACCTCTATCGGGATTGAACTATATGACACATCCTCTTTTCAAAGATTAGCGTTATTGTCTAAACACCACGATTATATAGCATCCGTAAATTTCAGCCCTGATGGAAAGCTCATCATCTCTGGCTCAGACGATAATACTATCAAGGTTTGGGATATCACTTCAGGTAAAGAGATTAAAACCTTAAAGGGACACAGTGAAGATATTACCTCAGTAAGGTTTAGTCCAAACGGGAAATATATAGCTTCTGGATCTGATGATGACACGATTAAACTCTGGGATGCTAAAACAGGTGAAAACATAAGAACGTTAAGAGGCCATACGAATGATGTTACTTCAGTTCGGTTTAGTCCAGACGGGAAGTATCTCGCTTCGGGCTCCGATGACGACACCATTAAATTATGGAAAATTGAATCCGGGAAGGAATTAAAATCTTTTACAGGGCATAGTGATATTATCGAATCCATATGCTACAGCCCGGGCGGGGAACTCATTGCTTCATGTTCGGATGATGAAACGATCAAACTTTGGGAGATAAGCTCAGGAGAAAACATCAAAACACTAGAGGGACACACAGATTGCGTGATTGCTGTTAGTTTCTCTCCTGATGGAAAGACCCTGGCATCTGGCTCTGACGATGGCATCATTAAACTGTGGGATGTTACAACCGGCAAGAACATCAGGAACCTAAGAGGTCATACCGGATATATCTGGTCTCTTTGCTTCAGTCCGGATGGAAGTAGAATTGTTTCCGGCTCAAGAGACAACACCATAAAGTTCTGGGACATAAAAACAGGTAAAATCATTGGAAATATTGGAGGATATACTGGTTTAGTATGGTCAGTCAACTTTTGTCCAGACGGAAAAACATTCGCCTCAGCTCACAAGGACAATTCAGTGAGGATTTGGGACATAGAATCAAAACAATTGCTTAAGACTCTGGAAGGACATACAGACGATGTGAATACTGTGTGCTTCAGTCCCGATGGGAAATACATAGTTTCAGGATCTGATGATGACACGATTAAACTCTGGGATGTTAAAACAGGTGAAGAGAAGAAGACTCTTCATGGTCATACAGACTATGTGGTAGTTACTGTTGTTAGCCCTGATGGGAAATATGTGGCCTCGGGATCTGATGATAGCATGGTAAAGCTCTGGGACATTGAAGAAGGAAGAACTGCAAAGACCCTGAAAGGACATTCAAGTTATGTCTGGTCGGTAGCATTCAGCCCAGATGGTCTCCTTCTGGCTTCTGGATCAAGAGATACGACTATTAAGCTGTGGGACTTGGAAACAGGAAAAACAATTAAAACATTAAGAGGGCACAAAAGCTATGTGTGGAGCTTAAGTTTCAGTCCTGATGGCAAGAAACTGGCTTCAGCCTCAGATGATGGCACCATAAGACTCTGGGATTTAGATGAGGGTAAAGAGATACCCCCCTCCTTTAAAGGGAAGACCCAAAATGTCTGGTCTTTGACTTTCAGCCCGGATGGTAACTATTTAGTGAGTGGGTCTAATGAGGATAAGATTGCTGTCTGGGATGTAAAAAAAGGTGAAGAGATAAAAATGTTAAGGGGGCACACCAATATTGTTGAGTCCCTAAGTTTCAGCAAAGACGGGAGGTATCTCATTTCGGGATCCGATGACGGAACCTGCCTGCTCTGGCAATGGAGTTAACAACATATAGTTGCGGGTTGCGAGTTCCGTGTTACGAGTTAAAAAAGTAGATTTAAAACATTGAAAACACGCAACTCGGAACCCGTAACTGTACGCACAATTACCCAATGATTCATAAGTGTGTTTTATACACTTTATTTCAGCAATAGATTGAGAAAAAGGTTTAAATGTTATCCAAAAAGACCAAAAAAAAGTACGCTGTTAAAAAGAAACAGAGCAACTACTCAAATGTCTATCTCCAAATAATAGATAAGTGGTGTATCAAGTGTGGGGTTTGTGTAGACCTCTGTCCTGATAAGGTTTTAGGCTTAAACGAATATGGCTATCCAGAAGTAAGAAAACCCATTGAATGCGAGGCATGTAACATTTGTGTCTTAGTATGTCCAGGGTTTGCTCTCTCGCTGGTTGAGAAAAAGGCCAAGTCACTACTTGAGATTCTAGGAGGAAAAAGCTAAGTGAATGGTTGGGTGGGCAAAATACTGAGGGTAAATCTGACACAAGGGTCCTCAAGAGCAGAGGAACTCCCTGCTGAGTTAAAACACCTCTTCCTGGGGGGGCGTGGCTTAGCAAGTAAGCTTCTCTTTGATGAGGTAAACCCACAGGTTGAACCCTTAAGCCCGGAAAACAAGTTAATCTTCATGACTGGACCCTTGACCGGAACGGGAGCAATCGGTGGAGCTTCTTATGTCGTTGTTACCAAATCTCCACTCACAGGAAGCATCGCCTGTTCGACCACAGAAGGATATTTTGGCCCTGAGCTCAAATTCGCAGGCTATGATGGAATTATTCTGGAAGGGAAGTCCGCTGAACCTGTCTACCTCTCAATCGAAGATGATAAGGTGGAACTCCTTTCAGCCTCTCACTTGTGGGGAAAATCTACACACAAAACTGAGGATATTATCCGCGCAGAGAAAGAAAATCCCTGGATTGCCAGGGAAACCTTTATAACCTCTATTGGGCCTGCCGGGGAGAACCTGGTCAAAATTGCTTCCATTATTAATGATAAGCATCGAGCGGCAGCTCGCTCCGGCGTTGGAGCTGTGATGGGTTCAAAGAACCTCAAGGCTATAGCAGTTAGGGGTACCAAAGCGGTAAGTCTTGCCAATGGCAAAATGTTTTTAGATTCGGTGGAAAGGGCCTGGGAAAAGTTTAAAACCACTCCGGTAATTCCTCAAGCACTAAATAATATAGGCACTTCATTTCTGGTAGATGTAATTAATGAAAGTGGCGTGCTTCCCGCGAGAAATTTTCAAACTGGTGTCATGAAAAACATTGAAAAGATAAGCGGGGAACACATGGCAGAAACAATCCTCAAAATAAACAAAGGGTGTTTTTCCTGCCCCATTGCCTGCATTCAAGTAACAGAAGTTGAAGACCCTGCTTTTCTAGGAAAAGGTGAAGGGCCTGAGTACCGATCTATCGCTTTAATTGGTGCAAGTTGTGGAATCGATAACATCAACGCTATCGCTAAGATTAACTACCTGTGTGATGAAATGGGTATTGACGCCCTATCTTATGGTTCTGCCATAGCCTGTGCCATGGAATTGACAGAAAAGAAGATAATCTCCAAAAAGGAAACAGGGGTAAACCTTAAATTCGGGAATGCAGAGGCAGTAGTTGAGCTGGTTGAAAAGGTAGTTAAAAGGGAAGGCTTTGGAGAGATCTTGGCAGAGGGCGGTTACCAGCTTGCCGCAAAGTATAATCATCCAGAGTATTTTATTGGTGTGAAGAAACAGGGATCCCCCGCCTTTGATCCTCGAGGAATACAGGGATTGGGATTGGACTATGCAACCTCCAACAGTGGTGTATCCCATGCCCTGGGATATCTGGTCACTCACAAGATTCTGGGTATTCGGGGGGAGATTGATCCTTTAACGACTGAAGGAAAGGCCCCCCTGGTAAAGCTATTTCAGGATGGTAGTGCTGTATTTGATTCAGCCGGGTTATGCAGACTTCTACTGCTGGGAATCTGGATTGATGAAGTTATCCCCATGCTGGACGCTGCCACAGGAATTTCTCATACGAAAGAGGGCTTGCAGAACATTGGAGAAAGAATTTGGAATTTAGAGCGTTTGTTCAATTTAAAAGCCGGTTTCAGCAGCACAGATGATACCCTCCCCCAGAGGATGCTTAAAGAACCCATGCCAGAAGGTCCAGCTAAAGGGCAGGTCTGCAAACTGGATGAAATGCTGTCAGAATATTATAACATAAGGGGATGGACCCACAAGGGAATACCAACAGAGGCTAAGCTTAAATCATTGGGGTTATTTTAAATTAGGCTGCAGATTTGTGTAGATAAATGCTGATAACTATTTTCTTAAAAAATAAAGTGTTGCGGGTTACGCGTTTCGTGTTACGGGTTTGTAATTTTTTTTCTTTTTATAACACGCAACTCGTATCTCGCAACTCGCAACAATATGTTGCTTCATCTGCATCCTAAAAAGGAATCATAGTGAAGAGACTTAAGATTGACTTTAATCAGTGTTGTGGCTGTAGACGATGTGAGGTTGCCTGCTCTTTACATCACTTTGAGAATAGCGTAAATCCTAAAAAGTCCCGCATTCGGATTTATGAAGAAGAAGATGTGTTCTACCCTGTAGTGGCAGGCCCTTTTAACAATGCTGAGTGCACCTCCAAGAATATCTTTGTGCTT
>RCNB010001468.1_pt1 | contig 14805 bp, 13 predicted proteins | sample 2041321 | NCBI WGS metagenome assembly RCNB01 (sample SAMN09708232, study PRJNA481090) | Marine sediment metagenome, whole genome shotgun sequencing project. | reverse complement strand
TGAATTCAACTATTGAAACTGCAGTACATGGTTTGTCACTCTATATTATGATGCTGATAGGCGCCTTCTTTGTAGCAGAACAATATCCTGAAATATTTTTTGGAGCCTGTGTTTTTGTTGGTACTAGTGTTTTAATTTATGCTTTTTTTATTAAGAAAGAACGTGGTGAGAAAACTTTCCATTTTATGATTAAACTATTTATTCCAAAACGATTTGCAGGACATATGGGGCAATTTGTAGATACATTCTACAATGACTTCCCTCGTATTAGAGACTACATTCTGCCATTTCTTCTTGGCATACCCGCTTGGGTCATCATCTACTCTCAGATATATATATTAGGATTATCGCTAGATATCGAGGTGCCATATTTTTTATTTCTTGTGCTGTACCCAATAGCTAATATTATAGCATTTATACCAATATCTGCAGCGGGCATAGGTACAAGGGAAGTAACCTTGGTATTCTTGTTCTCACTGTTCGGTGTTGCACCAGAAAAAGCAGTAGTGTTATCACTTGCCGGCCATTTACTTACTGATGTTCTTACTGGTTTCTATGGTTTCATTATTTCTCTTACAGAGTCTAGAAATAATAAAAATATGTCAGAATTTAAACAATTTCTTGAATCTTCTAAATAATCACTGTCATTATGATTCTAAAATACTGTATTCATCATGATAGAAACTTCGGTTTGTAAGTTCGCATCATATCAATTATCCCTAACTTCTTAAAATCAGGAAATGTCAAAATAATTCCAATGATTATAGCAATTGCATCTGCAATAGGAAATGCAAACCAGAGAGTGGGATGACCAGACTGAACAGTAAGTAAATATAAAACTGGAAAGAACACAATAACCTGCCGTATCGCAAGTACCACAAATACCTTCGTTGCTTTACCTATACCTTGGAAAAACGAGATAACAATAACTGCTGGACCTACTATGAAGAAAATAAGATTCATGCGTCGAAATGCTTCTATACCTGTATTTACTAACACTGGATCTGAATTAAATAGTTTGATAAGTTCCCCCGGTATCAATTGGAATATCAAAAAAGCAATAAAGGAAACAATGGTGGAAAACAACATCGCAATTTTTACTGCTTCTTTGATTCTATTGTAGTTTTTTGCACCGTAATTAAATCCAATGATTGGGACAAAACTTCGATTCAAACCAAGCACTGGTGTCAAAACTAAAGATTGAAGCTTGAAAAAAATACCAACAATGGCAATGTAAACCGCTGCAAGAGGCAATCCTCCAAGTATCTTATTCGTTCCTGCAATTGTTATACTCATTACTAGCTGTATCATTATTGTTGGAATGCCAACAACAGATATGTTTCTGATTATTTTTGTGTTAAATGCAAATCCTTTCAGTGTTATATCTACTTCATTTCTTTTGCTCAACAAAATAACTGTTACCATTATGCAAGAAATAATCCTAGATGCAACAGTTGCAATGGCTGCACCTTCCACCCCAAGCGCTGGAAACTCCCACAAACCAAAGATTAAGAATGGGTCCAAAGCAATATTCAAAGAGGCAGTTAAAAGCAGTATAAACATGGGTAGCAGATAATTTCCTTGAGCCCTTAGAATATTAAGACCTGTTCTAAGATAAAATAATGAAAATGATCCCAAAAGAATGATTCGGACATATGATGCACCAAGATTAATGATATTTGGATCACTGATAAACAATCTGATAATGTCCTCTGAGAAAAAGAGGCCTATTGTAGTAGTAATTACTCCAAAAATTGCAGCTAGAATAATTGAATTACCTGCGGCCTGACTTGCTTTTTCCTTCTGATTTTTTCCAAGTAAACGTGAAATTAATGATTGAGATCCAACTCCTGTTCCAGTTGCTATGCCTGCAAGAATCAATTGTATCGGAAAAACTATTGAAAGAGCGGAAATAGCGGCAACGCCAAGCCTACCGACAAAAATTGTATCAACTAAATTGTAACTTGTTCCGACTATCAATCCAATTGTAGCAGGAATAGATAATCGTAGGAGAAGTTTTTTAATTTCCTCTTTTCCTAGTCGACTGGCATTTGACTTGTTATTCATTATCAATACACTTTATTATTATAATATTATGTTACCTTGGAATGTGTGTATCGGATTAATAACTTTTCAAAATATGAGATATTTTTTTATTCTTTAGACCTTGAAGGATCATTTGATAAAACAAGTTGATATGAATGACAGATTTTTACAAAAATTTATTAGCATAATATAGTTCTACATCCCCTGATAATGTATGGAAAAGCCACCGATCTTTATCATCGGTTGTCCTAGATCAGGAACGACATTGATGAGAGTAATTCTTGATTCGCATCCAAATATCTGTTGTGGTCCTGAGACACATCTTATTAAAAATATGAAAAATTTTAAAGAGAAAATCGATGAAAAATGGGAAATGTTAAAACCATATGGAATCGAAGAACAAGTACTGGACCAAAAAATAAGAGAAATTCTTACACTTTTCACTAACAATTATATTATGGTGAAAAACAAAAAAAGATGGGCTGAAAAAACCCCTGATAACATTTTTTACGCGGTTTATATTGATAAATTTTTTCCAGATTGTCAGTTTATTAACGTCATCAGAGACGGCAGGGATGTAATCTCTTCATTTAAACAGCGATGGGGAAGCAAAACTGTTCTTTCAGGAATAAGAAACTGGAACCGCAGTATTGGATTAACCTATGAATATCGCACTAAATTCAAGAAGGATCGATATATTGAGACTAGATATGAAGATCTGGTTACTTGTCCAGAACATGAGACAAAAAAAATTATGGAATTTCTTGGGGAGGAGTGGACACCAGAACTTCTTGAGCATCATAAATCCAACCATGATTTTTGGTTTAATTTAAATAAAGAATCAAAAGATGATCAGAAAATAGAAAAACATCCACTTCGACATTCACCGAGTAAACCTGTATTTTCATCAAGTGTTGGGAAATGGAAAAAAAATCTAAATGTCGTGGAAAAAACATTGGTAAATCTATATCTTGGAAAAAACCTGAAAAAATTAGGTTATAAATGAAAATATTCTGAAAATTTAAGTATCAATATATTTTCCCTCTTGTGTCGAACCTTATGTTTTGTATCTACAGAATGTTAAGTATCGATCCATTCTTTTTGATATTGATTGCTCTCTTCGCTTCAACTTTTCTAATAATTCAGTTTTTCTTGGTTTGATAAAATCACGATAGTTACGGTTTGAATGAAATGGTAAATCTAAAAATTTCATTATGCTAGTGATTGTTGATTGCGGATCTCCACATAGGTTTTCATACCTTACATTGATGTATTCCACGTCTTTTTGTAGAACATCAATGTTTTCTAAAAAATTGTCAGTCTCTTTTACTATTCTCCTGAGCGCTGATTTTGTTCTGAGTGAAGATCTTGAGGAATTAATAAATCGATAATAACGAAGTTGAATATTCCTGTCAAAAACCTGATCATACCATGGTGACAACATGGCCATATAGGTGCTTTTATTCTGCAAAAGAGTTTGTATTGCTTTAAGCTGAGAGTTAAGTGTATACATAGGATTTCGATGGATAAATATGAATTTTGAGTTTGGGAATGTTTTCCTAATATATGTAAAATTAGAGAAATCAAATGGATTTTTCAGAAGAAGAGATTTTTCAGGATATGAGATGTATTGAATTTTTTTACATAATTCTATGAACAGTGATAGATTTTTCTGATTCAGTCTGGATTGTTTGGTCTTTTGAGCAAGAAGGAAACCATATTCTTCAGGAAAATCTGGAGTAATATGCAATCGGTCGATTCCGCGAGTCATCTGAGATTGATGTCTAAAAAATTCTGACAGATCGTCTTTTGCATCTCCCTCAAGATTGTTTATATGATTGTGCAAAAGTTCATTGTACTTGATAATATGGTATGCTGTGATAACGTTGAAGCAATCAGTTGAGCCCAACATTTTGTAGAGAATGCTTGTTCCTGATCGTTGTAAGCCCATTATAAATATTGGTTGAAACGAGATATTTTTTATTTTGTCTAGGTATTGTATATCTAAATCTGTTGTTGAATCTATATTCTTCATGCGTCTCATATCTATTCTATTGACTATGGGAATGAGAAATCATATTTATAGATTTTTAGAAGTATCCCTACAAATAAGGAAAATATACTTATTTGAATACATTTGGCAAAGTATATAATGGAGGAAGGTAAATACGAGAGAAAATTAATCTTAAAAACGGAATGGATAGAGAGATCATGCAAAAGGTAGTATTAATTGGTGTTGACGGAGCAACTCCTGATCTCATGGATAAATGGATAAATGAGGGAAAACTCAAAAATTTTCAGAAAATAAGAGAAAACGGAACATGGGGAAAACTTAAATCTACCACTCCTCCATTTAGTGCCCCTGCGTGGACCTCAATAGTTACCGGCTGCAATCCAGGAAAACATGGAATATATGGTTTTGAAAGTACTGGTACCCTCAAACCACACCTCATAAATTCCTGCCACAGAAAGGTACCAGCCATTTGGAATTTTTTAACAAATATGGGAATGAAAAGCGTTATAGTTAATGTTCCGGGTACTTATCCACCTGAGAAAATTGATGGTGTAATGATTACTGGCTTGCTTACTCCATCTCGTGATTCAAATTTTACATATCCTAAAACCATAAGAGAACGATTGACTAAAGATGATCTGGGTGAATATGATTTAGAACAGTTTTGGATGGAAGATTTTTCTCGTTCGCGTATGAAAAAAAATGCTCCTGAAAAACTATTGAATCATATTACCAGGCAAATGACATCTCGATTTCAGGTTGGATTAAATCTCATGAAAGAATTAGATTGGGATTTTACCATGATTGTTTTTCGTGGCACAGATACTGCCCAACATTTTCTCTTTGATAAAAAGGATCTATTGTTATTATGCTATCAAAAGGTAGATGAATTTATTGGCGAGATTATGAACAGAACACCAGATGCCTTATTTTTTGTTGTCTCGGATCATGGTTTTGAAGAAATTAAAAAGGTATTATATCCAGATAATGTATTATATAATTACAGTTTCTTGACGCCATCTCAGGATCCATACGATAATCCTGTTTATAAATTTTATTTGTTGATTTACAGAACCATCAAATGGTTTTTGGGAATACTTCCTGCAAAGTTTCTCAGAGAATCAAAAACAATCAAGAAACTACTCTTTTCGGGTACTTCAAAAGTAAAACTCATTGATTTTTCTAAAACTAAAGCATTTTCAACAGCAGATGGTAGAGGTATTCAAATATGTCGAAAAGACAAATATAATGATGGAATAGTGGAAACAGCAGATTATAAAAAGGTACTAGATGAGATAAGTATAATACTTGAAAAATTGAAAGATAAAGAAGATGGAAAGCAAATCGTTGAGGGTGTGTATAGATGGAACGAAGCATATGGTAATGATGCAAAGAATCCACCAGACCTCGTGTTTGATTTGAAAAAAGGAGTTACTGCAAGTGAATGGATAAGATTCCCGCACAGGACGAGTAAACTGTTCAAATCAAGAAAACGACATATTCCATATCTCTTTAATGAAGATCCTTCTGGACGTTCTGGTGATCATTCCAAATATGGAGTGTTCTTTGCACATGGCGAAGGAATTAAATCAAACTATGAAGTCAGCAATATGTCTGCTGAAGATATATTACCCATGATTTTTACGGCTATGAGTATTCCAATACCAAGCAGCGTTGACGGGAAAGTTCATGAGGATGTTTTCATAGAGAAACCAATTGTAGAAAAAATAGATTGGAATTTCTATCCATCTAATAAGAAAACCCTGGCAAAATCAGAGCTAGAAAAAATTCGGGAACTCAGAAAAAAATTTTAAACTGACGAACAAATTAGCAATTGAATAAACGGATAGATTCAATTTTCACCTAACCATGTTAATATATTTTTTTCAAAGTAATTCTGTAAATTTTTCAGAGAGAATTTTTGCGAATTTGTCAACGCCTCTTTTTTTAATTCTTGTAATTTTTCAGGATTTGAAATTAATTTTGTTATCATTTGCTCAAGTTCTATTGAATCTTTATATCTCAATGTAGAACTTTCTAATTCGGGCAACATATTGAATTCAGATGGTACAATAATTGGTTTGGCATATTGAATTGCATTGAATACAACACCGCTCCCAACAGTTTTTCCATATGTTTCTTCAATATTTCCGTCTGCTCTTGTATTGATTCTAATTGGGGCCAAAATAATATCGCTTTGTATGAGTATATCCTCAAAGGTATCATCCGGGACAAAATGATCGAATATTTCAACATCATATCCTTTTTTTTCCATGTCTTTGAATTTATTATAGATCTGCCTGCCAAACCTACCAACAGGTAGGCCTGGAACGTATAATTTGATTTCTTCTTTATGGTGTTTAAAGAGAATTTCAAAGGCAGGAAAGATAGTACTATAATCTTTTCGATGTTCCTGGATTAAACCTGGAATTGCGACCTTTAGTTTCACTCCTTCTTTTTGCCTCTTCATTGTTTTGACATTTTCAAATGTGGAAGTTGGTAGTGTAAATATCTCTTTTTTGTAATTGGTGTTTGCTCTTATGTGATCTTTGAGTGGGTGATATATGACATTAATAGCGTCAAATTTATGGAATATGAACCTACGTATTAACATAGATGCAAGGTTGGTGTCTGCAGTTTTTATGGGATGTTTTATGTCTAATATAATTCTTGGATTAAACCAGGCATTTACATGATGTATAAGAAGAATGATCTTAGATTTTGGATTAAATCCAATGTAGCATATAAGATCAAGAAGAGTTTCATGGATGGTGTTAATAAATAATACATCAATCTTTTTATTACATATTGTCTCGACACGTTTGATAAAAGAACGAAAAGTTTCGTTATCTTCTTTGAGTATAATGTCGTAATTTCTTATATCTTTCTCTGTCAGATAAGTTTTAAGTCGAATGTATAATTCTTTTGTTGTAAATATAGTTACATTAGTACTATTTATTTTACAGATTTTGCTGAAAGTGTATAGAATTGGTATGTGGCGACGTATCTCAAATATTCCGATTTCTACGGGTTTCTTTGAAGTTTTATTATTTCCGGTAATCATTGTTTTTATTTCCATGAAAATACTGTATTTGGATAGCTATCGTATATTATAATCCTTCTCATAAAAACCAGATTAGTCTCTAGTTTTTTTGAAGAATTTCGATAATTCTTCTTGCAGCGTTTTTATCTCCTTCTGATTTTGGTAGTTTTTTTGCTAATTTCTGTGCATTTTTTGAGTAGATATCATAATTGTCAAAGATTTCTTTTATTGTATTCAAGAGATGTTTTTCTTTGTAATATTTCCTAGATAACATGAAACCTACGCAATGGCCAACCATTTTTTCGAGGTTAAGATGTTGTTCGAACTGCATTGGAAAACCAATAACTGGCTTGCCTGCATATGCTGCAGAATAGACGGTTCCTTGACCACCATGCATGATTGTGAGATCCACCATTTTATGCAATTTCTGAATGGATGGTATGAATTTCATTAAAAGTATGTTTTCATTGACAATCGGCAATTCGTTTTCATTTAATATGCTAGCATATACAGCAATAACTCTGTAATTAGTTTTGTTTAGTACATGCAATACATTGAGAAAGAATTGTTTGTCACCACTGCTACCCATAGTCAGGAGAATCGATTTTTCAGATTTGTTTAAATGTTGAATAATGTCACGTTCAATTTCTTTTGTTTTTTCTTCTGAAAAACGATCTGAAAACAATTCTTCAAGGGAGATTATTCCAACATAATCTTTATCTGGAAATATCTGTTGATTTGGAAAGACATTGATAAACTCTAAAAAATTTGTTCCTAGAGTTATATCACCAAATATTATGTCCATAGTGCTTTTAAATGGTTTCAGATGATGTTCTTTAGCAACAGTATTAAATGGTTTTAAAAATTTTTTACTCCTATTAAAACACAAATTTAGCACCGGAACCTTTAACGAATGTGGGATTAAACGAGTAAAACTGTTTTCGAAATTATCTGGAACCATTAGATGAAATTTTCCCGGTGCTGGTGAAACACAGACTAGTGGTATCCTTGCTGCGCGAGCAGATATTGAACAGGTAGTATTTACAAATGATACTATCATTTCCACTTCTGTTTTTTTATATGCCTCAATCTCTTCTTTTATAGTCTCTCTCAAAAAAGATTTATCGTAGGCTACTCCCTTTTGCTCTCCCCTATTGATTTTTATTATTTTTTTTATGGATTCTTCAGTATAAATAGGATTAACTCTTACTATTCTATATCCTACATCCTTTGCCAGGTATTCATATTTTCCACCGTGGCTAAAGAATACTGCTTTACCACCAAGTTCCATGTATCGTTTAGCTACTAATATAGCCCGTCCTGTTTCAGCGAGATTATAAAACAGGGGGAAGAATCCCACAACTGGTTTATCCTTAGCCATTTTTTCAACCATTTTGTTGCTCTTACTTTTTTTATCTTGGAAGAAATACTTTTGTCATCTTAAAAAGATTTCACTTATTTCTGAAAATAATACTAACCTCTTTCCAGTTTCCTCCAACTTTGTATTTCCAAGTAACTCTATATATCTTGGGCTTTATTAGGATATATCTGATTTTTTTTAAAAAACAATTTTTTTAACCTGGTGATACATACTACAAAAAAATGGACCTTATCGATATACTATTGGGTGCTATGGGGGATCCAATTACATATTCTATCATATTTTTTGTTTATGTCATTCTTGCAGCATTAATTTTACCAATTCCTGTTGAGATAGGACTGTTCAATCCTTTTATGAATAGTTTGTGGCTTGTCTTAATCTTAGCTATCGGTAAGGGAGTTGGTGCTGCTATAGCGTTTGAAATCGGGACAAGAGCTCGCGGTGTCCTCAAGAAAAAATCTATCGGGACTCGACTAACAAAGAAAATTGTTATATTGTGTGAACATTTCGTTAGGAAGTATGGTTATTATGGGCTTTTCATCATAATGAGCACACCGTTAATGATTGATTCCGCGTCCCTCTATCTTTTCTCTATGTCAAACCCAAAGGATGAAAATAAAAGAGCGATGACTAGAAAGTGGTTCGTGTTGATAAATATAGGAGCAGGTGCTTTGAGGGGCACAATAATTCTTATGGTCTCCTATCTTATTGGTGTTAGACTTGTATGATATGGAGCTTTTAGAAACTTTATTCAAAGAGAATTATCCGATAATCTAATCTATAAAAACAATCAATTTTTTATTTTCTTTATTACAATCCATATATAAGAGACGTTATGATTTCATTGAATTGATTATATCCTGCAACTTAGATAATATCTTTTTTAATAGATTATGTCTGAGACTCTATTCTATCAATTGGATTCTCATTTGAAAAAATTTGATATTAAAAACCTCTCTATATGGGTATTTTTCAATTAATTTCATATCTAATATTTTTTAATTATTACTACTAACATATATATTCACAAGATTTGTTCCCATCAAAAAACCAAATGGCTTTTTTGTCGCAATGGTTAAAAGTGAAGTGAATATTAGACTTCCAACAACTGATGTTGATATACAATGATGTGGGAAATATCATCTTGGATATTATTATCTGTTCTTAATGTCATGATTCAAAGAGTTTCTCTATCATTGTAACATATTAATCCATGAAATGAGGTATTATGCAAAAATTAACTAGCAATTTTAAAAAACATAGGATTATAGATTCTTTGATCTACAGAATATCTGGAAAAACAGCAATTTTCGAAACTCTTCGATTTAAGACTTGGTTGTATACAAAGAAATTAAAATACACTTCGAATTTAAATCCAATAGTTATCGGAGGTTGTCCAAGAAGCGGTACAACGTTATTACGATCTTTAATTGGCATTCATCCAGAGATTGCATCACCAATGAATGAATACAACATACTTATGTGGATAAAAAACAAGGATATCTTAAACAGCGTTTTTGATTTTTCTACAAAAGAAATTAATGAATTAAAAACTAAAAATAAAGATCTTATCCAATTTGGAGAAAACGTTTTGAAGTTATTTATGCAAAAAGAAGGTAAGAACTTAGTTGCACTAAAACATCCGTTCCACATTTTAATCATAGATGAACTATTCCGTTGTTTTCCAAATATGAGATTTATTCATGTGATTAGAGACGGAAGAGATGTTTCATGTTCGTTGAGGACACATCCCAAAAGAAAAATGATAAAAGGGGAAATTGTCCAAAATACTGCAAAAAATCCTTTTAGTTGGTGCATCAGACGGTGGGTGTCATGTATAAACCAAGGTAAGAAATGGAGAAAATCAAATAGATATATTGAGGTTAAATATGAGGATTTAGTGAATAATTCTGTAAATACTGTTGAAAAAATCTTCAAATTTTTAGGGTTGAAAATGATTTCCGAAGATAAAATACTCAATTTCTACAAATATGAAAAAGATGAGAAACATCTTCAGAATATTGAGGTGGGAAAACCAATCTATAGGAAAACTATTGGGCGATGGAAGAATGACATGACTGAAAAGGAAAAAGAAATGTTTAAACTCATGGCTGGTGATGTATTAATAAAGTTTGGATATGAGGAATATAACAAATGGTAATTAGAATCTAATTTTTTTTGCATACTAATTTTATACTGACAACGAAACTTCCTACTTTTTTTAATTCTTCTTTTGTTATATTCGCCTTTTTTATGATTGCCTGTCCAGTTGAATCGTTCAGCATTAATTCAATAGGAAACGAAGTTTCATCAGTAATATTTACATCTTGAAAACCTGCATCATTTATTAAATCCAGATATCTGTCTTTCACAATGGCTCCAGAAATGCATCCAACATATGCCTCAACTGAATTCTTAATATAATCTGGTAGTTCTTTCAATAAGACAATATCTGATACAACAAGACGGCCACCCGATTTTAAAACCCTATATGCCTCATTGAAAACCTGTTTTTTTTCAGGTGAAAGATTAATGACGCAATTTGAAATAATAACATCAACAGAATCGTTTTCAATAGGTAAATTTTCTATCTCACCTTGTCTAAATTCCACGTTCCGGTATCCACCTTTTTCAGCATTTTCTCTTGCCTTATCTATCATCTCTGGAGTCATGTCTACACCAATGACTTGTCCTTTTTCACCAACCTTATTTGCAGCTAGAAAACAATCGAAACCGGCACCTGAGCCAAGATCAAGAACAATCTCTCCCTCTTCAAGTGATGCTAAAGCCGTAGGATTTCCACAGCCAAGACCAAGATTTGCTCCCTCGGGAGATGCTCTAAGTTCTTCTTCTGTATATCCTATGCTTCTGCTGATATCCTCTGCCAAGTCAGGATTTCCACAACAGGAACTAACAGAATTACAGCAAGAACTATCCTGCTTGGCAATTTTACCATAATCCTTTTTTACAATCTTCTTAATATCTTCTTTCTTCATTTTTCAAACCTTTATCCTTTTTTATTATCTTCTTCAATAATTCACTTGATTGTTGTGAATTTATACATGTTTTTCACTCCCTTTATAAGTTACCTATTGGTAAGTTTATATAGAGTGAATGCTATTTAGAGCTTATGGTTAAAGTTCTGTGTGAAAAAGTTATTTGGACCGTTTTGCCTGTTATCCGAAAAGAATTTTCTTTAAGTCTTATGAAAAATTACGATCTAAATCAAAAACAAATTGCTGAAATACTAGATTTAACGCCTGCTGCAATATGCCAATACCTTTCAAATAAACGAGGATATCTCGAGCTACAAGATGAAGAGGTATTTCATGAAATTGAAAATTCTGCCAAAAGAATTTTTGAAGAAGGGACAAAACAGGTGGGCATTGAAACATGTAAGATTTGCAGGTTGTTGCATAGTAAAAAAATATTCGAGGAGCTAGAACATTTTCTCGAATGTTAGTCTATATGAGAAAGAATAGATTGATGAAATTCTTTCCCTTTTATTAATCATATATTTTATCCATTTGATCTAATTTTTTTTCAAAATAATACTCAATCTCATTGATCGTTTTTTCAATTTTTTTCACAGTTTTTTCATCACTATTTTTCCTATAGTATTCACAAATAGCAATTAATAAAGTTTGAATTGCTGTTGGTGGACAATGCCAATTCTTCTCTGGTATATCTCCAAGCTCCCCCTGCAATAATTCCAATAATTTATTAAAAGAATCACTACTATTTACTACCTCTCCTAAAGTTTTACCTTTTACAATATCAGTCAAAGCTGATGCAGATGCGATAGTAACTGTACAACCTAATGTTTTAAATTTTATGTCCCGTATCTGTCCATTTTCTATTTGGAGATACATATCTGTTGTATAACCATTGACTGGGTTTTCCACCCTTGCATATCCATCAGCATTTTCAATAATGCCAACATTTCTTGGATTTCGGAAATGTTCCAAAAGTTTTTGATCTATTTCAGACATTTTTTCCTCTTATGATTTAATTATAAATTATTTTACAAGAATCCTTAGAATTTACATATGATACAACAATTGGAGCAGGTTTACCTGTGTTTGGGTCATCTTTGATTTCTTCGACTTTCCTTACAGTTATGGAAACATCTGGACCTGTTTTCCTCTGGTATACATCCTTTATTTTTTTAGCAATTTTATTAAAAGAAGGCTCTTTATCTATTTGATCTTCATCAATTACTAGAATAATATCAATTTCATCGACCTTATTTTGAACGATCTGAAATCTTTTAACCTTGAACGTCTTGAGTTCGCAGAGTATATCAGATATAAAAAGAAAAGCACTTGGTGGAAAAACTCTTCCATCCGGCAGAATTATGTTTGAATTTACTCTTCCCTCAACTGGTTTTCCGAAGATGGGACTTTTAAGACCACAACTACATTTTTCACCATTCCCAATAGTTATCCAATCTTCCATACCCGTGTATCGAATAATCGGAGTTCCATTACCCCATAATTTAGTTATTACAAGACGACCTCTTTCACCAGGACTAACGGAGTCCATGTTTTCATCAACTGCCTCTAAATGGAAAAAATCAGAATGAATATGCCAATTTCTCTCTGTACATTCAAATGCTATCTCGGCACCAGATTCACATGATGCGTATGTGTTAAACATTTTACAACCGAAAACATCTTCGACATAACTCCTTGTATATTCATCAAGCATTGCACCCCCGACCATTAGAAGTTTCGGCCGAATATTTTTTCCATAACCTTTTCTCTTGAGATAAGCGATATCTTGAAATATTGCAGGATATGAAATAATTACATCTGGTTTGAAAGAATCTAATTTTTTAATTATCTTTTGCGTACGATTAGATGCTTGTATTGATAGGTAATTATCAAATGTAAAAAAGGATTTAGCATATGTTAATACGTTTTCTTCAAACACTTCATCATATTTGAATTGATTGAAATTACCAATATGAGCAAATCTGGTTTTTCTCCAATTCAGATTAAAAAAACGATTTTCTCTAGAGTTAATGATACTTCCCCGAAGCATAGTTGGAGTATCAGTATATGTGCAAACTGGTTCTGAGCCACTGCTACAACAATATTTGGTGGTTGTTCCACCAGTACAAATAATATGACCTTTTTCTCTGTTAAAATTAGAGGATACGATTCCATCCGGAAAATTTTCACTAAGATCTTGCCTAGAAATAAAAGGGAGTCTTGTAATATCTTTGATTCCTCTAATGTCATTTGGATGGATGCCTGCTTCTTTGTATTTTTGTTTATAAATTGGTACTTTGTAGGCATTGAATATCATTCTATGTAAGGCCTTATTTTGGTACCGTTCTAGTTTTTCTGAGTTTAATCTTTCTATTCTTCCTGGATCAAAGATATTGTTCTTGATAAATGGAATTGTTATGAAAGGGTTTAGAAATGGGTTCACTTATTTATCACCAAATATTGTTTACCGATAGGTAAGTTTATATGTTTTTCCCATATATAAATCTTTTATGGTGAATGTAATATGAAAACTCCATGTGAAATTATCGTATGGAGCGTAGTACCTATAATCCGAAAGGAATTTGCAAAAAATTTAATCGAAAATCATGGTTTTACTCAGAGAAAAGCTGCTGAGAAATTAGGAATCACGGAGGCTACAGTATCACGATATATATCAGGAAAAAGAGGGGCGATTGAAATAACTGATCGTGAAATCTTGAAAGAGATTAAAGAATCTGTTAAACGAATATCTAAGGAGAATGGGTCTGTTGTTATTGAAGAAACATGTCGGATTTGTAGGTTTCTAAAAGCCAGTGAATTCGAAGAAGGCATTAATTATAATTGCGAATGATATGATGGTAGACAGATATTGTTAATAATTTTCAGTATGGTGGACAGGAGAAACTAGCGACGACTTCTTCAAATAATAATTTTTTAAAAAAAATCATAATTCCAATATAAAAGGTGGACCTGGAGAAAGATGGGGTGAACCAGAGGGTATCACTAGTGGTGCGGTGGTATTGGCACAGGAATTTACATGCAATCTTCATCGCTAAACAATATCACTCTTAACATGATTAATTATGTTAAACAGGATCTCAGCTGCGTTTTTATCTCCCTCTGGTTTTGGTAGAATACTGGTAAGTTTTTGAGCATTTTTTAGATAAATTTCATAATTTTCAAAAACATCTTCGATTGTTTTTAAAAATAGTTCTTCTTTGAAATATTTCCTTGAATCAATAAAAGCCATTCCTTGTTTAGCGAGCATCTCTAAATTGAGATGTTGTTCAAATTGCATAGGAAAACCAATAACTGGTTTGCCAGC
>RCNB010001467.1_pt1 | contig 14816 bp, 10 predicted proteins | sample 2041321 | NCBI WGS metagenome assembly RCNB01 (sample SAMN09708232, study PRJNA481090) | Marine sediment metagenome, whole genome shotgun sequencing project. | reverse complement strand
CTTTACTGTTTCCTTTACCTGAGTATCAGATAAAACGGGATTCAAAATGAAAACAGTTTCGTAATGATTCATAATTAATAATTTAAATTGTTATTTTTAAGCGTGCAAATATACGATATTATATAATCTTATAACAATTATTTATAAGGATATTTAGAATAATATTTAAAAAATGGTATTTAATCTTGAATCAATTTATTTTTTTATTTATCATTGACTTCTCCTTCTAAAAACTTCAAGATCTATTTCCTGTCTTAGCCAGTCATTGAAGCTTTAGCAGACAATCAAGGATTACATGCCTTTGTGGGTTTTACTAGATTCCCGTTTTTACGGGATTGACAAAAAAACTGGCAATAAATTAACTCACAAAAAGTGATAAACTATTTTGTAAATTTGAAAGATTAAAATGCTAAACATTTCATGGATATTCCTGACATACCAAATTTAATTTATTATGCCATCCCATTTTTCATAATCACGTTGGTTATTGAAATTATCGTTGACGTGCGAGAAAACGCGAATGCCTATAAAACGAAAGATACAGCTACCTCACTTGCTATGGGCCTAGGAAATGTATTTTTAGGCTTATTAAGCAAGGCATTTGTTTTTGTGATTTTTATTTATATATATCACAATTTTCGTTTTTTTACGATTCCTTTTACATGGTGGGCTTGGGTTTTAATTTTGTTTGTTGATGACTTCGCTTATTATTGGTTTCATAGAATAAGCCATGAGAGTCGTTTTTTTTGGGCATCGCATGTTGTACATCATTCATCTCAGCAATATAATTTAAGCACTGCACTACGTCAAACTTGGACTGGTGGCTTTCTGGCCTTTATTTTTTGGATTCCTTTACCTTTGTTAGGGTTTCATCCAGTGATGATTTTGGCTCAAATGTCTATTAGCCTAATATATCAATACTGGATTCATACTGAATTTATTAGAAAAATGCCAAACTGGTTTGAAGCTATTTTTAATACGCCTTCACATCACAGGGTACATCACGCAACCAATCCACAATACTTAGATAGAAATCATGCGGGTATCTTTATTTTTTGGGACAAATGGTTTGGTTCTTTTGAACCTGAGATCGAGAAACCTAAGTACGGCTTGGTAAAAAACATCACTTCTTTTAATCCGCTCTATGTGGCTTTTCACGAGTGGATTGATATGTTGAGAGATGCTTCTCAAAAAAACACCTCATTATTAAACAAAATTAAATATATCATAAAACCACCAGGATGGAAACACGATGGTACAGGAACTGTTTCAAGTGATCTTAGAAAAAAATGGGAAGAATCTAAATGAAAAGGCTCTTATTTTTGGAATGGTTTTTGAGAGAGAAATAGTATATAAATTACCTATGAAAAAAGCTTTACTTATCTTTAATTTGTTCTTAACATTTTCTTTATTCTCTCAAGAATTAAAAGAAATTTCTGGTTTTGTAACAACTAAAAATTCACCATTAAAAAATACTAATATTGTTGTTAAAAACACCAATCTCGGTACGAAAACTAATGACAAAGGTTATTATTCAATTTCTGTAAAAAAAGGAGACATACTATCGTTTAGCTATGTTGGTATGAAAACAATCAATATTGTGATTGAAGATGTAACTAGCATTCTTAATATTAAAATGATAGTCACTAAAAATATGCTGAATGAAGTAACTATTACGGGTAAGAATAATTTAGATTTCGGGCCTACACAAAAACCCAAGAAATTCGCTACTGGTAGAGGATCAATAGATACCAGAAAAGTAGGCTATGGCATTTCTTTTATTGAGGGTAAAGATCTGAATCCTGCAGCTATTACAATTGGGCAAGCATTAGTAGGTAGAGTCGGTGGTTTTCGTTTGGGTACTGATAGGTTTGGTAATGAATATGCGTATTTAAGAAGTAACATCTCTATAAATTTACCTACGAATGCTATTTGGGATGTTGATGGTATTGTTTACCAAACGGCACCACCAATTAATCTAGATGAAATTATTGATGTTGGTATAATTCGTTCATTAGCTGGCGCGAACGCTTATGGCTCAGAAGGACGTGGTGGCGTCATAGTTATAAGAACAAAGACAGCCAATTATACCAACTCACAATCCATAAATTCAACTGTCAATCCATATCTAAACAAAAAATATTATGACAAGGACGCTGTACCTTTTGAAAGTATAAAACATAATAAACCATTACATCTACAATTATTCGATAGTATTACTAACGCCCAAAAGGCATATGATAAATATTTAGAGATTAAATCATTGCATGAAAATAGACCGAACTTTCATTTTGATTTGGCAAATTATTTCTTAATAAATCACAATGATCTTACTAGTTACCAAAACATCCTTTTAGATTTAGAATATTATGCTGCTAAAAACGCTGAGGTATTAAAAGCCTTAGCGTACAACTATCAAAAAAATGGATTAAATCAAAAAGCTTTAGCTATTTATGAACAAATCATGCGTTTACGACCAAATTATGCGCAGTCATTTAGAGATTTAGCCAATGCATATGTGCAATTAGAAGAATATCAAAAGGCTTGGAAAATATACAAGTATTATCTCCACAAAGGATATACTCTAGAAGAAAATGCTATCGGAGAAATTATGTACAGAGAAATGGAAGCATTGTACTTGTTAAAAGGTAAAATAGCAAAAATAAAAGATCGTTTCATGCGAAAAGAAAACGCATCTAATAATATTTCATCCGATATTCGATTGGTTTTCGAGTGGAACACTTCTGAGGCTGAATTTGCATTAGAGTTTGTAAATCCACAAGAGCAAGTTTACATCATTGAACATTCAATGGCAGAAAGTGCTGAATTGATATTGGATGAGAAAATAAACGGGTATGCTTCAAAAGAATTTATTATTGACGAAATTGGTATTGGAAATTGGCTAGTAAACATTAATTATTTAGGGAATAAAAAGTATACCCCGACCTATTTAAAAACAACTATCTACTATAACTGGGGAAGATCAAATCAAACTGAACGTATTGACGTCTTTAAATTGACGGCCGAAAATTTGAAAATTAATATATTAAAACTAAACGCAGACGATATTGGTTTTCAAAATATCAATAATTAATACGGCTCTCTTTTCTTTAAAAAATAATTAAACGAAACACCAAAAGTATTATTCTTCCATTCATCATTTTCATTATTAGTTACACTCGTAAGTCCATAATAATAGCTCACCCTTACCTTTAATCGTTTTGAAAGTAGTATTCCGGCACCAATATTTGCACCTGCAGCCATACGTTTAACATCGCCTTCGCTACCAATATCCAACGTGATTTTTTCCGTAGAATTCTCCACAAAAGCACGCATGATATAATCAAAACTGAGTCCGGCTTCTATAAAAAATTGACTATTTCTATTATTATAATTGAGATAATATCCAAAATTAATTGGCACTTCAATAACATTGAGTCCCCAAGTTTCATCTGAAGTATTAAACCCGCGTTGATTAACGGCTTCTAAGCCTCTTTTAGTGACAAGAACAGCTGCTTTTACATATAAATTCTCAGAAAGATCGCGTTCAGCAGCATAGCCTAAACTAAAACCAACAGCACTAGATGGGTCTTGTGAGGTATCCACCATAAACGAGGCATTATTCAAATTTACCCCTGCTTCTACGCCGTGGTAAAACTGACTATAGGTGGATGTAGTTATGAAAAAAAATGAGAACAGAATAATTGCGTTTCTCATATAATTAAGCATATATATTTGCATGGTATGTCTTCTAAAGTGAGTTTAAAATTTAAAATCGAGGAGACGTTTTATTCTTTAGAAGAACGATTCACAAGTCATTTTAGTATAGAGATATGCTTTAAATTATGAAAATTTTATTTTTCTTTAAAAGTATTTCTCAGGCCCATGAAAAGCAAAGCATGCATATTACGCCTTTGAGGAAAAGCAAACCTACTTTAGATAATCTAATAACAATCTACATCAATATTAAAGCGTACGGGTCTAAAATCAGCTATAGATTGAAAACTATTCTTAATTTTTTGAATAACCGATTTTGATTGCTTCAGAGACCTTTCTTTTGGGAGTTTTATCAAGATGGTTTTAATATGTTGATTTCTAATTCTAGCAATTGCTGGACTAGTTGGTCCCAATACATTTTCACCAAATGAATTTATAAGCGATTGAGCTAACCATTGACTCGACATATCAACCTTTATATAATCCTTATGCTTTAGCGTAATTTTAACCAAGCGAACCAACGGAGGATAGTGGTATTGATACCGTTCGTCTAACTGTTCTTTATACATTGCAGCGTAATTATTGGTGGTAACCTGCTGTAATATTTGATGATACGGATTGAATGTTTGAATTGCTACCTTCCCTCTTTTTTTATCACGCCCTGCCCTACCCGAAACCTGTAATAACATATGAAAGCTCTTTTCATGCGCTCTAAAATCTGGAAAGTTCAACATATTGTCAGCATTGAGGACACCAACCAACGAAACATTCGCAAAATCTAAACCTTTTGAAAGCATTTGTGTTCCAACGAGAATGTCTATTTCTTGCGACTGAAAGGCATTAATGATCTTTTCATAACCATATTTACCACGAGTGGTATCTAGATCCATTCTACCAGTCGTATGCTCAGGAAATAATTCTTTTAATTCTAGCTCAATTTGTTCGGTGCCAAAACCTTTGGTATCTAAGGTTGCATTACCACAAGCCGAGCATGTTTCGGGCATTGCTCTATGATATCCACAATAATGACAACGCAGCTCATCTCGAAATTTATGAAATGTCAAACTCACATCACAATTTGGACATTGAGGTGCGATACCACAGGTAGTACATTCAACGATTGGTGAATACCCACGTCGATTTTGGAATAAAATAACTTGTTCCTTCTCTTGTAAAGCTTCTTGTATTAATAACAAAAGTCGCTCGGAAAAATGACCGTTCATACGTTTTTTTCGATAGCCCTCTTTGATGTCAACGAGCTCAATTTCTGGCAACAATACATCACCAAATCGTCTATTCAATTCAACAAAACCATATTTAGTCTCTTTCGCATTAAAATAACTTTCAATCGAAGGTGTAGCACTACCTAATAAAACCCTCGCCTTATGAATATTTGCCAAGACAATCGCTGCATCACGCGCATGATAGCGTGGTGCAGGATCAAACTGCTTATAAGAGGTTTCATGCTCTTCATCAACAATAATTAAATCAAGGTTATCAAAGGGTAAGAATACTGATGAACGCGCGCCCAATACCAATTGTGCTTTTTCTTTATGTTGAACGACATTCTGCCAAACTTCTACACGCTCATTTAGTGAATATTTCGAATGGAATACAGAAATTCGATCTCCAAAGTAACGCTGTAATCGTGTAATCAACTGTGTAGTTAGTGCAATTTCAGGTAATAAGTATAGTACTTGTTTCCCCTTTCTTAAGACTTCATCTATAAGCTTTGCATAAATTTCTGTTTTTCCACTTGAGGTAATTCCGTGAAACAAAGTAACATTATTTGATTTAAATGATTCATTTATTTGATTAAAAGCAATATTCTGTATTTCAGATAGTTCTTTAATGTTGTAATTACCTTTTTCAAAATTAACACGATCAACTTGAATCAAATAAATTTCAAAAATCCCTTTCTCAATCAGCGCTTTCAATACAGCATCACTTGTCTTACTTTGTTCTTTTAACCGTTTAACTTCTATCGGTTTTTTATCAGTTGCTTGTAAGGAAAAAAAGGTCAATACTAATTCTCGCTGCTTTTTTGCTCTAGACAATGAAACGAGTAATTCATTTAGGCTTTTTTCATCCTTAAAACCTTCTGACAAACGAACGTACTTCACCACTTTAGGTTTGTATTGCTCAAAGAGTTCTTCGTGCAGTTGTACAGCTCCTTTGTCTAATAATTGGTGTAGTATAGGTAATACACGTTTTTTATCTAAAATCGCACTAATTTTATCAATCTTTAAAGAAGATTGGTGCTGTAGGGCTTCAACAATCAAAAATTCATCATCTGTTAAACTACTTTCGTTCGTAAATTGCTCGTTTCGCAATACCAACGTCTCACTTTCTAATAAAAATGCAGAAGGCAATGCTGAACGCATCACTTCTCCTAACGAACATATATAATAATCAGCAATCCAAGTCCAATGTTGTAACTGCTGCTTATTTACGATCGGTACATCATCTAAAATCTGATGAATTTCTTTGGTTTCGTAACTATCTGGTGCTACTTCGTGGATTTCGGCAACTAAAGCCGTATGTATCTTTGATTTCCCAAAAGGAACTGCCACACGCATGCCAGGCTGTAAAAAGGAAGCTTCAGCTTGTGTTATTTGATAAGTAAACAAGCGTTGAAGCGGAATCGGTAGTATGACGTTTATATAATACAGTTGTATCGAATTTGGTTGTAAAAATATTTAATTACAATGAATAGTAGCAATTATAAGATAGAAAATATAATTTGTTTGCTTTACATTCATCTTAAGTCCTTCTCAAGTCAGAAATTAATTTCTCCTTGCGTTGATTTTTTACTAGAGAAGATCCAAAATTTAAAACTTGGCACGCTGTTTGTCTTAGATATAATGATCGTGTTTATAAAAACCGATTTTAATTTAATACAAACGTCATGAAGAAATTAGCAATATTATTAGTAGCAATCATTTCGACAAGCCTTTCTCCCCTTGCATTTGCAGCAGCAAAAAGTAATGCTGCAATATATAGTAACAATCAAGAAGCATTTAAATTTGTTGAAAGCGGTATTACCTTTTCAATTTTTGAAAATGGTGAATTCGATTTCTATATCAATCCCAGAAATGGTATCCATGCTAATATCAATCTTGATGTTGTTAGTATAAGCTATAACTCAGGTTATGATTATGAAGCATATGTTCAATATGATGATTATGGTGCTATTGTACAAATTGAAAACCTACCAATTTATTATGACTCTTACGGACGTATCAGTCGAGCTGGAGACATCCGCATACGCTATAATGGACAACGTTTAACACGTGTTGGAGGATTGTACGTATACTATAACAATTTCGGTCGCTATTCACATTATACAGGTTTTGTAAATGTGTATAATAGGAATTATGCTTTTTACCCATACCAGAATTTTTTCGTACGACCTTTTTTTAATAGGTGTATCGTGAGCTATCAGCCATACAGACGTCATTACAGAGCCGTACGTTACAATAACTATAATGACTACCATAGATATAATAATAACTATAGACGTGGTCATACCACAGCTCATAGAAGTAATGGCAGTAATAGAAATTTTAGAAGTATTGAGAATCGCGTAGGAACAAAACGAACGGCAGATAGGAACGCTTATGATAGACGTTCATCGACGACAAATAGATCTCGTAGCGTAGCTACAAATACAACTACTCGAAGAGCGACGCAGCAACGAGATGTGCAACGTAATTCGACTCGAAGAGATAACGATAGTAAAATGGGCGTTCGAAGAAGTACTACAGTAACCAGAAATGGTGCTGCCACAACTCAAAAAAGAGCAACTAGTAACCGTACTACTGCAAAACGAACAAATACGCCTAAAAGATCTGAGCGAGCAAGAACAGCACAAAAACGATCTTCATCTAGTAAAATAGGGCGCACAAATCCGAAACAAGTTAGAAGTACTCAAAGTACAAGAACACAAACTAGAAAAGCGCCTCAAAGAAAGCAAATTGCTCAAAATAGAACGACCAGCAAAAAGCAAGTTCAAAGAGCAAGTACGAAGCGTTCAGTTCAAAAAAAGAGTACTTCAATACAAAAAAAATCATCAGCTAGAGATTCAAAACCTAGAAGAAGAAGTTAGTAAAATTGGTATTTAAAAGAGAAGAAAGTCAAAGGGTTTGCAATTGCAAACCCTTTTTATGTTTGGTTTGTTTCTTATTAAGATTTCAACGAACTTAGCCACACTAGCAACTATCTATGAAATCAAAAATACTACTCCTTACCTTTTTTTTTACAACCGTTTTCTATCCGCAAGAAAATAATAATGTAAATCTTGATTCGACACAAATTACGCTTATAGGTAACAAATTATACAAAGCACATCAAGCATATCACAGTACTAATGAAGGTTCTTTTAAAAACTACAGCATAAAATATATCGAAATCGACCTATCGGATATATTATTTAAGACTTCACAATCCGTATTATTACCCGGTTCTTATAATGCACTTAATGCCCTTGTTATATTAATGAAAGATAATCCGGAAATTATGGTGAAAATTGATGGTCACACAGATAAAGTAGGACATAGTAACAGCAACCTAAAACTTTCTATCAGAAGAGCCAGAGCTATACGATTATACTTATTTCATAAAGGTATTAAGCTCGATAGAATCACAGCAAATGGTTTTGGAGATCAAGCTCCTATATGCGATTCACCCTGTAAAGAAAACCAACGTGTTGAATTTACTATAACCTCAAATGGAAATGAAAAACGACTGGTCACTAAAAAATCTGAAAAAATACAGGTTAAAAATTAACAGGCGTAATATGCTTACTTTTTTTTATCAAAAGCGAGTGATTTCATAAAAAATTTATTTCCGTTCGAGTTTATTTTTAAATATAAACATCAAAACAATTGGTAGCGCAAGAATTAAGATCACAGTTCTATTGACCATAAATATTTGAGGAAACAAAGCTAGCGTCAATACAAACCCTCCAATTGCACCACCGAGATGTGCGCTATGCCCAACATTTCCCAATTGCTTTTTCATGCCATAAATCGAATATAAGAAATAACCTACGCCAAAAACATACCCCGGAAAACTGAATATCGGAAATAGAATGAACGTCAATCTAAGCGATGGATTTAACATAATTGCCGCATAAACGATACCCATCACAGCTCCAGATGCACCAACGGCGCTATAATAAGGCTCCTTTTTATGAAAACTTAGTGATAAGGTATTACCAGCAATCAAACTTCCAAAGTAAATGAGTAAAAATTTGAGTACTCCAACCTCTACTAAAACAACGGGCGCAAAAATAAACAACGAAAACATATTAAAAAATAGGTGTGTTTGGTCAACATGTAAAAACCCTGAAGTAAGCATGCGTATTTGATCCCCTTTTAGGATAGGGCCCACTTGAAACTTATAGCGTTCGATAAACAAACGATCAGAAAAACCCTTAAACGATACTAAAGCATTAACGCCAATAAGTAGAAATATCACTGAATCCATTCAATAAAAATAATTTTGTCAAAGATAAAATTATATACCGATATTTGTCAAAATTTTTAATACGTGCAATTCTTATCTTTTATACTCATATATCCACTAATTTGGTTATTATCGATATTACCTTTTAGGGTTTTATATTTACTTTCAGATCTTGTTTATGTGATATTGTATTATGTTATTGGCTACAGAAAAAAAGTAGTATACGGTAATTTAAACATTGCTTTTCCTGAAAAATCTGAAAAAGAGCTAAAGGCCATTGCCAAAAAATTCTATGCACATTTTGTCGATATATTTATTGAAATGATAAAATCATTTACAATTTCAAAAAAGGAGATATCAAAAAGATATGTTTTTACAAATGTTGAGGTTTTGCAGGAGCTTGAAAAGAAAAACAAAAGTATTATTTTATTGGGTGCTCATTATGCAAATTGGGAATGGATGTTTAGTTTAAATATGCAAATAACATTAAAAGGTATTGGCGTCTATAAAAAAGTTAAAAACCCCTACTTTGACAAGAAGGTGAGACAGACACGCGGTCGCTATAATACAACACTAGTACCTACAAAGGAAATCTCTGGGATCATTCAAGATGATTATGATAATGGCAAGCAAGCTATGTATGGTTTTATTGGAGATCAAACACCGAGGCCCAAAAAACTACATTATTGGTCAGATTATTTTGATGTTCGAGTACCTATCCACACGGGTGCAGAGATATTGGCAAAAAAGTATGACTTTTCAATGGTATTTTTTAGCGTTTCAAAAGTGAAACGTGGTTATTATGACATAAGTCTCAAGGTAGCTACTGAGAACGCCCGTGAAATTGAAGACTATAAGCTGACTGATCTCTTTTTACGAGAAACAGAAAAGCATGTGAAGAATGCGCCTGCGTATTATTTATGGACGCATAAACGTTTTAAACATGCGGGTAAAGAACCAAAACATCCCTCGTAGACTATTCAGTCATTTCTAATACTTTTCCTTTTTCGTCAATGAATAAGGTATATTCTATTGGTCCTCTTGCAATATTTACTTTATAAATTTTTCGATTGTTCTTTTGCTGAGATACAAATGCTTTCTTAACAACATAACCTGCATAGATAGAGGCAGCTTTTTGTACTTTTTCTGGCAATTGAGAAGTTGGAAGGCTTTTAACATTCGCTTCATTTAGAACGACCTTCGTAATCTTTTTCTGTTGCGCCTCGATATTTTGAATACCAAAGCATGCAATACCGACTACTAGAATTATTATTTTTAAACTTTTCATTCTGATTATTTTTTTATAGCATTAAATTATCTCGCCCAACGAGAACCTACCCTATTATTCACTAAATCGAAACCTAAGGTTATTAAATGAGTTCCGGCGTTATTAAGCACAGTTGCTTCGTTTATATTCCATTGAAAGGCATATGCGACGTAGAACTGATCTTTCTTTAAACCGAGCATGGGTGCTATCGATGAAGATTTAAAGCTTTGATCAATAAACAAACGTCCACTTAGTCCGGCCCACATATAACCTGTATCCGTTATCTTTCTAACCTTAAAGTTTAAGTGTGTTTCAGATCTTGAATCACTCTCATATAAATTATAATATATAGAGGGTTCATATTCAAATTCTTGACTTTTACTAACAAAGGTATAACCTGTATAAACATAATAATTTCTCAAGGTCTCTGGTTCGGCTACATCAAACACACCTTCCACCTTCTTATTTAAGATATTAGAAGCGTTGACGCTAAAAAAGAAGTCCATATAACGATATAAAGCACCGAGCTCGAAGTTATGATTGGTTGTCGAAAGGGCTGCACCAACTGCAGGGTCATCAAAACCAGTACCACTACCGTCATCAAAATCGGCAGTTTCTATTTTAAAATGGTTGAATTTATAAGAAATACCTAGTGATAAATATTCTTCATTAGCATCATTTAAAATTAGGTGATGTGCATATGAGATTTGCCCTCCTATTTGTCGAGTAGCACCATTTTTATCATTGTACAATAAAATACCAGCCCCCGACTTTTCAGCAAATCTTAAATCATATGAGAGGTTCTGGGTACTAGGGGCATTTTTTAAGCCTATCCACTGCGAAACACCATTGAGGCGAATGCGATCATAATCTTCATCAATACCGGCAAATGTTGGTGAGATTGCAAAGGGGTTTTCAGCTAAATATTGCGTATAAGGTGATAACTTAAATTCTTGCGCATTTACCGCTAAAGTACATGCAAAAATAAGTATATAAATAACTTTTTTCATCGGTCAGTCTTAGGGTTAGGGTTTATTAATTATCTATATAATGTTACATTTCCTTTAAAAACACGATCATCGGATGGGCTATTGAGCTCGATGACATACCAGTAATCTCCTGAAGGCAACGGTTTGCCGTCATAGTAACCATTCCAAGCATTATCGATACCCTTGAAGCTTACAATTAAACGTTGATACCTATCAAATACCTGTACTGAAATATTAGGGTATGGTAGAATATTACGTGGATACCATTCGTCATTAGCATTATCTCCATTAGGAGTAAAGAAATTAGGAATTTCAAGATCTATAAACTCTAATTCCGCTTCAAATTCAACAATACAACCATTAGCATCTTTTACAAAGAATGTATAGAAACCATCTGCATTAATATTGAAAAGATTCTCATCGCCAAAATCATTGTCATCGACAGTAACGTTCGATATTCTTCCAGGTAGCATGGCATACTGGTAATCTGGATTCCCGCCAGATACTACAATTTCGTATAAATTTGGATTGTCTACTTGTGCTAGCACACCTCCAATAGTCATCGGAGTATACGCTAAGGTACTCACCTCAACAGGCGGTGCTTCACATAAAAATGTGTTATGTCTTGCGGTTACACTTCGTAATCCTGGTGGTACATTCTCAAAAATACCTGTGGTATTCGTTATGGTACCATCCATAATATAGGTGACCTCATTTGCGTATTGTGGCGCAACAGTAGCGGTAATTGTATTAAAACTTCCAGTACAAGAAAAACCTCCCACTGCTTCAAATTCTAAAAAGATCAATTGATTGATGCTCTCTGATACTGTAGTTTCACACTCATTTTTACCTTTTACTTTACGAATTATGATTGTATAGTCATTGACAGTTAAACCATTAAATACTGGTGAGTTTTGGAAAGTCACTCCACCATCTATACTATACGTGATAGTATTACCCGCAATGTTTTGAGTTAGATTTATTGATATAGATCCATCTGTACTATTGGTACAATTCACATCTGCTTTTGTAACAGTATATTCAATCTCCTCATCAAAACCAACATCAGCAACTGTCGTTACTGTACAATTATTAGCGTCTCTGATCGTAATCGTACGGGCACCTTGTAGTGTGGTTTCAAATATATTTGATTCTTGAAAAACGCCACCATCCATACTATATTCATAGTCACCAGTGGTCGTAAATTGTGTACCGCCAGTGGCAGTTACTTCTATCCTACCTGTTAAGTTATTACCATTACAAGGCATGATATCATCAGAGACAACATTTGTAGCTTGCAATAAGGTAGGTTCAGTAATAGTTAAACCTGTTTGAAGATCAAAACAGCCCGCTGCATTTGTTACCCGAACCGAATAATCATTTCCAATATCTAAACCGGCAAACGTAAAATTATCTGCGGTAATCACTCCTGAAGAAGTTACTGCAATTCCTCCTTTAAATAATTCATAGGTAAAGTTAGCCGAAGCCTCATTGACTTGAACTGCAATCGTACCATCAGAACTATCCTTACATAAATTATTGCTTGGTGTAAAGGTTACATCCAAACCTAATACAGTGACTATTCTGGTTGTTATTGAACATCCTACTCTTGTTTGAGTTACTGTATAAACACCAGGACCAGTTACCGTAATATCTTTTGTGTTACCAACATTAGTACCTGTTTCATCTACCCATACATATAGGTTATATCCATCATCTCCAGTAATAGTCAAATTATTGTTACAGAATGTCAGGGTACTATCGAAATTACAAGAACTTGTATTTACAAATAAATCCATAGAACCTACATTTCCTAATCCACAACCATTCACACCGTTCAAACCAGGTTGACCAGTGATATTTGCTCCTGAAGTTTCACCATCGTAAGAAGTAGAAATAATATTTTCTAATAAATTGGTACAGGCATCTGTATAATCAAAACAATCACTAGAAGCAGTCACCTGATAACGTATGTTATAAGATCCTGCCAAGCCATCTTTTGGCACTAATGAATCATCAATAGTAAATGTGAGTTGTCTTGTGACTGTATTGTAAGTATATGTAATCAGGCCAGCCGCAAGTGGATTACCTAATTCATCTAAGAATTCTATTGTTGTTTCATCTAAGGTAACATTAAAAGGTAATGTATTTACAATTTCTGTATTCAAAGCACCGTCAGTACCTGAGTTCTCAAAATTGATATTATATACTACTGTTGCGCCTAAAGATACGGGCGAACCTAATGTTATTGCATTTCCCGAAGTGTCTTCTACGCTCGTTAGTACATCGACAACAGGTTCAATGATATCTACTGCAAATGTATTCAAGAAGGTCAAAATTCTATCTCCTGTAGTAGCTACTCTCACTGTAGCATCTGTAGCATTATTCTGAAGTAACCAATTTGCAGGGTTTGGATCTGCATTAAAAGGTGCGAGATCTACGATAGCAGTATCCCATCCTAAGGTGTTTGTACTATTTGGGTTTCTTGTATTGACAATTGCGCCATCAATGGTAACCTTACTATTAAAAAAGTTATCCGCTGGATTTTCAGCATCAAATAATGCTGTAAAGCTTGTATCGGGGTCCGTGTCAGGAATGATAGCATCAGCAAATAATAAGCGTTCACCTACCAAAGCTCTATCACCCTCTAAAGCACCAAAACCTATTCGACCTTGCACAGCACCTACTGGTGGTGTCACAAAACCTGAATAGCTAAATTGTTCTGAGTTACCCGGATCAACATTAGAAAAACCATCAAAAGTTGTAATATACTTTCGTGGTTTTGTTGGACTTTCATAAACTAATACTAATGTCCAACCTGCTGCTCTATTCCCTGCACCAACTGCACAGGATACGTTAGCGACATAATACTCACCAGCTGGATTTCCTAGCGTTTGAACAATCGCTGTTACATCTTTATAATACATCAAGTCTAGTTGTTCTCTAGCACTCGCATCAACAATATCTGCTGTGATGGGTTGGTAAGCCTGTCCTGGTATTTTAAATTCTATCGTTTCTGGCGTTTGCGTTACTTCGGTAACATTGGCACCCCAATATAAACCTGCATACACTATTCTATCACAACCTGTCAGTCCGTCGAGCGTCGCACTACTCGAACTAAATATTGACGGGTTTGTAGCTGCTTCTGGGTCGGTATTGATATAAACTGCAGAAAAGCTATTATTGTTACTACCACCGTTATACGGTGTGGTGGCATCGTTCCCTACGATTGAATTACCAATCATAGTCAAATCACCATTAATCCCAACGTTTTCATACCTTTTCTCAAAAGGTACCGTTGTTTGGGCAGTCAAAAAAAATGTGGATAAAAATAAAACGGCTACAAATAACTGTTTTACTCTCGTAAAAGTTTC
>RCNB010001466.1_pt1 | contig 14819 bp, 14 predicted proteins | sample 2041321 | NCBI WGS metagenome assembly RCNB01 (sample SAMN09708232, study PRJNA481090) | Marine sediment metagenome, whole genome shotgun sequencing project. | reverse complement strand
TTTTATCAAAAACAAAAGGCAGTAGATTTGAGAACCTGCATTATCCAGCAACAAAACACAAACGATCTGACAGGAAACCCCATTCCTCATTTGTCGGGCCTGGGTTTAGCCATACCGCCTGGTTTGATAGGTTATCAAGACTTGGATCAGAAACAAAGTAAACGCCGCTCTCCAAAGATCACAGCCATTCATGGAAGTGATATCCCTGCTGGTTACCTGGGTGCAACCGCAGCCCACCTCTGCCCGTTAGATTATTTGTCCCATAATTTACTTCCCGCGCTGCTGCGTCAGCAGGGTTTCTCCACGATCACGCTTGACCCTTCTTCTTCATATATGGATTCTGCCTATATGAGTGATATCCCGGCTTTGATTACAGGTTTGACTGCTTTTATGCCAGAAGATAAAGATTTGCTAAACCTTTATAAAGGAAGATCAGTAGATCTTTGGGAGATTGCAGCAGACCTGGGTCGTTTCGGTTGTGAGCTGGTGATCATCAAAAGGGGTGCTGCCGGACAATATTTGTACGATACTGCATCGGGTAGAAAATGGGAGATCATGGCTTACCCTTCCAGGGTAAAAAACCCTGGTGGTATAGGGAGTGCTTTTTGTGGTGGTTTCCTGGCTGGTTATCGGAAAACCTTTGATCCCCTTCAAGCGGTCCTTTATGGCAGTGTAGCTGCCTCGCTGGTGATTGAAGGGTCAGGTCCATTTTTTGCTCTGCAAGCCCTCCCCGGATTGGCTGAAGCTCGACTGGAGTATATCCAGGGAGCAGTGCGGGAGGTTTAATTCAGTAATTAGTAAGTAGTACGTCAATTAAATTATGGAAGACCGTAGGGGCGACGCGATGCGTCGCCTTTTTTGACACCCTGGCTTGTAATCCTGAGCTTGACTCCGGACGAAGATGAGAAGGAAGTGGAAGGATCCACATGGGGATCTGGACCTCGGAATAAAATCCATAAAAAGCACTGAAGCCGGGTCTAATTCAGTCCTGCTTTTACTTACCTCCGCTTCCGCGGTTGAATATCTAAAAAGCCCTCATTCTTAAACAACCCTGATAATTCCTTTGTTTCACCTGCCATCACTTTACTGTTTGCAAAAAAAGGAAAGTCAAAGTTGGTGCTGTCCCCGGCTTTCTTTCCAGGAATGGGCATTAATCTAGCAGTGAGTGGTTTATTTAACCTGAGCGAGAGTGCTGCAAGGTCCATCAATATCGAACTGATCTGGTTAGCGTTGATATCTCCTGGCAGAGGAATTGTATCCAGCCCGGTACCACACACCGCGGAATAAAGCAGCAGGTCTTTAATAGCAAGAGTGCCCTCCGCCGCCCGTTCTGCAAGCACAGAATCTTCCAGTACTGGCAGCATTAAGCCGCTGAAGCCGGTCCGGTGAATATTCGCCTGGTCAATGGTATCGGCCAGAAATGCGGCAGCTGCCAGGGATCCGTGCTGCCCAATTTCCTTCAGGCCAAGATTTTCAAGTGCCCCGCCTATTGATAACCCTTTATCCGGAAAAGGGGCTAATGAGTAGTCAATTCCTGTAAACTCCACGCCAGTTGTTTTCTCGATGAGGTCGGCCAGTAGTGCTAATTTGGCATTAAGACCTTCAAGTCGATTAATTAATTCGTTCCGGGCCTCTTCAAAAGAGGAAGCGCGAGAGAAAGCCTGAACCGCCAGGTCCGCGCCTTCAATGGCAATGGCGAATGAGGGTTTTCCATCGTTGCTATAAGCGGCGGGAAAAAAAGGAGCCCCGGCCGGGACATTGCCCAGGGCAGCGAAATACAAGTTAGAAAACCCATTTGGATCCATTGGTGTTAATTTGTGGATGACTTCACCACAGCTTCTTACAGCAGGAAGAGACACACCTTTTTGCGGGTCGGTCATCGATCCGGAACAGAAAGTGTTCTCTGTTGAATTAATCAAATCCGGTATCATACTATAACTATCTGGGTAATCCGGCATGGCGGGCCCCAACGAGATGTATTCATACTCCAGACTGTTCAGGGTTCTTTCCAACTGGATGGCATAATCTATCACTTGGTCTGCCCCCATACCTTTCAGAAGAAGTGGAAAGGGAGGTGTGGCGAACCGGATCGTCTGCACTGCAAACTTGGAATCCTCGAATACAGCTTGAACTTCCTGGTTGAATTTCTCAGCCCGGAGGAGGAATTTTGGATCAATGGGTGATCCGGGATTGTCAAATAAGGTCACTGAACGAATTTTCATAATATTTTATCTGGGCTCAATAATTAGGAGTTAGTTTCTTTTTCAGAGACTGTGCGATTTTGGTCTTTGCGGTATTTTTCCCTGATCATATCAATACTCGTAAAACTGCCCTTTTTATCTTTCACAAACCAATACAGCCATCCATTGGCAGGCTTGCCATTCAGGATATGTTTGGTTGTTTGGTGAATAGATCCTTCGAATTTATCAAAAAGCAGGATCCCGTTAGGTTTGACTTTCGCTGTCATGGCCGGATCCTGATTAAAATAAAGAGATTGTCCGGGTTTGATATAACCAGTTTCGAGTAATCGCGAAAATGGGACCCGGGGTGCAAGCCGTTTTTCATCCCTGATGACAAAGGCTTCGGGACTGTACTCTTCGATCTTGATTTGTTTTATCCGTTCCTGAGCAATGGGTATATAAGTTGGGTTGCTCTCGATGCCGATCCAATTTCGGTGCAGGATCTTTGCGGCTGCTCCGGTTGTACCAGTTCCAAAAAAAGGATCAAGTACCACATCTTCTGGATTAGTTGATGCCAGTAACACGCGGTAAAGAAGGGAGATGGGTTTTTGGGTTGAATGAGCGCTTTCGCCGTTGACTCGGATCCGTTCTTTCCCCTTGCAGATTGGCATTTTCCAGGTGCTGCGCATCTGTTTCCCATCGTTAAATGGCTTCATAGCGTGATAGTTAATTGTGTATTTGCATTTCTTGTTCTGTTTGGCCCAGATCAGGGTTTCGTGGGCATTTGTAAAACGAACGCCCTTAAAGTTGGGCATGGGATTGGTCTTTTCCCAAATGATCTCATTGATCACCCAGAAACCTAAATCTTGAAGAGATTTCCCGACCCGATAAATATTATGATAAGTACCGATAACCCAGAGCGCTCCCTCGGGTTTTAATACGCGGCGTGCAGCTGTTAACCAGGTTGCTGTAAACTCATCATAAGCCTGGTAATTTTTAAATTTATCCCAATCGTCATCTACCCCCACCACTTTGCTGAAATCCGGCCTGGTTAAATTGCCTTTGATCTGCATATTATATGGAGGGTCGGCAAAAATCAGGTCTACGGAGTTTTCTGGCAGCTGCTCCATGATCTGAACCGCATCGCCATGAAGAATCTGATTAAGAGGGAGGTCTTTCTTGGTCATAATATAGGTTGGATTAATCCAGAAGGGTTCGCTGGCGGCGAATTTCAAAGAGTAGGATAGCTCCGGCTGCTGCCGCATTTAAAGATTCAGAATGCGTGTTCATGGGAATATGTATCATATGGTTTGCGAGTTCGCGGGCATTTTTTCCTGGCCCATGAGCCTCTCCCCCAAGGATAATTCCCAGTGGGCCTGTCAGGTCGGTTTCCCAACAACTCTTCCCTTGATTCATGTCTGCCAGATAAAGAACCATCCCCGCGGTGATTTGGAGGATTTCATCCCAGGGAGCAGAAATTGCTGGTAGTCGAAAATGTGCTCCCATCCCCGACCGAATGACTTTCGGTGAATATAGATCCACTGTTCCGGGGGAAAGAATGAGCATATCAACGCCAGCGGCAAGGCTGGATCTCATCAACGTGCCCAGATTGCCGGGATCCCGCATTTCGTCTGCTATGAGAACTAGGTCTTTTCTGTCCGGAAAAGGCAGCGGATCGATCGGGAATACTGCCATGATCCCTTGAGAATTTTCCGTATCACTGGCAGCGTTCAAAACATCCGGGGCAGTGAGCTCGCATGAAACCTGTTGGTCCTGGAAAATTTGCACCAGCGCTTGCCCTCGCTGATCGAGATCGGACGTATAGAGCACTTGCTCGGGTTTTTGGTCTGCCTGGAGGGCTTCTTCCAACAAACGGATCCCTTCAACGACATAAGCGTTTTCCTTTTTCCGGAATTTCGCCTGGGATGTTAATTGTTTGATCCTCTTGATTTTTTGATTCTGCCGGGAAGTAATCATGTTGGTTTACCCTCTCAAGAATCGATTGTAGCATTAAAAACAAAAAGGACAGGTGGCCCTGTCCTCTCTGATTTGAGTATAGTAACTCTATGCGACGGCTTTTTTCGCCTTTTCTACAACCTGGGCAAATGCTTCTGGATGGCGGACAGCCATGTCAGCTAGTATTTTGCGATTAAGGTTGATTTTGGCCTGTTTTAATCCGTAGATCAAGCGGCTGTAGGTCAACCCGTTGATGCGGGAGGCGGCGTTGATCCTGGTGATCCAGAGCCGGCGGAGATCTCGTTTCCTTGTCCGTCTGTCCCGGTATTCATACCAGAGAGCTTTCAACATGGCTTCGTTGGCTCGGCGGTAAAGTTTACTGCGCGTGCCGTAATTCCCTTTCGCCATCTTTAGGATCTTCTTATGTCGACGTCGACGGTTCGTACCTGTTTTTACTCGTGACATTCTTTACTCTCCTGCAAACCCCTGAGCGCCGGTTGCCAATTGGCACCTGTTGCCGCACTCAGCAGCTGCGATACTTGGTTTTTACAGCCCGTTTAATATACCATATCAAGTATGTTTTGCACACCCAGAGAGGTGCGGATTTCGGCTGTAAGAAAACCGTGATTACCTCTGGGATACTTGATGAATGGGAGTATTATTCTTTAGCGGGGGCTATTACCATCAACATGGAATAACCTTCCCGGGAAGGTCTTTGCTCCACAACGCCAACATCACTCAGTTCATCGGCGATACCTTGCAACATCTTGAAGGCAATTTCTGGGTAATGGGCCTCGCGGCCTTTGAATTGGACCCGGACATTCACCTTTTTATTGCTTTCCAGCCACCTTCTGGCGTCACGGACTTTAAAGTTAGCGTGATGGTCAGTGGTTTTGGGTCGCAGGCGAATTTCCTTCACTTCCACGATTTTCTGTGACTTACGAGCCTTCTGGCGCTTTTTTTCCTGTTCGTAGAGGAATTTACCGAGGTCCATCACCTTACATACGGGTGGCTTGGCATTGGGCGCAACTTCTACCAGGTCCATTTCAGCGTCATTGGCGATCTGGCGGGCTTCTGCTATCGGTACTACTCCAATATTTTCTCCGTTGGCTCCAACAAGGCGAACTTCGTTAGCCCTGATACGATCATTAGCCCGGAATTTAATGTTTCCTATTGGTTGCTCCTTTTTTATTTCTAGTTAGACTTCAATAATACCATTATTTTGGGAAAACGTAACGGAAAGCAGGGGGCAGAGAGGAAATATCCAGTCCAATCTGCCCCCTTATTCTAGATCTGGGCGTGCGTTTTGATTTCCTCTTGCATTCGATTTATGAGCTCATCAATGCTCATTGGATCCAGCTGGGCGCCAGAACGTAATCGGGGAGCCACTGTGCCGGCTTCCTCTTCCCGATCACCCACGACCAGCATATAAGGAATCTTTAGCTTTTCTGCATCGCGGATCTTTGCTCCCATTCTGTCACTGCTGTCATTCACGGTGACGCGGAGACCCTCGGCCTTCATTTTTTTAGCCGCGGCGTGGACATAATCCAAATTGCGGTCAGTGATTGGGATCAACACCGCATGTGTGGGTGCCAACCAGAGGGGAAAAGCTCCACCATAATGTTCAACCAGAATACCCATGAATCTTTCCATAGAGCCGAGCAGCGCCCTATGGATCATATAGGGTCTGTGTTGTTTGCCATCCTCACCAACATAGTTGAGGTCAAACCGGTCTGGGAGGTTGAAGTCAAATTGAATCGTGCTCAGTTGCCATTCCCGGTCGAGGGCATCAATTATCTTTAGATCGATTTTTGGTCCATAAAATGCGGCTCCACCCTCATCAATATCATAGGGTAGTTCGGCTCTTTCCAGGGCTTCCCGCAAGGCATCGGTGGCAGAATCCCAGCGATCAACATCACCAGCTGATTTATCTGGATCCCTGGTCGCCAGGTAGGCATGGAATTCTTTCATCCCAAAACCGCGCAGGATATGCAAACAGAAATCCAACACCTTATCGATCTCTTCTGGCATTTGTTCAGGGCTGCAGAAGATATGGGCGTCATCCTGTGTAAAACCGCGCACCCGCAGCATTCCATGCAAAACTCCGCTGCGTTCATAGCGATATACTGTGCCCCATTCTGCCCAGCGTAACGGCAGTTCGCGGTAGCTATGGAGAGAATTCTTGTAAATCATAACGTGGAAGGGGCAGTTCATCGGTTTAAGATAATAAGATTCCTGGTCGATATCGAGCGAGGAATACATATTCTCTTCATACCAGGTTAAGTGACCGCTGGTCTCCCACAAATTGGCTTTCCCGATATGTGGTGTAGAGACGAAATCGTATCCATTCTTGAGATGTTCTTCCTGGCAGTATTGCTCCGCTCTGTAGCGAATATATGCCCCATTGGGATGCCAGAGAACTAAGCCGCTGCCAACGTCAGGGTTGGTGCTGTAAAGATCTAGTTCCTTGCCTAGTTTGCGGTGATCGCGCCGCTTAGCTTCCTCGAGTTTTTCGAGGTAGGCTTTCAATTCGTCTTTAGTTTCCCAGGCGGTTCCATAAATGCGCTGGAGCATGGGATTGTGCTCATCACCGCGCCAATATGCGCCTGCCACACTCAATAATTTTAATGCTTTGGGATTGATCAGCTTTGTGCTTTCGACATGGGGCCCCCGGCACAAGTCCTCAAAATCATCGTGCGTATAGGTTGAGATGACGGTTTCCTCATCTAGAGGTTCGCCGTATTCATCCAATCCCCCGGCTTCCAGTCCGTCAATCAGATCCAGCTTATAGGGTTGGTCTTTGAAGAGTTCCCGGGCCTCATCAGCAGAAAGCTCGCGGCGGATGAAACCATGATCCGCGGAGAGGACCTTGCGCATCTTGCCTTCGATATGTACCAGATCTTCCGGGGTTAACGGTCTGGGTAGATCAAAGTCGTAATAAAATCCATCAGCAATAGGCGGACCGATCGCGATCTTGGCTTTACCTTCCGGGAAGATATCCCGAACTGCCTGAGCCATCACGTGGGCGGCTGAATGCCGGATCTTCCATAATTCCGATCCCAAATAATCGTCTTTTGCCATAATACACCTCCATTAAAATAAAAACTCCTGCCTACTGGGGCAAGAGTTTCTCGCGGTTCCACCCAGATTTAAGTCTACTATTATTATCCTGGACTCATCTCATTGGGCCAGTAACGGGGCCTAACGTGTCGCCTTACTCTCTGTTGATTTCAGGGACCCGCTCGCGGGGGGTTTTCGAAATGAGTCTTCCAAGAAAGCTCTCAATCTGTGGCTTTCATTCCCTGTTGAAGACTTTAGCCTCTACTCGTCCCGGTCAACGCGTTAATTTATTGCTGGATATTATAGCGTCTTTTTCGGGAAAATCAAGTTTCCCGTCTTAACCTCCCATTTGATCCATGTATTTTTTAATCTCTGGAACAGTGGTTAACTTTTCATAAAAGAAGTTGTTGACTATATTGATCACCTCGTCACGAGCAGCTTCAACAGTGTGGGGGAGGGTTTTTCCTTGATGCTGGTCTTCTAACGCACCACGCAGATTGAGGAGGTGTTGAACAACAATGCTTTCCTCGTCACCTTCTAGCGTCCGGACCACTTCGAGGATCAAACTATCCGCCTGAGATTGGACTACTTCCTCGGTTATGCTTGATTCCGGGTGGCTGCATTCCTCCATAGTCCGGATCAGCGCCCAAACTTGATACAACATGGATGAAGGTTCATCAAACAGCTCTCTGATAATGGCCGCCTCGTTATAACGCCCTGTTAAGCGGAAGATGTTATACATTCGCTTAGCGGCTTTACCGTAGTTAATGTTTTTTGTGATGTATTTATTAACTTCTTTTTCAAGTTGTTCAACATATTCTTCCAGAGCGTCAGCAGATACATGTTGGGAGAGTTTGGAAAATATTGGAATGGATTCCTCGTCCAGGTATATTTCCTGAAAATAGGGGTCAAGAAAGCCATCCAGTGGGACAATCGTTCCATCTGGCGCTTCCCAGGTAACATCCAGCATATTGCTGACATTAACTAGTTCGTCACGGACAGGATCCCCAAAAACCCAATCGAGTTTGCACCAACCCGGATTGAGTGCAATTTCTGACCAGGTAATCTCAATTGGACCGCCATCTAGAGAGCTGGCATTGATCTTCCCTGCTTCTATTTGCGCGGGAGTCCAGGATATTGAACTTCCAGAAGGATGATTGTGGTTATCGAGCAATACATCCTGGGGGAATGAGCCGAAACGAACTTCCATTAGCTGGTATGTAGGTCCGGTTTGGGTTTGAAGTGCTTTCTCTTTGATGAGCCGGGCTAGTTCGTAACAAGCTTCATCCTTGGTTTGAGCCAGGATATTAATGCGCTCAAAATAATCAGCATCGCCTGGATAGATTTGGATCTTTGATTGGGCTGCTGATCCAGATAGGGCCAGGGCAGTCTCGACTTTTCCTGGGATGTCCTGGAATTCGACCAGTCGGCCAACTTTTCTGAAGTGTTCCAGGTCTTCGGTGCTGAAATCGAGCATGGAAATTTTATGGCCAAATACACCTGTCCGATGGTCGAAGACAATGTCTTCTTCGTTTTTCGAGGCCTGGATGGCTGTCAACCATTCTCGGGCCGCGGTTTCATCCAGCTCAATGCCTAACCGCTCGGCCGATTTGATCAAATGCCCAATGTCCTGTTCTGGTTTGGTGGGCTTGTCCGACATAAAGGAGCTCCTTCAGCGATTCCTGAGCTTAAAATTTCAGATTATAGAAAAAGCACAACAAAATATTACTTTGCTGTGCTTGTATTCTACCCTGATGTTCAAGATGAAATGTGCCTATTTGGGTGGTTGACAATCCCCGATGAAGAATTCATATTCCGGGCAGGTGCTGCCGTCATTGAATGTGCATATTGCTCCATCCTCGCCTTCTCTGATGTTGTATCCCTGCCTCTGACAGTAAGTCCACTCAATGGAACAGCCACCAGCCAGAAATTCCCATTCTTCACATTCCGCACCATTTGGCATTATGCAAATACCCTCGGTGCCGCCCTCGGAATCCCTGAGATCTAGTTCATACCCCATTTCTTGACAGTAAAACGAGGCTGGGTTGGGTATGCCGATGAAAGCATCTTCGTTCTCATCCATAAATGGAGTGGGGACCAATTCTTCCTGCCTGCTATTGCAGCCAGAAATAACAATCAATCCGATCAAGATCATTATTACGAAAATATATGGTTTGGTTTGCTTGACCATAAAAACTCCTTGTGGAAAACTCTCATTCTTGATGTAAAAATTATATCCCAAACCCCATAGACTTAATGGGCTTAAATTTTTCCGGGATAATAGTTATGTGAGTGAATGCTGTAAGATAGTTATAGCCTTTCCAATAAATTTAGGGCTTACAGTATAGAAAAGAAACTGCATGGGTAAATGGAAACATTCAATAAACTGATTGAGCCTGGAGTTTAATTTACGATTCAATCAGGCGATTGCACCCTGTTTGAGGGGAAACCAATAAAAACTGCCCAGGAACTAATTTCTTGTCATTGCGTTATATAGTAGCCCTTTGAACCCCACTGGATTTGGGTCTTGACAAACGGGTCTCCCATGCTATGATATGAGCACAACCCGTTACAACGGGTAAAGTGAATAACCCGAATAAGTGATAAACAGGAGTAATAATGCCAAATCCAGATGCCATCGTCCTGCCAGAAGTGAATACTGTTGAAGTCCGGCTTGACCCGGTGCAGACTTTTATCAACAGTATGGTGTTGATTAGCAGAAGTGAAGAACTGTCGGGATTAAATCCCTGGATCTACGAAACTGCGGCAGCGCTTACTGAAGAACAGATGGCACAGCATAACCTGGTAGTCATAGGCTTGCATTACATAATACTCCCAGCCCGGTTTTGGAAAGATATACCATCTTACCTGCGGCATTTGAAAAATAGCAATCCTGTCACCCTGAGGGATCAATTATTAGACTTTTACATTCGTTATGAACCTTGCGACCTGGCTGAAGATATGCCCGATGCTACCAGGGAATCATTGCTAGCTGACGAGGATTTTTTCCTGGATTATTTGGAGAAGAAGTTCTCAAGAGTAAAAATTAACAGAGATGTTGAAAGCAAAGCCTTTGAGCTTTTGAATGATCCGCCAGAATTGCAGCGACAAGTTGCTTCCCATATGAAATTTATGTGGGACGAACATTTCAAAGATGAATGGCAGCGGATCCTGCCGATGCTTGAAGACGCAGTGATGGCTTTCGAGCAGGTGGACTTTAGAAATATGAGCCGCGAGGAAATCGCCAAATACATCACCGGCACAGACGTGGACGCAGATTACCTGGATGATATTAGTGAGAACCAGCAAATGATCTTTGTGCCAAGCGCTCACAATGGACCTTATCATGGGATGTTCCATTACAAAAATTCCCGGGGTTTGATCTTCGGCGCCCGACTTCCAGAAGGCACCCATGTGCACGCACCGGACCTCAGTAGAAATGAGATTACCATCCGCCTTGGCGCTCTGGCAGATGACTTGAGACTGAATATCTTGAAAGTGATCGCAGAAGAAGGAGAAATGAAGTCCCAGGAAATCATGGACAAGTTGGAACTGAGCCAATCAGCAGCCTCGAGACACTTGAAACAACTCAGCGCCACAGGTTATTTGACTGAAAGACGCTGCTCGGGAGCAAAGTGTTATGCGCTCAATGAAGAAAGGGTACAGGATACCTTGCGGGCAGTAGCAGCATTTTTATTGTGTGAGTAGTTACTCCTTGGAGGTAGAAAATGGAGATATCAAAAAAAACACACACCAACGTATCAAGTAGATCATAGATTTTGAATGATATGGCAATTTGCTAATAGGAGAAAAACATGTTTAACTGGAGTTACTATTACGTAGAAACCCAACGGCGGCAGGATGAGATCAATCTGGCGAACCAAGATCGCTACATTCGTTCAGCTGCAGAAGGATGTGAATCAGGATTTACAAAGCTAAGCATTCGGATGTTGGATGCGTTAGGTTCGAAACTGGTTGCATGGGGATCCCAATTGCAGTGCCGCTGCGCTGAATTGGCAATGACCAGCTCAAAACGCGCTATTTGATGAAGATCAGATATAAAAAAGGAAAATATCCTCTTAGCTGAACCGGAGCATCCTGAAGGTGCTCCGGTTTTTTGTTTCTGACACTCCCACAAAAAAAAATAAAAAATGACCAGTATCTAACCTGAACTGAGTGCCCGGGAGTAACCTCTGCAGTATCAAATTCCAGAAAGTATTTCCGAAAAAACGTATAATGTTTTTGCCCAGTGTCCTCTGGATGGAGCTTGTATAAGCCCTCAATGAGATTGTGAAAAATTGAACATATAGTATAATCTGGAAACAGAATTTCTGCTCTAATATAGAAAAAATTTAGATAAGGATGAGTATATGGATTCTTCAGCGTCAATTATTATTACATGTGCCCTGATTTTTTATTCAATTGGTGTTTGGAGTGAACGGATTCAAGGGAGATTAAAACCCTGGCACCTGGTGTTTTTTGTATTTGGTTTAATTTGTGATACCTGGGGAACCGGGTTGATGTTCAAATTTATTGGTGGTATGACATTTGATATTCATGGTATTTCAGGTTTGCTCGCAATTGTTCTCATGCTGATCCATGCGGTTTGGGCCCTGGTAGTACTGATCCGGAAAGACGAAAAATCGATCATCAGTTTTCATAAATTCAGTATTTTGGTCTGGGTGATATGGCTGATACCTTACTTCAGTCCGATGCTTTTTCAATTAGCCGAGTAAACGGAGAAAATATGATTTGGATAAAAATTGCCATAATTATATTTGTGATCCTGGAAACAGGAAACATTATGATGATGTATTTCATGCCGGATTCTAAATTGGGCAACGGTATAGGAATATTCAAGGCCTGGGAAAAATCAAAAAGCGACACCGAGATTCATAATCTGGCAAAATACCTGGTAAATTGGGTTGCTGGCACAAAAGTGATATTTATTCTTTTATTAATAGTGTTTCTGATTTGGGGAGATGAGAAAACCCTTCCTTTTGTCGGTGTAGCAATGACCTTTTCAATCGCCACCTTTTTCTGGCGATTATTTCCAATCATTAGGGATATGGACCAGAACGGCCAAATTGACCCCAAAGGCTATTCCAAGACACTAAGATGGATGATCCTCGGCATGATGATCCTCTTTGCCGGTGCGACGCTTCTGGCAATAATTTGATACTAATCAGGATTAATGGAAGTCCGCTCTGGCAGGGCGGACTTTTTATTTAATGTGCTTTGCCCGAAATAAGTCTGATGTTGCGATCTTATTGAACGTTGGACTTAAAGCTGGAACCAGACCTCAGCTATTTGGAAAATTCCATCAGATAAAACTGTACTTTTTTGGATGAGTCTGGAGAAATTTCACCGTAACTACCAATGGCTCGTTTAGTTATCTAAGGTGTTCTAATTCATATTCAACAGTACTATAGGAGAAAAAAATGAGACTCACTCCCCCAACCAAGAATGTATTTTGGATCTCAGTAGTTGTAGCAGTTGTTGGCTTGATCGCCAAATTAGGTGTAGTAGCCTTTTTGAGCCCCTTTGCTTTCTGGCTCATTCTTGTAGCTTTTGTGTTGTTAGCACTTGGTAATGCTATGACAGGTTTCTAATCATTTTTCTAGCTCCTTTTGGTGAAGCCCTGGTGAAAACCAGGGCTTCCTGCTTTAAAAGGGAAACAAAGAATACAACCCTGATAATTAAAATGCGTATAATTAGGAGTAGTTTGAAATCATCCCCGGGCTCCTGCTTCTCACCCTGTTCGCCACCGGTGCACTTATGAGCATCCAGGATCAGGTCAAAAAAAATCCTCAGCTGGTTCACTAGATATCGGCGGTTTTGATCGCGGGGATCTATGGTCTTAGCTCTATATCAAGGAATTAACCAATCAGGTTAATCTGTGTCACGTTTGCCATTTGATCTTATCGCGTAGGAAAAACCATGAAAATTACTATCTTAAATGGAAATCCATCGAAATCAAAATTTGATAACTATCTGAAAGTGCTCCATTCTTTTTTGAAATCCGAGGGAAATCAGGTCACACAACTGGACCTGAGGGATATGCCGTTGAAATACTGTATTGGCTGTTTTGACTGCTGGACCAAAACACCGGGTATTTGCGATTCGGATGAGGCTTCCAGAGAATTAGGAATAGCAGTTATCAATTCGGATTTTACTCTCTGGGCGGCCCCATTGAAGATGGGATTTCCCAGCGCACTCCTCAAGATGGGTATTGATAAACACCTGCCGTTGATCCATCCCTATATGGTTGCCGATCAGGGAGAAGCCCATCATCTGGAACGTTATGAAAAATACCCCCGGGTCGGAATGCTGGTGGGAAGGGAAAGGGATACAACAGAAAAAGATATTCAGATCATCACTGACCTGTTTTCTCGAACAGCATTGAACTTTAAATCCAAGCTGGAATTTTTGGAAACGGTGGATTTGGAAGTGAAAAATCTCAGTAAAAAGATCCACAATCCAAGAGTTGGGCCGCACTTCTATCAGAAAAAACCATCCCCGATAGCCGGCGAGAAAATCTCTCCTCCGAAAAGGATCACGGTATTTAACGGTTCCCCACGGGGTAAAAAAGGCAATACGCCAATCATGTTGGATGAATTGATGAAGGGTTTTGGTGGAGAGTATGAAGTTCACCACCTGATCAAACTCAACGATCTGGAGCAGCATGTAATTGCTTTTGAAGCCGCTGAATGTGTCTGGTTAGGATTTCCGCTTTACACCGATGGTATGCCTGCTGTAGTTAAGACATTCATCGAGGCTTTGGAACCATACAAAGAGCGTGAGAATAATCCCCCGATAGGATTCCTGGTTCAATCCGGTTTCCCTGAAGGGCTGCATTCCCGCTATGTAGAGCGTTACCTTGCTGGTTTGGCGGCTCGGTTAGGATCTGCTTACCTGGGCACGATTGTGAAGGGGAATGGAGAAGGCACGCGGGTCAAGCCATCCGAAATGAATCAAAAATTATTTGAAAATTTGCAATGCCTAGGAAAAGGATTGTCTGAAATTGGAGAACTGGATCCTGATACTCTGCGATCCGTGGCTAAACCAGAACGCTTCCCGCTTATTCTGGCTCCGTTGTTCAGGGCCTTCCTGAAGACAAAAATGTCCCATCGTTATTTTGATAATATGCTGCTTGAAAATGATGCCTTCGAACGCAGAAATGATCGGCCGTTATTGGAATAGAATTATGAGAAGGAAATACATTTATTTACTAAGAGGGAAGTGATTTCAGCTTTCCGGTTTTGTATTTACATTGTCTTTATATGGGGTATTATTATGGGAAATGAAATGTTAATGGGAGCAAATACCCGATTATGAAACGTCTTCAATTACTGCCAATAGTTCTACTAGTGGGATCTCTGGGTGTGCTGGGGATCATGATTGGAATTCGTGTGGTTGACAATCAGCGCCAGGCTGCCGTAATTTTCAAGACTCAGACTGCAGTAGCCCAGTTCACGCCAACGGCGACGATCACAGACACCCCGCTGCCAACTAACACGCCAACGATAGAACCGACTGAATCCCTTCCTACTGCAACAGTGACCCCATTCCCAACAGCAACCCCGAAACCGGGAGAGGTGATAGAAGATGGATGTCTTGAGG
>RCNB010001465.1_pt1 | contig 14825 bp, 13 predicted proteins | sample 2041321 | NCBI WGS metagenome assembly RCNB01 (sample SAMN09708232, study PRJNA481090) | Marine sediment metagenome, whole genome shotgun sequencing project. | reverse complement strand
GGCACCACTCCTCGGGCAGCACAATGAGGAGGTTCTGACAGACCTAGGCTACAGTGAAAATGAAATTGAGGAGCTTCGTATGACGAAGGCAATCACCTAGCGCGCGCGTGTATTCTCGGATATGGTATCAGCTATAATTCTGCGCGCTTATGGGTGCCCAGTTATTAGATTACGATTTAGACTCCATTATGTTTATAATCAACTCTTCTTCCTTGTAACAACCTGTGTACATAGTAGAATGCTACCTAGTATCCAATTGAAAAAAACAGACAGCGTGATCAAGTGAACCTACAAGACATCATAACAATCTCCTTTAGCGGAATCACTGACAGGAAATTCAGGTTTGCGTTAAACCTCCTAGGAATCCTAATCGGCTGCGCCGCGGTTACCGGATTAATCAGCGTAACCCAGGGCATGAACACCGAGATCAGTAGTCAGCTGGACATTCTGGGTGCCAACTCGCTTACAATTATCCCCACCACAGGCGAGGACATGTCGATGGCGTCAGGACCATCCTCCATGATTATTCCTCTTTTCTTGTCTTGGAAAGAAATCGAAATAATAGAAGATATTCAGGGCATTGAGAGTGTAGCTCCTGTTCAACGTAATTATGGCTCTTACACGATTACTGGAGACACACGTATCACGACTATTATGGGCATGGGCTATAATATATTTGATATCAACCCCAGTTTCGAGGTAGAACTGGGGAGGTCATTCACGCGAAGCGACAAAGCCGTTGCCGTAATTGGGTCAAACGTTGCTTTCCCAGATACTGAACTTGAACCCATCTTGGAAGTGGGAGATCGATTGAAGATAACTACCGTAGGTGCTTCAGAGCCTAAGGAAATAACCCTTAGGATCATAGGAATAACTGAAGATAGTGGCATGTCCATGGCCATGAGCCCAGATGATGCCATAATGATCCCCCTCAGGACTTCTGAACTATTATTCGAGAACTCAGGAAAGTATGACATGGCCTTGGTAAGGATAGGCGATGTTCAGGACTCCGAAGCGGTTACCTTGGAAATCGAGGAGAAGATAGAGGATGTGCAGGTCGTCTCAGCTGAGTCTGCGCAGGAAATGATTGGAGAAGTAACTGGAACAATTGAGTCGGTCCTCAGCGGCATCGCTGCGATAAGCCTTGTAGTCGCCGGTGTAGGAATCGTTAACACCATGACGGTCAGTGTCAGCGAGCGCACCAAAGAAATAGGCACCATGAAGGCGATTGGAGCAAAGAACACAGAGATACTTATGCTATTTTTAGCCGAGTCTGGGTACACCGGTTTAGTCGGGGGTATCCTAGGTGGCGCGTTTGGGTTCCTGCTTGGCATTGCGATAGGGAATTTCATCGGGCTTCCAGTTTCACTGGATTTTGGTCTCTGGGGGATGGTGGTTCTTTTCGCGCTTATTACATCCCTGATCGCAGGCGCTTGGCCCGCGTGGAGTGCCGCGCATCTGAACCCGGTTGAGGCGTTCAGGCACGATTAACCCCTATTTTACTCAGATAATGCGCGCGCGGCGAGGGGTAGTACTCGGGTGAAGTGAGGATAAAATCATCGATTAGAATCTGGGGCGCCTGAGTAGTTAAATAATATTTTAGTCAATAATAAAACAAGTACAATGACCGCCAAGGAACTGCTCCTAGGGATCGATATTGGTGGAACCTTCACAGACTTCATGCTCTTCGACCCTTCATCAAAAAAAATGCGTTTCATGAAAATCCTCACCACACCAGAAGACTATTCCAAGGGTGTCATGGAGGGCATACAAATAATATCAGATTCTGAAGGCGTAGTGACATCTGACATCAAATCAGTGATACATGGTAACACAATTGGAATCAACACTGTTATAGAGGGGAAAGGAGCCAAAACTGGGTTAATCACTACAAGTGGGTTCGAGGACATCTTGCTTATTGGAAGACAAACAAGACCAAGGATCTACGACTGGCGGATAGGGCGACCATCCCCACTCGTTCCAGGTTACCTGAGAAAAGGATTACAAGAAAGAATCAACTATCAAGGAGAGGTATTAACTCCTCTAAACTCTGAAAAAGTCATTGAAATAATCAAACATTTCCAGAAAAACCAGGTGGAATCAATCGCCGTTTGTCTACTTCACAGCTACGCTAACTCAAACCATGAATCAACCATCCAGAAAATTGTTGAAAGGGAAATTCCCGAATCATATGTCTCAGTCTCATCTGAGTTACTTCCCGAGTTCAGAGAGTTCGAGAGAATGAGTACAACGGTCATTAACTCGTATATTGGTCCAGTCATTTCAAAATATCTTGATTTAATGGACTTAAAATTGAAAGAGAAGGGAGTTAACCAACTTCTAGTAATGGAGGCTGACGGCAGCTTGACGTCAATAAGTGACGCTGTAAAAAGAGCGGTATGCACTATCGAGTCAGGTCCTGCGGGAGGAGTGCTCGCTGCTGCGTATATTGGTCAACGAGTAGGGAGAAGAAACGTAGTTTCCTTCGATATGGGAGGTACCACAGCAAAATGTAGTATCGTAATCGATTCTCAACCTCAAATCACAACAATGTATGAAGTCTCCCCCCTTGAACAGGGAGAGAGATTAGTACGAGGAACAGGATACCCCATAAAAACCCCGGTAATTGACCTCGTGGAGGTAGGTGCAGGCGGTGGAAGTATCGCATGGATAGATGCTGGCGGGGCATTAAGAGTGGGACCTCATAGTGCAGGAGCTAATCCAGGTCCCGCATGCTATGGAAGAGGAGGAAACAATGTAACGATCACAGACGCTAACCTCATTCTTGGTAGAATTGATCCAAACTATTTCTTAGGGGGTGAGATGCAGCTCGACTTGGCTGCTTCAAATAGAGTTCTGGAAAATTTTGTGAACGATCTTGGGTTAAATAAATTGGAGGTTGCTGAGGGAATCTTGAGTGTTGTAAACTCGATAATGGCCCGAGGAGTGAAATACGTCACCACAGAGCAGGGAATCGACGTTAAAGACTTCTCTCTCATAGCTTTTGGTGGAGCAGCTCCTGTCCAAGTTGTGGACCTGGCAGAGATAGTGGGATTGACAGAGATAATCATTCCACCCTCACCAGGGGTGTTATCTGCTTTCGGTTTCCTTGTAGCTGATTTAGCTCATAACTATGTTAAAACCAGTTACTCTTTATGTTCTGAAACAGGTTGGGATGAAGTTGAAAAAATCTATTCAACGTTGGAGGAACGTGGAAAAACGCAGCTTGAGAGGGATAATATTCCAGTTAAGGATATGAGAATCATAAAATCATTGGATATGCGATATATTGGTCAAAGTCATGAACTGAACGTATCTGTAACGGGCATCGAGGACATCGAGAAAGCATTACTCAGATTCCATGAAGTGCATGAAAGATACTACGGTTATTCAATGACAAAGGAAGAGGTCGCGATTGTAAACTACAGGCTTGTTGCCCTGGGCGTTAGATCAAAGCCAGAGATGAAGTCATTTGATAAACTCAGTGAGGACACCTCGCAGGCCATTAAGGGGGAAAGACGCGTTCACTTCGGTGAGGAAGGCTGGGTAAAATGCAGAGTCTATGATAGAGAGCTTTTAAGATACGGAAACGTGGTCCGCGGTCCTTGTATTGTTGAGGAGTGGGATACCACTACAGTTGTGAATAATGGATACAGCGGGAGCATTGACAATTATGGTAATATAATTCTGACCAAAGGAGGAAATCGGTGATGAGCTTTGGCATCACGAATTTGGAGGTGATTAAGAACGCTTTCTTCTCCATCGCTGAGGAGATGGGAGCTGTTCTTGTTCGAGCAGCATACTCAACAAATATCAAGGATAGAAGAGACTGCTCTTGTGCTATCTATACAAAGTCTGGTAATCTCGCAGCTCAAGCAGAACATATTCCGCTGCATCTCGGTATTATGCCTTCAGCCGTTAAGGCTATCCTCAAGTACTGTAAGCAGGAATCCATAGAACTCTATCCCGGAGACACCTTGTTGTGTAATGATCCGTTCATTACTGGGTCTCATACTTGGGACTTGATGGTTGTCTCGCCTGTGTTTTTTAATGGAGAGATGGTGGCGATTGTAGGGAATCTAGCTCATCAAGCTGATATTGGAGAGCATAAGAGTCATGTTGCATCTGAGGTGCATGATGAGGGGGTTCGGATTCCCCCTGTAAAACTTGTTAATAGTGGTGCTTTGGATAAGGCGATCCTCAGTATTGTGCGGAGTAATGTGAGAGTAGAGGAGATTGGTCTCGATTTACGTGCTCAAATTGGTTCCAATGTGAGAGGATTGATGAGACTTGAGGAGATGATCCTCAGAGAGGGTGTAGCCAAGTTTGAGAGGTATATGGATGAACTGATTGATTACAGTGATCGGAGGCTCAGAAACGCGATCTCCCAACTTCCGGAAGTATCGTCTTCCTTTGAAGACTTTATAGAGGGAGACGGCATATCAGAGGAGCTGGTTAAAATCAAGGTCACAGTTTCCGTTGAGAATTCCGAAATAACAATGGATTTCACTGGGACCGATATGAGAACGTTGGGTCCAATTAACTCGCCTTTACCAATAACTCTTGCATGCGCGGGTTATACTGTTAAGGCACTTCTTGACCCAGATGTGCCCAGTAATGAAGGTGTATTTCGTCCTTTACGTACTATTGCTCCTGAGAACTCTTTGGTCAACGCCAGTTATCCTGCGGCAGTAGCGTACGCTAACTCGGTGACTTGCATGAGAATCGTTGATGTGATTATGGGGGCTTTCGCAGATATTATCCCTGATAAGATCTGTGCAGCCTCAACTGGGACCATGAATGCTTTGAATATTAAAGGAATTAACCCTTTGACAAACAAGTTCTACGGGTACATTGAGACATATGCAGGAGGATGGGGGGCTTCAAAGGTTTTGGATGGCTTAGACGCCACTCACACTCATATGACAAACACAATGAATGCTCCAGTAGAAGCTATCGAGATTGCTTACCCCCTCCATGTGCATAAATATGGTATTATTCGGGATAGTGAGGGAGCTGGTAAAAGACGAGGAGGAGTGGGGATCACAAGAGAAATTGAGGCACTTGGACATACAGCTACTCTTGGCGGAAGAGGAGATAGAATGATGATCAAACCATGGGGTATTCAGGGAGGAAACGAAGGAAGAGGATCAAAATATATTAAAATATTGATTGATGGACGCACGGTGATCCTTCCATCAAAGTTTCAGGGTATCCAACTAAGACCTGGGGAACGTATTGTAATCGAGACAGCTGGAGGAGGCGGCTGGGGGCCTCCTAAAGAAAGAGACCCTGCTCGTGTCTTAGAAGATGTGACAAACGGCTTCATCTCAATGGAGAAAGCAGGAGCGGTGTACGGTGTATTAATTGATGAGAAAAACGGACGCGCGATTAGGGTGAAGTGAGGATAAAATCATCGATTAGGGTATCTTTCACCCACAGTAAACCATTAAATACTTTTCACAACAAAGATGCTTAGGTTCTACTGTATACAGTAAATAACGGTTTACAGGTGGAGCTAGCTCCGATGTGGTGCTATCGATCATGAAATGAAGGAGTAATGAAGAAACATGCCTGAATATATAATTCTGGGACAGTTCACCCAAGAGGGAATAAAGAACATTAAAGACTCGCCAAAAAGACTTGAGGATGCTAAGAAGCTGATGAAGTCCTTAGGCGGAAAGCTGAAGGTATTCTACTATACTTTGGGACGGTATGATTTTATCTCAATCACAGAAACTGAAGACTTGGACAGTGCACTGAAGGCTGCGATGATGATAGGAGGCGTAGGCTCGGTCAGGACTGAGACTCTTGTTGCTTTCCCATCTGAGAAAGGAACCGAGATAATTAAGAGCATACCGTGAGACGAAACGGGGTCTCCCCTCATTTTTTTTATCATTCAGATACTGATTCAGAGCGCGCGTGCTTCAATTCAAAGGAAAATCAAATGGGAGGTCTGTGATAGTACAAGAGCCTCGGGTCTTCGAACTCTCCCTTCAAAAGTATGGTGGCGATAACAGTCACCTCCCCTCCGGCTTTTTCTATGAGTTTACAGGCGGCTTGGACGGACCCTCCGGTGGCGATGACATCCTCTGTGATGCATACGCGCTTACCTCTAATCCGTTCCGCATCGAGCCCGTTCAGAACAAGGGTTTGTTCCCCGAAACTCGTGATGCTTTCGACGGGGACCGTAATTGGGCTGACCATGTATTTTTTCAAGGACTTGCGAATGACCACGTAGTAGGGGAGATTTAGCAGACGGGCGCACTCATGAGTCAGGGCGATACCTTTTGCCTCTAAGGCAACCAGTATATCGAACTTGTCCAGGAGATCCTGGGATTTCATCTGATCCACGAGGAGTGCAGCGCACTTGGCATTGAGTTCCACGTCACCTAGCATTACAAATGATGCGATGCGTTTGTCTGTGCCAGACAGATTTATGAGGGGCAGTTCCCTTTCCAGATCGGGCCCCAGTTTCAAAAGGAAGGTTTCTTTAACGAGTTTGGGTTTCATGATTTCTGATTCTGGCTCATTTTTATTCATAATAAGCTAATCTTCTATTTCACGTTCAAAAAACTATGTATTAAGGTACATCCAATATCATTTGTTACTCTAGTTACTAAGCCGCGCGCTCATTATTTCGTTGCATTTCTCTTTCTTCTATCCATCGCCTCAATCGCTTCAGCTCTCTCCAGTATTTTTTTACTTCTCTCTGCGGAGGCGATGTCTATCATTCTTCCATCAACGTTTACTGACGCTGTTCCATCTTCAAGCCCAGCTTCGAAGGCTGCCAACTCCTTTCTCATCCTTAAAACTTCGGTCTTCGGTATGCTGAACCCTTCATTAAGATAGGGAATTGGCGCAGGATGTATAGATTGAGCGCCTTTGTAACCAAGCTTACGAGAGTATATAGCGGCGTCCAAGGCTTTCTCGGGCTCACGCCAGGTGAATGGCTCCACACCCACAAGCCCCATGGGCTGAGCCCCCGCAGCGACCGCATCCATCAATACCTTAGAGCGAGCATACCATAGCTCTTGACCCTCCTTTGTGGTCTGGATCCCCATCTCCTGTGTGAGGTCCTCGGCGCCTACTGCGAGGGAAACGACCCTTGGACTGGCTGATGCTATATTAAAAGCATTGATGACCCCCAGAGCCGTCTCTACAGCTATAGCGATCTGAACGGTACCAGGTTTGATCCCTCTCTTTTCCTCCAGCTCAGTGATTATCTTGTCCCTTACCAATACCTCTTCCCTAGACTCCACCTTTGGTAAGGCGATGCATGCGAGACCTGGCCATATTGATGCCTCTAGGTCCTTTCGCGCCTCGTTTATTGGGGAGTTGATTCTGACAGCGACATCGCCCCCACCTCTTCCCACATCGGGTATGCTTTCCTTGACGAGCGCTCTAGCGGCAACTTTCTCAGTAAGTGGAACCGAGTCTTCAAGGTCCATTATAACACAGTCAGCGCCTCTCGTTGAAGCCTTCTCAACGAAACGGGGAATATTAATTGGGAAGATCAGTGAACTTCGTCTCACCAGATACTTGGATGGGTGGGGTTTCATGTGTAGAAAATGGGGATTGATGATTTATTTTATTGCATAAATGCTACTTGGGGGTCAGTGTTACCCCTTCATCAATGAGTTGTTTAATCTCATTGTCGGAGTATCCAAGACTTTTGAGCACATCAACACTATCTGCTCCCAATAACGGGGGAAGGGCCTCGACGGCTACAGGTGTCTCACTGAACTTGATGCCAGTTGCGACCGAACGGTAAGTGAAGCCTTCCGGGTGGGGCATCTCTATGATCATCTCACGCTCCCTGACGTTTGGGTCGCTGATCAACTCCCTGTCTGTCAGAACAGGGGCACATGGAACCTTGTCCGAGAGAAGGTCCGAGACCTCGGCCCGCGTTTTTTCTTTAAACCATTTCTTCAAATAATCAGAGTTAGCGTTGACCTCAGATGGCTCAACACCAAGTACGTTTGCTACAGACTGGACTGATTTTTCTCCCACGATCCGAATCGCAATGTACCCGTCTTTTGCCTCATATACGCCATGAATCCTTGATGAGGCCCTATGGGCGCGCTCATCTGAATCCGAGTCCGTGTAAAGAGTACGGATCATCCCCAACCCGGAAAGGGTCATCAGGGAATCAGTCTGGGCGATATCGATACTCTGACCTTGTCCAGACACGTCCCTATATCGTAACGCTGCTAGTATGCTCAAGGCGCAGAACAGCCCTGGCACTGTGTCACCGGGACTACCGGCGAGGCAGTTTAACTCAAAAGAGGCAGCACTGTTCAGCCCCCTGGTCTCGCGGCTGTTGAGCCACATCCAGCCACTCATCGCCTGGGCGATGATATCGAATGATGGCCTCTTCACATATAGGCTATCCTGCCCAAAACCGGAGATGGAAGCGTAGATAATTCCGGGGTTAATTTTACGCAGTGACTCGTACCCGATGCCCAGTCTGTCCATAACCCCTGGCCTAAAGTTCTCAACCACAACATCCGATCTCTTGATGAGTTCCTTTAATGCGTGTTTTCCCTTTTCCGATTTCAAGTCAAGAGCTATGCTCTTTTTGTTTCTGTTTACATGCATAAAGTAACTACTCTGCCCTTCTACTACGGGGTACTGGGGGGATGTTCTGGACGCGTCACCCCAAATAGGTTCTATTTTGAAGACCTCGGCTCCCATATCCGCGAGAAGCATTGTGCAGAACGGCCCTGCTAGATGCTGTGTGAGATCAACTACCTTGAGACCTTTGAGCGCTGATGGCAATGAATCACCACATAATAATGCTCAATATTCTAGTTAAGAATTTAGATCGCTCGTGGAGTTCAATTGAAAAGAGCTAAAACGCTATTCAAGAATAGGAGCCAGAGTTTACTCTTTTTTCCTTGAGATCTGTCTTCTGGCGTCTTCCTCTGGGCTTATTAGCTCCTCGATGATATCGTTCAGCCTGCTGTAGATGTGACAGTTCTTACAGTGGAATATCATCTTACCCGTGGTGTAGCTCTGCCCGCTCCTCTTGTTGACCTCATCCACGAAGGCCTCCAAGAATATCTGGATACCCGCCAGGTTCGCAGGTAGCCCTGCGAAGCCGTCCCAGGACCTAAAATACCCCGTCGTATGGAGCTGTCCCTCATAGAGCTCCACGTCCAGTATGGTGAGGCACGGCGGCTCATGTTTCATCCCCGCCAGCTCCTTCAACAGGTCCTCGGGCCTCCTGACGAGCATGACCACCTGCCTGTCCCTGGGCTCATCAACGAGCCTCTGGATGGCTAACTCCACCTGGTCGAGGGGCTCCCTGAGCCTCCCCCCGTAGGTGTAGGTCTCCCCCTCCGCCTTCATCCCCAGCCAGAGGTACTGGAGGGCGTAGGAGTTAACGTACTTCATGTCGCATGGGGCCTTGTCGGCTATCAACGGCCGGTTCTGGGGGTTCTCTATCTCCAGTGTGATGCTGAGTTTCTTGGTCTCCGTGATCTCGGAGCCGTACCCCACGTAGAACGAGTCCCCATGGGTCCATATTCTTTCTATTGTCTTGTACCAGCCGTCCGGTATGTCGAATGCCTTGATGTGTTCATACCTCATGAAATCCCCAGAACTAACTCGCCAACCAGCCATATACATTTTTACCTATTCATTTTAGAGTGACAAAAACGGGAAAACCAGTCTAGGTCTTCTGGGTGAAAAGATCACAGGCGGCGAACGTATTCCCCGTACCCCTTTTCCCCCACCACTTCCCCGTCCTCCATGACCACCCTGCCCCGGAGGACGCTCATCGTGGGCGCCCCCTTGACCGCGTAGCCGTCGTATGGGGTCCAGCCGCACTGGGTTATCTGGTCCTCGTTCCTGATAGTCGTCTCCCTGTCAAGGTCTACTATGACTAGGTCCGCGTCGGAGCCAACCCGTATCCCGCCCTTTTTCGGGTATAGCCCAAAGACCCTGGCGGGGTTCTCTGAGGTGACCTCAGCAAGCCTCTCAAGGGTTAGCCACCCCTCGTTGACCCCGTTCAGTAGCAGCGGGAGGAAAGGCTCTAGCCCCGGTATGCCGTTCGGGGCGTCCAGTATATCATCGTAGCCGATCTCCTTCTCCTCCTTCGAGAAAGGGGCGTGGTCAGTGGCGACGGTGTCGATCCAGCCCCTGTTCAGCAGCTCCCTGATTTTCTTGACGGTGTCCTTGCTCCTCGCCGGGGGCGCGAACTTGACCCATGGTCCCTTCTCCCTCACATCGTCGTCTGTGAGGTACAGGTACTGGGGGCAGGTCTCTATGCTCACTTGTACCCCCCTGGTCCTGGCCTCCGCCGCCCTGTAAACCGTTTCGGGGATGCTGGTGTGGACAATTAAGCCGCGGCACCCCGTCTCCTCAAGGTATTGGATAACGCGTCTACCGGCCTCGACCTCGGCTATTCTCGGCCTCGCCTCTAGGTACGCGGGGTAGTCCTTTCTCCCCTCGTCCTTCAACCGTTTGTGGTTGTCCCGTATTATCTGGTCATTCTCCGCGTGGACCAAAACCAGGCCGTTGACCCCGGCAATCTCCCTGAACCCGCTCAGTATATCGCCGTCAAAGGTCTGGGGCCACCCTGGGCCAGGGTTGGAGACAAAGAACTTGATGCCGGTGGCTCCCTGGCTCCACATATCGGATAGGCTTCCCTCGGGATATCCAGATGCAGCTGCCCCATGTAACGTGTAGTCCAGGTAGCAGTTGCCGGAGAAGCGCTGTTTCTTGAGGAGGTACTCCTCCTTGTTGAACGTTGGAACCTCGTACCCGGGCATATCGAGTAACGTTGTGAAGCCCCCCTTGGCCCCGGCCCGTGTGCTGGTCTCCGGGCTATCAGGTGGGCTCGTGGTGTGGCAGTGACCGTCTATGGGCCCCGGTAGGACTGGTTTTCCGTGGGCGTCAATTACCCTGTCGGCCTGTGGCAGGTGTGGGTCTTTTGTTATGCCAGCAATTATGCCGTCATTTATGATGAGGCCTGCATCTATGATGCCCCTCGGGGTAACGAGTTTAGCGTTTTTTACTACGAGATCAACAGTCATGACTTAACGTGAACAAAAAGTGTTCAACATTTAAGAAATATACGAACGGAAAACGGGTGATTAAATGAAAACAAAATGATCAATCCAGCCCCGCCGCGCGCGCGCTACAAGCGGGCCAAGAACCAGTTTAAACAACAACTCATAGAACACGGAATCCCCAGGGGAGAAGCCGAGGACCTAGCCGAGCTGTTCCCCTTCAAGATGAGTGACATCATCGAGACTGCGAGAAACATCAATTAACACCTTTTTTGACTAGTTTTTACAATTATTCAGGTAGGCTAAATGGGCTTGTCGCCGCCCCCAGGTTCATTTGTGATAAAAGTTAACTCAGTGGTCGCCCACATGGTTTCTTGATTGAATTGGAGAAGCTCATCATAACCGCGGCGGTGACGGGAGGGGAATACGTGTCCAAGGCCACCACTCCATACGTCCCCAGTACCGTGGACGAGATAGTGGCCGAGGTCGTGGCGTGTGTGGAGGCAGGCGCAAGCATGGTCCACCTCCACGCCAAGAACCCGGTGACAGGTGAGGCCTACAGCGGGGACCCTAACCCATTGATGACGGACTATGTCGAGAGGATCCGTGAGGAAGTGGACGTTGTCATCAACCTCACCACCGGCGGTGGTAGGGTCGGGAACCCCCCAGAGGTCTGGGACAGGCTCGTTGAGGACAGGTGCCTGTTAGGATCAGAGATGATGAGCCTCAACATGGGCACCATGAACAGGTGGGCGGAGCACCCCACGGGCGAGATATTCCTGAACACCGTCAAGATGCTGGAGCGGTGGTGCGGGTACATGGTGAAGCAGGGCGTCAAGCCCGAGCACGAGGTCTACGACACCGGCATGATAAACATCTGCAAGCAGATCGCCCAGAAGGGTATAGTGCCCGAGCCGTTGCACGTCCAGTTCGTCATGGTTGGACGCACGGGGTTCCTGCCAACCCCGAGGATGCTCCAGTACAGCGTGGACCTGCTGCCAAAGGACTGGACCTGGAGCGTATGCGCCCTTGGTCGAAACCAGATACCCATGTCGGCAATAGCCATCGTTATGGGCGGCCACGTGAGGGTGGGCTTCGAGGACAACGTGTTCCTCCGCAGGGGTGAGCTGGCCAAGAGCAACGCAGACCTGGTAAGGAAGGCAGCGAACATCGCGAGGGAGCTGGAAAGACCCATTGCGTCCCCGGATGAGGCACGTTTGATTCTTGGGTTAAATTAACCCATCATTTAATCAACTCATCTCTGCCTCTTCATACTAGAATGGTTATCTCGAAGGTTTGTGTCGTAGGCTCAGGGTTTCTAGGAACCCAGATAGGCGTCCTCAGTGCAAGAAGCGGCTACACGGTTTCTATGCAGGATGTCTCCAGCGATGCGTTGAGTGGTTCAGAGAAAGCGGTCGATGGGTATATTCAGGAGTGGATAGCCGAAGGAGACATCAGTGAACCCGATGGGGATGATATCAAGCAACGGATGTCCTACACGGTTGACTTAACGGAAGCGGTTCAGGGGGCAGGAATGGTTATTGAGGCAGTTGTCGAGCGGCTTGACGTGAAACGTGAGGTTTTCAAGAAACTGGACGTGTTATGCGACCCGGGTGTGGTGCTTGCCACCAACAGTAGCAGCATAAAGGTCTCCCTCATCGAGGACGCAACGCGTCACCCCGAGAGGGTGTTGAACATGCACTTTTACGGGCAGCCATGGAGGAGAAGGATACTTGAACTCATGAGGGGAACAAAAACCACCGATGAAGCCCTGGAAGCCGCCAAGGTCTTCAGCTACAGCATAGGCGTCAAACCCCTGATCGTGCTAAAGGAAAGCACGGGATTCATATTCAACAGGGTCTGGAGGGCAATAAAGAAAGAGAGCCTCACGGTGGCGGATGAGGGCGTGGCCTCGTTCGAGGACGTGGACCGCGCGTGGATGAGCCTCTACGACACGGACATGGGACCCTTCGGCCTGATGGACCGGGTTGGACTAGACGTGGTACGGGATATAGAGATGGTTTACTACCGAGAATCAGGGGACCCAAAGGACAAGCCCCCGAGGATACTGCTGAACAGGATCAGCAGGGGTGAACTGGGAGTAAAGACGGGAAAAGGCTTCTACACCTACCCGAACCCGGAGTACACGGTGCCGGGGTGGCTGTACGGAGAATAAAACACTAGGTCATAGAAACTGGGTCAGCGATCCATGCCCGCGACTAGGTTAAATATCCATAATTCGTTTTAGCCCTATGAAGAAAGATAGTTTTAAGGGGATTCTCTGTCTCCCAGTCACACCATTCAACAAAAAAGACGAGGTGGACGAGCCCGCCCTCCGGCAGATCATTGAAAAGTTAATCACAGACGGAGTCGATGCGCTGGTTCCAACGGGAGCCACGGGCGAGTTCCCCCACCTACTGCACGAGGAAAGAAAACAGATCTGGGAGATAGTGCTTGACCAGACCAACGGAAGGGTGCCCATCCTGGCTGGGACAGGGGCCATCAGCACCAAGGAGTCCCTGATGTTCACGCAGCAAGCGTTGGACGTTGGCTGCGACGGCGTCATGCTCAGCCACCCACTTCTCTTCAACACCACGGACGACGAGACATACGGCTACTTCGAGAAGATAGCAACCAAGGTCGATATCCCCATCCTGATGTACAACAACCCGGGACTGGGCCGAACCATGTCCCCGGGTGTCATCGAGAGGCTCGCTGACAACTTTGAGAACATCGTCTCGTACAAGGAGGACGACTTTAACAACGACAGGTTCGCCAAGATAATCTACAGGTGCAGGAAGAAGATCACCATATTCATCGGAAACCCCGCAGTGTACCTGTCATTCCTAAGCCACGGAGCCCACGGGGCCCTCATCGCACAGTTCCAGTCCTTCCCCCACCTGATGCTGGGGCTGAAGAACTCGTTCGAGCGGGGCGACACCGAGAAGACCATGTACTACCACGAGATGATCATGAAGATGTTCGAGATAATCAACGCCAACTTTGTGGGCACCAGCTTTGCGGGCTACCACAAGGCCATCTGGAAACTCAGGGGAGCCGACCTTGACCTGAGAGTGCGGGGACCCCAGACCCCGGCCAGACTAGACCAGCTGGAGAAGGCCAGAGCCGAGTTCCTGAAACTGGATATCCCGGACAACTGGTACGTCGATTGATAGGGTTTGGGTTTAATCAAACCCATAATTTTATCCACAAATTACTGTTACCTAAGGATGGGGTAAACCGTAATGTCAAAGGGAAACATCATAGAGTTAAATCAACTGGAGAATGGGGATTTTGAGATAAACTTCAACAACGAAGATATGAACACAATCATCATACATGAGCCATTAAATTCCAAGTTCTCCGCAAGAAACCTTCTAGCGGCGGCTGCCCTATTCTGCACGTCAGGATCAATGATGTACGAGTTAGATGCGCGAAAGCCAGGTGCACGGTACAATAAGCTCAAGGCACGTGTAGTATCAAAGTACGCTAGGAACGAGAAGGACCGAGCCATCATTGAGTCGATGAAAGTTGAGGTACTGGTTGATGTTCCAGAGGAACACCGATCTGAGTTTATCAAGGTGGTTGATGAACATAAGGAGAATGAGTGTTTCATCACCCGTAGCCTGAACAAGGGGATAAAAATGGACATTGAGATCGAGGAAACATAATCTAATCCATAATTTTATTCTCAGCATCCAAGAGTTCAGGGTCGCACTGTAACAATTGGGGTAGAGGAAAAGATCAAACGGTCTTGTTAAAACCGATGACACATGTCCCGATATCAGGGTGCGTCTCCCCCCAGTT
>RCNB010001462.1_pt1 | contig 14830 bp, 14 predicted proteins | sample 2041321 | NCBI WGS metagenome assembly RCNB01 (sample SAMN09708232, study PRJNA481090) | Marine sediment metagenome, whole genome shotgun sequencing project. | reverse complement strand
GGCTGGACTGTGTGTTGTCACCGGCGATTTCGAGCAGCGTCGGCAATAAATCAACCAGCGATACGTTTTCAGTAACACGGCGTTCAGTGATTTGCGGGTGGCTGATGATTAATGGAATCCGGCAGGCTTCTTCGAAGAAGTTTTTCTTGTACCAGAGACCGTGTTCGCCGAGAAGTTCGCCGTGGTCGGTGGTCAGCACAATGATCGTATTTTCGGATAGACCGGTTTCCTCCAGCACGCCGAGAAGTTTGCCGATACAGTCGTCAAGGTAGCTGATCGAACCGAGATAGGCATGGCGTGCAACACGGCACTGTTCATCAGTTGGCGGCTTGCCGGTGAGGCCATACTGGGCAATCAGGCGCAGACTGTAAGGATCCATGTCTTGCTGCGCCGTATTCACCGTGGGCAGTCCGATGTCGTCATGATTGTAGCGATCCCAGTGTTGCTGGCGACATTGAAACGGATCGTGAGGATGGGTGAAGGAGGTAAACAACATGAAGGGTCGTTCGTCTTTGCCGCGCGCCAGGTCGTAAATCTTGCGACCTGCGCGATGGCAGACTTCATCGTCATACTCGATTTGTACATTGCGCTTGCAGATACCGGCATCGGTAAAAGTCACCACGTCGTTACCGAATTTGGGTCGAACCTCGGTCCAGTCACCGGTCCAGCCGAAATCACCGGGATAAATGTCGGTAGTAAGGCGCTCTTCAAAGCCGTGTAATTGATCGGCACCGACGAAATGCATCTTGCCGACCAGGCAGGTCTGGTAGTCGAGATTGCGCAGGTAATGGGCGAAGGTTGGTGTCGACGAGGTAAACTCGGCGCCGTTGTCGTAGGCACCGATGGTCGATGCCAGCTGGCCCGACATCATCGAAAAACGCGATGGTGCACACAATGGGAAGTTGGTATAGGCCGAATCGAACACCGCACCGTTTGCCGCCAGCGAATCGATGTGCGGAGTGCTGGCGATCGGGTAGCCATAAGCGCCAAGATACTTTGCCGCGAGCTGGTCGGCCTGGATAACCAGGATGTTCGGTCTAGTGTGCGCCATTAATGTCTCTCGTCGATTCGATGTGCTGAGTAGTTGAATTCAGGCCAAGGTGCTAGTCAGGGGCCTTCCCTTGTTTTTCCTGGCGGTATTGTTGCTGATCTGCTGTACCCGCGGTCCGGCCAGTTTAACCAAATCCGGCGTGCTGCGCGACGTTGTCCAATCGGTCAGGACTCCATTGCTCGGGAGTGGTTTCGACAGCGCGATTGATGCCTCAATTTGAACCCGATGGCTTTACGAATGCGTCCGCGGAGGTGGTTGAGTCGTTTAAAGTCGAACTACTTCATCAATACGATTTTCAATGTATCGGAGAAGGAGCTGAAATCGTGCTGCTTTATGTAGGTTTTGAACCCACTGGCATAGACACCGATAGTCAGCTGATGGCCGCCGAGCCCGGCAAATTCAAAGGCGCCGTTGGAATCAGTCGCCACTGAACGGTAAGAGAAAGAATGATAATCTTCGGTCGCAAATGCCGATTTCAGGGTGATGATCACTTCGGGCAGGGGGGCGCCGAAATCATCGCTCACCCAGCCGGACAGGTAATAACTGCCTTGATCGATTACCAGAGTGAGATTGCGATATTCCCCGGGCAGGAGTTCCAGGCCCTTGATGCGGAAGTAGTCTGACTGATTGGTGGCGATGCGCCATTCGCCAGCCGGGAAACCTTTGATACTGAAATAGCCGCTCGAATCGCTGCGAAAGCTTCGATCCGGAAAATTCAGTGACAGGTGGCGCAAACTTAACTCGAAGTCAGCCACCGGGGCCTGGTTGGTGTCGACGATCAAACCATCCACATCAACCAGTTCGACTCGATCGAGCACGATGTTGGCCAATCGTGCGACGTCTTTATCGGTAAAGGAATCGAGGCTGAATCCGGCGTAGTCGCCGCTGGCATTAATGTTGAGATGATATTGGCGCTCCGGCACCAATTGCAGTGTAAAAGCGCCCAGTTGATCGCTTTCAACGCGTGAACTGGAAATGTTCTCACCACCGAAACCCTGACTTTCAACTTTAACAATTAGCCCGCTGACCGCTCCTCCTGATGCATCACCAATGCGCCCACTGACCGCCACGGTGTATTCCTCAGGTTCAGACTGCTCGCTGATCTTGTTGGCGCTCGAGTCGCCAACAATAATCTCTGCGGCGGGTACTTCGCTGGGTTGCTTTACTTCTGCAGGCTGCGTGACCCTGAGCGAGGCGGCTTGGCCCCGTTCATTGTGCTCGGCGATCTTCGACATGGGCAAAAGCATGAACAAGGCAACACAGCCGATGACCATCGCAAAGATCAGGTATGACAGTGGTCTCGCCATCGTCGATTGTCCGTATTACCGGTAAGCCTTACCGGCTCGGCATGTCCATGGTTGGATTTTCATCGAAAAACCCGTCGGCCATCCAGTGAAAACCGACGTATACAGTGGGTTGTACCGGCCAGTCCTCGGGACGCGGCCAGTGGTGATAGTTCACCGTGTGCCAGACTACGATGTGTTGATTATCGATGTCGCGATCAGCTTTTGTCCAGCTCGGCAGGCCGTCGCCACCCGCGTGCTGGTTCGGGAACCAGCCGGCCGGGTAAAGTTCGTCGGCATCGTGAGCGGTCACCCACAGGTGCTTGTACATGAACGCAGCGCGTTGGCCCACCGACGATTCCGGCTGTTGCAATGGATAACTGTTGGCTCCCGGTAGCAATTTGTAGGCAACCGGTTCACCGAATTTATTGTTGACGTTGGGGTTGAGCACGCGCCAGTAGCGTGACTGTCGGGAATCGACCTCCCGCTGTGCCTGGCTTTCCGTCTGAAAGCGGGTTTCTTCACAGTGAATGGCGTTTCCATAGGGGTTGTCTGGACCTGTTTCAGCTGCCCTGAAATTCATCTCGCTGACCGAGTTGTGCTCGCCATCGAGCGCCATGTCGAAACGAAAGCTGAACACGTGTTGGTGCACGTGCGACTCAACCCCGTTACCGATTTGGCGTCCGTAAGGACTGGCCTCGCCGTTCTCGAGTGCAGACGGAAAGGGGATGCCGGTTGCTTTGATTTCGACACCAATGGTGCCATCGGGATAGAAGTACCAAAAGAAACCGTACACGTAGTTTCCGATGGTGGCGATGGATGAAACAACCAGCCTGCGCGAACGGGTTACCGTGGTCTGATCCGCGTCCGGTACCGAATATTTCCATAGGACGCCGTAATCTTCTTCGTGCATGCAGATCGCGTTTTCGATCAACTGCGGCTCGCCCTGCCAGTCGTGGCTCCAGACATCGAAGTAATGGATGTGCCCGAGACAATCGCAACCGAGTGTGAGTGAATCCAGCGAGCCGCCGATTCCGTATTCACCGGTATCGAAGGCATTGCGGCGGAAGTTGGCAGCACGAGGGTCGCCATAGGGAACCACCATTTCGGCCATTGAGGCGCGTTTCATGATCGGGCGCAGGCGACCCTGATCATGAATGCCAATGTCATAGATCACCAGCCCGTCACGTTGTGCGAAACCGACCTGCAGTTCCCAGTCGTGCCACTTGACGTGGTAGCCATCGACCTTGAAGCTGGGTCCTTCGGGCTGGGTAATTGATATTTCGGTCAGATCATCACGCTGTTGAGGGCGTCGGATCGGACCCGGATCGGGGGGTATCGGCACCACGCCGAAGTCGTCGATACGAATAATTTCTCGTGTACCGAGATCAAATACCGGATGCAGGTTGCCGATCGGACGCGCGTAGGGGTTGTCGCCCGCGTCGTTCATCAGCCAGCAGTGCCCGTAGGCGACACGCTTTTCCTGTTCTTCCTGGTTGCCGAAGTTGCCGGCCGACCAGCTTTCGATAAGCACCCGCGAGGCATCATCCAGACCGCGTTTGGCCAGCGCTTCGAGAAAACCCTCGTGTTCACGCGCCAGTTCGCAAGCCATTGTGAATTCGTCGGGAACAATGCGTGCCTGAACACCTTCGATGTGTTTCCAATCCTTCAAGCAGTCACCATCAAACAACACCACTCCGCTAAAGGTACGGTTGCTGACGGGCTCGTAACAGCAGACGTAAGCGCCGCGTTCTCCCGGATAACTCTGTGATTCATCAAGGCTGATGGTTTCAAACCAGGCCGAGGAGTCCAGCCCAGCATCCCGTCGGATCACCGTCACTGCCTGCTGGATCTCGGTATCATTGAGAGGGAAAATTAATGGATCCAAGAGCAATGCCTCATAGATTGATGCGCATTCGACGCAATTAAATTCGATGCAGGCATAGTAACTCAAAGTCGGGCCAGCGGGCAGATCTCGATCTCAGAGAATCTGGCCAGCGCTCGAACAGGCGAACATAAACGAAGCTGTTAAGCGAAGGTTGGGTTCCGTAACGTCATTTGTTAAATATCGGCATGCCGTGGCAGAGGCTTTGAAGTGTCGAGCAACTGGAGAAATCGAATGGACGCGCTAGGTTTTGGCAACTACCACGTAGCGATCGTAGAATTCCTGCGCCAGCCAGTTGCCGCGACGCAGCTGATCCCAGTTCATTTTCGACTCGATGGTTTTGAGCTTGCGTCGGGCGCGTTCGGAGTGCTGGAAGGTAGCCACCTTGCACCAGGCATAGGATCTAGAATAGCTTTGTGTGACACCTTGCCCGCGCGCATACATCATGCTGAGGCGATTCTGTGCCTGGCGTGATCCCTTTTTGGCGGCGACCAGGTACCATTTGAAAGCCTTTTCAAAATCCCGCGATTGGCGATTACCCTTGAGGAACAATTCACCCAGTTCGAATTGGGTAATGCAACTCCGATCTTCAGCGTAAGTCACCATGCTTGCAGCTCCTTCAATTCGTGAGTCATAAAACCGAGAATTGATGGTAGCGAAAGGATTCAAGTAGATTTGTGACCGAATTAACACAAGGTTACGTTTACCCCATACGGGTGATTCACCTTCTGCTCGCGCTTGTTATGATATCGTCATAAAAAAAGCACAAGATCCTGGCTGCTGGATGCACTCGTCCGGACGCTCAATGAGGTGAACAGGAAAACGATATGAATGCTCGCTACACCAGTAACCAAACTCTGTCAGAGGCCGCTGGTAATCCGGGGAATAGTTTCTGGAGCTCGGTATGGAAACGTATTGAGGTTGACCAGGCGCGACCTGATCAGCTAACCAGCGGTCGACAATTACCACCGCAACCTCCCCTGGATTATGCTGTGGAAAGCGAAGGCGCTTACCTCGTCGGCTGAATCGGATTCGTCTTTGCATCCTTCACTATTTAGAGGAACAGCTGCCAAAGCATTAACCTCTGAATTCGATAGCCCGCCATAGAGTGGGCTTTTTTATGGGTATCTGGCCAGGCACCTTAGAAGCCAAATACATCGATATCCACGACTGAACCGGCTACAGGGCTGCGATATTGCGCAACGCCAGCTCAACGTCTGCATGACTATTTACCTGGACTGCCTGCATGCCAGTTGCTCGTGCTCCGACCACATTTTCTTCGGTATCGTCAAAGAACAGGGTTTCTTCGACACGGTACCCCATGGCGGTTGCGACTGCTTCGAAAGCCTCCCGATCAGGTTTGCGCAAGCCCAATTCGGAAGACACAAATATTTGTTGGAAAGAGTCCAGCGCAGTGGGGAAGGTGGCAGTCCAGAAGGCCTGGTGAGTCGGGTTGGTGTTGGAGAACAAATAACAGGGTAGTTGTTCCCTGGCCGTTGCAATGCAATTGATCGTGGCTGCTATCTCACCGACAAAAATCGAATTCCAGCCCTGTTTGATGTCGCCATCGGAAGCCTCGAGCTCGAGTAGCTGGCGAAGGTGTGCGAAATACTCGTCGGCTTCGATTTCTCCGCGTTCATGCAGTCGGTAGGGTTCGTCCATCGCGAAGCGGCGTTCAATTTCGTCAATTGGTAAATGACTGCACTGACTCCAGCTGCGTAACGCCCGATTGAAATCGATGTCGATCAAGACGCCACCCAGATCGAACAGCAGCACACTAATCTTGGGTGGTTCAGTCATCGGTGTGTCTCACAATGATCTCCATTGCTGCGGAGCAGCTATCTGCTATGAAGTCGAAGTATACGGCCCCGCCCGGCAGCGACAAGCGAGACTTGAGAGCTGACTACCTGCAAAAATCCAGATTGCTGGTCAGGCCAGCTGAGTTGTGATTCAATTCCCCGACTACTCAGCTGAATTCTATAGGGGGATTATCATGAGAAAAAATAGTAAAATTTCTATGTTGCATACCGCGGCTGCTGCGGGCGCTTTGATTCTGTCACCAGTTGTCGCGCAGGCGGTGGAAGTTTCTGTGTCGGGTCAGGTGAATCGATTAATCATGAATGTCGACAATGGTGACGAGAGCGGCGTAGTGCATGCGGACAACTCGGTGAGTGGCACGCGCTGGCGTTTTGCCGGCGAAGGTGAGCTGAAAAATGGCATGACCGCGGGGTTGCTCTATGAAACCCAACTTCAAAGCAATCCATCAAGCGAGATCGATGTGTCCAACCTCGATAGCGATGGTGTCGGTGGTAATGTCGGTGGTGGTGATTATTTTTCAACCCGGCAATCCAACGTCTGGTTGAAGGGTAATTTCGGCAAGGTCACGCTGGGTCAGGGCAGTGGCGCGGCTGATGGTTCCGCCGAGGTTGATGAGTCCGGAACAACGGTAATTCAGTACTCCGCGGCCAGTGCGGATTTGCTCGGTTCCATGGAATTCGGCACCTCAGGTGTAACCGTCGGTGATGTCCGTTCCAACTTCGATGGCCTGGGCCGTAATGACAACGTTCGCTACGACGCTGCGATTGGTGACTTTGGCCTTGCCGCTAGCCTTGGCAACGGCAACAAGGTCGAGGCTTCTGCAATCTACAAGATCGAAAACCTGAAGGTTATGCTGGGATTGTGGGACCAGAAAGACAGTGGCGACGGTAATTCCGGAAGCGCCTTCTCGGCAAGCTGGGTTGGCGATAGCGGGTTGAATCTCACCGGTGCTTACGGCACCGATGACAGGGATGGCGATCCGAAAAACCTGTATCTCAAGGCCGGTTTTAAAATGGGTACCAACGCCTATGCTGTGGATTGGTCGGAAACGACCGACCTTGGAGCCGGCGATGCCAATTCCGTCAGCATCGCCTGGGTTGGTGCGTTGACTCAAGGCGTGGAACTCTACGCCACATACCGGGTTGAAAGTCTCGAATACGTTTCGGGTGCCGATGACATCGACGCTCTGGCGGGTGGTATGAGGGTCAAGTTCTAGTGAGCCAATACGGGAGAGTCCTCGCCAGACTGGTGCTGTGCGGATTGCTGGCGGTTGTTACTGTGGCCTGCAGTGGCGTCAATCTTGGCGATATTGACGAGCAGGCCGACGCCCGCGAGGAGATGCCCGGACCGGGCATTCTTGCCGATGACAGTGGTGAGTCTGCGCTTAGCTGGAGTAATGACAGTCCCGAGCCTGCTGCGGTAGCAGATGCCCCGCAAATGACGGTGTCACAGGAGCAGGCCGAGTTCGAGCAATTCAAGACCTGGAACGAACTCAGATCAAACTCGGATGAATCGGTTGAGTATCAGGAATTCCAGCAATGGCGGGAATACCAGAAATTCAAGGCCGGTCAATAACTAGAAGTTCTTTTTGTCATCTGAATTGCTCGTGTGTTAGACGCCCGGGCCTGGTTTTGCGGGGTTAAATAAAGGAGCCTTTGTAGAGCAGCAGATGGATATCCACTTTAGCCAGCGAGGGTTGCTGAGATGAGTTTAAATCGTCATATCCAGTCGAGGTATGGTGTGAGCAGTGATACTGGCCTGTCGACAGAGGCCAATAGCACGGTCACCAATATTCTGACCCGCCGCAGTCATCGAACCTTTAGTAACGACAAGGTACCCGAAGATCTGCTGAATACTCTGTTTGCCACGGCGTTCTCAGCGCCTTCCAAGTCAGACCTGCAGCAGGCCTGTGTGATCCATGTGCAGGACAAGGCCAGACAGCGACGAATCGCCGAAGCTACGCCCAGTATTAGCTGGGCCGCGGATGCGCCCGTTTTTCTGGTCTGGTGTGGGGATAGCCGACGTATTCGCAGGCTCGCCAAGTGGCGCGGGCACGCCTTCGCTAATGATCATCTGGATGCTTTTATGAATGCGGCAGTGGATGCCGGTATCTGCATGCAAACCTTCATTATTGCGGCTGAATCTTACGGGCTTGGCTGTTGTCCGGTTAGCGAGGTTCGTAATCACGTCCAGCTTCTGTCGGACGAACTTGAACTGCCTCGGCATGTGTTTCCGGTGGCGGGTCTCTGCGTTGGTTGGCCGGGCGCCCGGCCCGAAATCAGCATGCGTTTGCCGCTTGGCACAACCGTCAAGCAGGATCGTTATGATGACAGCGGATTATTTGACGAAGTTTCTGCCTATGACATTCGCCGGGAGGCTTTGGAAAAGACGCCACCCGAAAAGCAGCGGTTTGCGGAAACCCTGGGGGTTTCAGAAGACTACGGCTGGTCTGAAAATCGAAGCCGACAATATTCGAAACCGGCACGCGACGATTTTGGTGATTACATTCGCCGGCAGGGATTTGATCTCTCATAGCAACCCTCAATAACGGGAGGTGAATCCCGGCGTGATTCGCCAGCGAGGCAATAACCCACGACACCAGATCAGGAAAGCGAATTACAAAACCGGACCTAACATGGCCATGGCATTGTTCCACAACTGTTTTCTGAAAGACCAGTTGGAAACCTCCTCAAGAGAAATCTGTTGTGAACTGTCGAGATAAACCTGTTGCCGTTCGCGCAGGCTGCGAGTCAGTTCCCTGTCATGGATCAACATGTTGTTTTCGTAATTCAAATCAAAGCTGCGGCGATCCATATTCGCCGAACCGATAAAGGTGATTTCGCCATCAAGGGTTAGTGTTTTACTGTGTAGCAGTCCACCGATGAATTCATGGATCTCTACACCGGCTTCCAGCAGCTCAGCGTAATAACTGTGGCTTGCCGCAGCCACTTCCCGTGAATCATTATTTGCCGGCACCACAAGAACCGTGCGTACACCCCGAAAAGCCGCTGCGCACAGCGCATCCTGCATGGACTCATTGGGAACATAGTAAGGTGTTGTGATCACCAGCTCCGCGCGCGCGCTGAAGATCAGTGACTCGAACATCTCGGCCATGGCCGAATGCCGTGACGTTGGACCGCTGGCCACAACCTGGGCGATTACCGTTGCATTGGCAACCGCTGGTACCGCTTCTACCGCCTCCAGTATTTCATCGGTATAGGTCATCCAGTCGGTCGCAAACAACAACTGGTTTTGTCGTGCTATGGGTCCCTGCAGGCGAATCACGGAATCGACCCAGGGTCCGTATTTGGCCTTGACCAGAAACTCCGGGTCGGTGCAATTCTGACTACCGCAATAAGTAATGTGGTTGTCGACGACCAGTATTTTGCGGTGATTGCGTAAATCGATGCGCCCACGTATCGCCCGCATCAGAGGATTGCCCAGTGGCAGTGCTACCGCCGTACGAACACCCATTTTTCTCATCTCCCGCCACAGCGCGGATTTTAGCAACAGGCGAGAACCAAGGTCATCAACCATGGCGCGACAGATGACCCCCCGGCCTGCAGCACGCATCATTGCCTGGGCTATTTTTTCGCCATTGTTATCCGGTAACCAGATATAAAACAGCAGATTCACCTGCATGGTGGCTGCATCAATATCGGCCACCATGCTATCAATCGTGGTATTGGAGTCGGCCATCAATTCAGCCTGGTTGCCGGCCACGGGCTGAAAATGACTGATGGAATATCCCACCTTGAACAGGTGAGCATGGATATCCGGGACAGGCACTGTTGACGGCACCGATGAACTCACGTCGACTGCGACCGATCGCGGTAAACTCTTGAGGGCTTGACTCATCGCTTTGAGATTGCGGCGTCCAATATTGGTTTCACCCAGTAGTAGATAACCCACCACACCGAAAACAGGAATAGATGCGACCACCGCTATCCAGGCAATGCGCGAGGCTGGTTCCCGGTTTGGCCGCAACAGTATGCGCACGATAATTGCTATCTGTGCGAGTAATGCGATGATCCAGAATAGGCTGACTGCAAACATGCGGCCTAGCTTGCCCTATCGAGCCAACTCCGGCAATGACTAGAGCCAGGATTATCAGCCCGGTCATGTGACTCGATGTGCAGGTATTTCATTAGACTTCGCGATTCGGTAGACGCCCCAAACCTGGTCAGTCGCAGACCTCGCAGGCATTGAGCACTTCGACGGCAAACTGATCCCAGCCCTCGGCGGTCAGCGCAATCGGGCGAACCGTCATCACCCGGGAAATGGCTTCGCTGGTGCTCAGCCCATAGTGCATTTTCAGGTAGTAAGCCATGAACAGACCAGTGCGGTCCTTGCCATGACGACAGTGCACCATCAAGGCCCTGCCGGCTTCGATTTGGTCGCGGGCAAAAGTAAATGCCACCGGCAGACGCTGCAGGCAGAGTTCCAGATCTCCGGGACGCGGCGGTGCATTACTGGCCAGCGGAATACAGCGGTAAGACAGGTCGGCACTGTCGAGTTCATCCTGGTAAACGGATTCAGCGTTATTCACCGACAGCACCGCACCAACACCCGAGCGTTTGAGTTCCTGTGCTTGCCAGGGTCGGTGGTTAGGACCCGAGCGTCCGCACAGCTCCTCCTTGATGAGCCAGAATATGTGTTTCATTTCCACTTTCCGGGGACGCAGGAGAAATTCATATCTGCAGTTCCGATCATCTTCGTGCCATCGTTGATGTCAGTTAGAGGGCGATTGACTATCTAAATCTGGCGGTTTTTGTTACGGATAAACAGGCTGAAGATTGCCGAGGCTCCACCCAGTAAAGCAATGGCTGATAATGCCTTCAAACCAAAGTCCATGCCTTGTTGCAGCGAGAAGACATCGAAAATGATCAGACATCCAATAACAGTGGTAACCATCATCGCAATCATCACGCTAAGCAAAAAAATAATTTTCATAGAAACCTCTTTATTTTGTTCTGTGTTCGCTGCACCGGGATAACATTAGAACCAGAACTAACTTTTGCAGCATTAACTTTCCCCGGCGCCATGCGGTGTGTCAGATCAAGATATTGCGATGGTCGATTCAAAGCTCGAAACCAGTTTGAGGAGATGGCTGGAAATGCTCATTTAGCGATCTCACTTCAACCTTCTGATGCGCATCAGTTTTCTGCATCGACACTGACTTGAAGGACCAGAAGATCAATGTTTTTGTCTGAGTTATTGAAAAGTCCATGGCGTCCACCCGCGGGATTCAAAATCATGTCACCACGCGTGACGGCGCGTTCCTGATCTTCTAATGTCATCAAACCAGAGCCCTCCAGCACAATGTACATTTCTTCATTGTTGCCGTGTTTGTGAAGGCCGATAGTCGAGTTTGGCGGCACTACTACTCGATCAATGAAATCGACATTACCTTTAAAGTCATCATTCCCCCAGATTTCATATAAATCAACTTTGCCCGTTCCACCGTGAGAACTCTCCTGGATTTGTCTTATGCTGGTAAGAAAGTTCTTGATCACAGGAGGGCGAAAACTGGTATGGAGGGGTGAAATATCATCATAATTCGGATACCATTTTTTCTGTAGAATTCGGGGTCATTTACGGTCGTCTGGTGAATATTTGCCTGACCTTACTCCCAGGTCATGAGGACTCGGTTCATACGGCTTGCCCATAAAAAGACTGGACCTGAATCGGAAATGGAATACGGCTACACCGATGAATGGCAGGAATATCAGGAAAGCACTCCAGCATATTTTGCTGTAAGTCGAGATGGCTGCACGCAAGGTGGTGCTGAGTGGAATGAAAATCAGCAACAGGTGCAGAATGCCAAAGACGATCAAGAAACCGGTTAATGCTTTGTCCATTGGTACCTCCCGAGTAGGCGGACAGGGGTGCTAAATCCCTTTGATTATATCCATGACAGGCCTCAGAGTAACTAGATTGTTACGGTCAGGATTCCCTGTTTTCTGTGCTGTACCAGCAAATCGTGGAATTCTTTTGGATCGGCGCTCGGAAAACTCACCTCTGCCGCAGGCATTAGCAGGAATAGGGCAAAGGAAAGCATCAGCAACACGCCGAAAACAAACCATAGCCAACCGCAGGGAGTAAACGGCGGAGCCAGCGGGTAACACAAAAATCAGCGATAAATATAAAAACGACTCGCTTTGGATTGTGGCTCTACAGCAAAATATGAGTGCAGCTGTCGCCAGGAAGTGCAGCAGGTCTGGATAAATTGATTCAAAAGCTCGAATATGAGGGAATCCAATAGAGGGTATCAACATGATTTTCACCGAGAACCGGCACTCCTGGACTGGAAAATATGGGAGAGAAGTCACAGGCCCGGGTTGTCTGCGCCAGGTAGCAGTTCAGGGCCCGATATCGTGGTGCCTGAGTTGCTCTCCGTATCATCGCTGGATGCTGGTAGTTTGAGTATTTCGGCAAGCAGTGAATAACACAGCAATTAGTAAAATTAAATGACAGATTCTTTCACCGAGGGCACGTTTCCCGACCGGCAATTCGACATAGTCGTCATCGGCGCAGGCGTGGTTGGTTGCGCCATGGCGCGTCGTTTCACACTGGAAGGCGCCAGCGTACTAGTGCTGGAGAAAGCCGCGGAGATTCTCGACGGAGCAAGCAAAGGCAATAGCGCGATTCTGCATACCGGGTTTGACGCTGAACCGGGTTCACTCGAGCAAATCTGTATGCAGGCCGGTTATAACGAATACCTGCATATCAGCGAATCGTTGAATCTACCGATACTTGAAACCGGTGCCCTTGTCGTTGCCTGGAATGAAACTGAAACGCAAGCGCTTGCTCGGATAGTCGACAAAGCCAATGCCAATGAAGTGCGTGAGACCCAACTGCTCAATCGCGAGCAATTGCGCATCAAACTACCCGGGTTATCCACAAATGCGCTGGCCGCCGTCGAAGTGCCAGGTGAATTTATCATCGATCCCTGGACCACGCCCTATACCTATTTACTGCAAGCCATCGAAAATGGCGCAACGCTCTGCCGCAACACCGAGGTGCTCGGTGGCAGTAGGGAAGGGGGCCTTTGGCAGATTCAAACCAATCGGGGAAGTATCCGCACCAAAACCATTATTAACTGTGCCGGATTATACGGTGACCTGGTTGACGAAAAGTTACTGGGACAATCCGGTTTTCAGATTCGCCCCCGCAAAGGTCAGTTTCTGGTCTTCGACAAATCCGCTGGCAATCTGATCGATTCAATTATTCTGCCGGTACCCAACGAGATCACCAAAGGCATCGTTGTCTGCCAGACCATCTTTGGCAATCTGCTGGTCGGGCCGACTGCTGAAGAGCAGCAAAGTCGGGATGATGCCGCGGTAGATGCGAATACGCTGCAAGCCTTGTATGAGAAAGGTGTCGAGATCATCCCCGAGCTCGCCAATCATAACGTTACCGCAACCTATGCAGGGATTCGACCCGCTAGCGAGGTTAAGGATTACTGCATCCAGCCGTTCGGTGAACAAAACTACATTAGTGTCGGTGGCATTCGCTCAACCGGGTTATCGGCGGCACTGGGTATTGCCAGTCATGTCTACAGGCTCTATCAAGCCATGGGCAATAGCCAAAACCCGATTGAAAATGTTACCTGTCCCAAAGTTCTGCCGCTTGCCGAAACGGTGGACAGGAATTGGAGTAAACCCGGCAATGGAGGCATTGTTTGCCACTGTGAACTGGTTACCCGATACGAAATCGAGCAGGCGCTCAAGGGCCCGCTGGCGGCGAACAGCCTGGCCGGACTGAAACGGCGCACGCGGGCCACCATGGGTCGTTGCCAGGGCTTTTACTGCGCTGCCGAACTCAGCGAGCTGTGCGCCAATCGCCTGCAAGTGCCGCTCGGTGAGCCGATAGAATGACGACGACACAATGCCAGGTAGCGGTCATCGGAGCAGGTCCGGGTGGATTATCGATCGCCACCGAGTTGAAAATTATGGGAGTGGATAGCGTGCTGCTGCTGGAACGTGAAGCCGCGGCGGGTGGCATTCCTCGCCACTGTGGGCACTCACCTTTCGGCATGCGCGAGTTCCATCGCATACTCGGTGGTAGTGAGTACGCAGCTCGACTGTCCGCGCGCGCCAGGCAAGCCGGAGTTGAGATACATCTAAACACCACTGTGATCGGACTGGGGCAGGGTGGGGAACTCACTTTGTCAACCAGTGAGGGCAGTCAGCAAATCAGGGCAGAGCGGGTGGTCATCTGCAGTGGCGCTCGGGAAACGCCGCGTTCAGCCAGGTTGATCTCGGGCACACGACCGCAAGGCGTTATGACGACCGGCGCTTTACAATCGATGATCTACCTGAAGCAGCAGAGGCCGTTTAAACGACCCGTCATCATCGGCACTGAAATGGTGGCTTTTTCCGCCTTTCTCAGCTGTCGACACGCCGCTATGAAGCCGGTGGCAATGATAGAATCCGAACGCGTGACCAGCTGGTGGCGCAGCGCGGCATTGTTGCCACGCTTGCTGGGCACTCCGGTGCTTACCAACACGTCATTGGAAGCAATCGTCGGCCACGACGAGGTGCAGGCGGTTATCATCAGAAGTCCATCGGCTGGGTCTACAACACTTGACTGTGACGGTGTGATTTTCAGCGGGCAGTTTGTCGGTGAATCAAGCCTCGCCAGGATGGCCGGGTTTGCTGTCGATGCGCAAACCGGCAGCCCGCTGGTAGACGCCTATGGGCGTTGCGCAAACTTGATCTACTTCGCCAGTGGCAATTTGAGATACCCACTTAAAACGGCCGGACAATGCTGGCGCGAAGGTCGCGATAT
>RCNB010001459.1_pt1 | contig 14835 bp, 18 predicted proteins | sample 2041321 | NCBI WGS metagenome assembly RCNB01 (sample SAMN09708232, study PRJNA481090) | Marine sediment metagenome, whole genome shotgun sequencing project. | reverse complement strand
ACAACTGATGAATTCTGGTCTCATAAATCAATTGTTTTAAAACCTCTTTCTTTTGACCCTCATTTTAAAGATATTGTCCTTAATGAGAATGAGATTAACGAACTTAAAGTAATTGGTGAATTTATCACAGTTTTAGACATTTAATTACTTTCTATAAAACTGTGCACACTTCCCATAAGCAAAGAATAGTTATAAAACCACCCTCATGCACCACCTTTTCAAATGCGGCACACTACAACTCCCACAAGTACAAAAATCCCTCTTTGGGTGGCTTTTAATTGGTCATAAATTAAATTGGGATTGGAAGTCCTTTGAAATTGTGACTTGAAAATTAGAAACTGCATAAATGAGAGAAATAAATGACATCAAAAGAAATTTCAAAAAAATTTAAGAAAAACCATCCTCAATTAATGGGGCTAAATCCTAAAATTGAAGTTGAGATGCCAGTGGAAAGCGCTGGGTCTGCTTTTGAAGGGTTGGGAATTGGTGTAGCTTTACATATAATTAGCAACTACTTTAGAACCAATTACTTATAGGTCATGTTGTGCTTAGTTATTTTTAACAAGGTAGTTAATAACATCATCCCAAATTGGAAACTTCTCAGTCCCAAAATGGATATGCTCCCCTTCAAATAGGTCTGCACCATTTTTCGTTCTGTCATCAATGAGGTAGTCTCCCTTGTTCAGGTTTTTGTGGTGAGACAAAATCAATCTTTTATAAGCCACGTCTTCAAGATACTTCTTGACCCATTTTAATTTGTCAATGAGGGCCGTCTCATTTTCCCATGGGGAGGTTGACAATATGTAAACATCAAAATGTTTGGTCAATTCAATATAAGATTCGATGGCGTTTTGCATGGGTTGCATCAAGCCAAAAATACCAGGGACTTCATCGAGCCGTCCTTTATATTCTTGTAATAGGTCATCATGCAACTGATCAATTCCAGATTGAAAATCGACTAGCACATTATCCATATCTACATAAACTACTTTTTTCATTTTTTATAAATTTTAATTAAACATAAGGTTGCCTATATGTACTGCAAGCGATTTCAACACACAAACTTTTAAAATAATATTATAGCACTTTTTTTATATAGCGTTTAGCCTTTTATGTGCTGTTCATATTCAACTATTTTCGACTCAAGACGTTTGTTCAAATAGGCATTTTTATCAGCAAGGGTTCGCGAGATCAGTTTCGCTTCTTCGCAATAGTTGGCAATTTTATCTCTACCCCAATGGCTAGGCGGCCTTTGCAAATTCGTGATTCGGTCCGCTATTTTCACAAGCCCGACTTCTTTTTGAAGGTTGTTTATGCGCTTTAAACTATCCGTCATTCGTTCTTGTTTTGAGGGTAGGCTTTCATCTTTGGTCAGTGCTTGCACGGCATTGGCTATTGCGTCTCCAAATGTATTCTTGATCTCTTCAAAATCAGCATCTGTATCCTCAATCGTATCGTGCAGTATCGCTATTTGAATCGCAAAATCGATGTCAAAATCCTTAGCAATGGTATAGGCCATCAAACCCTCCATGGCCACATTTGCAATATGCAATAAATAATTAGCCGTTGTCCCAGGAACTTTTTGTTCGCTGTGTTTTTCTCCAGCAAATTTTAGTGCTTCCTGATATAATTCTTGTGTCATATTTTCTTTTAATAATTAATATTCGTTGTTGTTCGAGTTTAATCAAAGGGTATTTCAATTATATTTCCTCTTTTTTCGATTTCTTCAAGCTGTTTGGCCAATCGTTTTTCTTTTTCAGTTATCGGCACTTTTTTACGAATAAGTAAATCTATAACCGTCTTCTGAATACCGTCAACTCTTTCGTATTCGATTTCGACTCTCTTCCATTTTTTATGCTTTTTCCATTTTCTTTCCATAATGTTTACTGTTTGTTGTTACTGTAGCGGATAACTTTTATGCGCACAAATTAATGACTCAAATATTATATTGTTTTCATATTGTTAAATTAAAGTTCATAAATGTAATGGTCTACGTTCAAACATATTAATGAGTTATCCATAGCTTGCAGAGATCCTCCATAAGGGATGGTTTCAACACGACTAATAATAGCTTTCTTTGAAATATATAAAGCACTATTTTGATTTAGGACAAGGCACATATCATGCGCAATCCCTTTTTTGAATTGAGCAAGCCAATAATCTAATAGCATGATTCTGCAAGCAGCATCATAGTCTTTGGCATGGTCCATTAATTCATTGCTTATGGTGAATCCTTCAAGTTTTAAGTGCTTTAAATCCTCAGAATGTAAAGGGATTTGTGTGTAAATGGCTGGGAACTGGCGAATGACGATATATGGGAATTGCCCATAACCTCTTTCTAGGTACGATTTGTCAATAGTTTGTTTCATAATGCATAGATTTAAAAGTTATGCATCAGGATCATTATAATACAGTGAAACTCATTTATTGTGACTGAACTGTCCGTATTCTAAACCACCGTGGCTTTTGTGCTCGGTTGGTACGCTAAATCGCGTTCCTGATACTGTTATAAAGGTATGGATTCTTTTATAATTAATAACTATAAATACGTCTTATTAATGTCGCTTATCGTATTAAATAAAACGATTGGGCTATGGTTTCGTTATGGATTCATTCGCTGGATTATTGCGCTGAGTATCAGCCATTGCTTACTACTTTTGTTTTGATGTCGTAAAAAACCACAATAAATTATAGCCATTGTTTTATGCCGCTATTTATTCTTTTTTACTGATCGATTATTTCTATTTGAGCCGCATTTAACCAAACTGCCCTTCAATCAAATATTTCATTTTTTCAATGTTTCAAGAGTTTTATTTATGATTTATCAGTTGCTGCTTTTGCTGCTGCTGCCTTTTTAGCTACTACTGCTTTTGCTGCTCTTGTTTTTGTTGCTACTGCTCTTGTTGCTGCTACTTTTGTTACTCTTGCTTTTGTTGCTCTTGTTTTTGTTGCTGCTGCTTTTGCTGCTGCTGCTCTTGTTGCTACTACTTTTGTTGCTGCTACTTTTGTTGCTGCTACTTTTGTTGCTGCTACTTTTGTTGCTGCTACTTTTGTTACTCTTGTTTTTGTTGCTGCTTTTGTTGCTACTGCTCTTGTTGCTACTGCTTTTGCTGCTATTGCTTTTTTAGCTGTTTTTTTTAATTCTTTTTTTACTGCTTTTTTAGCTGCTGCTTTTGTTGCTGCTGCCATTTTAGCTGCTGCTTTTTTAGTGGTTTTTTTTAATTCTTTTTTTACTGCCTTTTTTACTTCTTTTTTTATTGCCTTTTTAGAAGTTGACTTTTTTGCCATGATTTTGATGTTTATTTAATTATTATAATAATAAGGTTAGATATAAAAAATTATTTTGGTTTTAATAGATACGTATATTGCTTCTTCTTTAGAAGCAGTTGATTATACAGCTTGTTAGCTACTGGTTAATGGCATACAACGTATGAATAAAACAATTGTCTTTATCCACATTATATGTATTCTGTTATAATCAGGTCTAATGTATGCCTAAACAGATTTAAATAATATGATTTAAATCAAGTTAGTCTCTATTCTTACAATTCGGATGCCTACACGCCGGCCAATTCTCGCAGGGCGTTGGTTGCTTTTTTTTCGGGGAAAGAGGGGTGGGTTTATGTGAGGTGTTGAGTTGAAAGGTCATTGCGAGAGAAGAATGAACGAAGTAATCTTATGAAGGGGAGTACTAACAATAAACAGATTGCCGCGCCCTTTGTCCCTGTCTGCCGACAGGCAGGCTCGCAATGACACTAACGAGGGGCAGATTGCCGCGTCCTTTGTCCTCGCAATGACGAACAAACAGATTGCCGCGCCCTTTGTCCTCGCAATGACAAAAACATCCTTTTTTACTACCTTCATGAAACTAACAAGGGTAAAAAAGTCTAAAATTTACCCTTGTTCCTCGCAATGACGAACTAATGGGCAATGACGTATACTTATGAAACCAGGCTTTATATACATACTCACGAATAAAAATAACACCACATTGTATGTAGGGGTAACAGCGCAATTAGTCAAACGAGTACAACAGCACAAAGACAAATTGAACAAAAAATCGTTTACGGCACGATTCAATTTAAACACGTTGGTGTATTACGAAGCGTTTCAAATGATTGGTGATGCTATTGCAAGAGAAAAGCAATTAAAAGGGGGTAGTAGAGCCAAAAAAATACAACTGATTGAAAGCATTAATCCAGAATGGGAGGATTTGTTTCGGGAGGTTATGGAGCGTTTTGGTTAGAATTGGACAGATTGCTTCGTCCTTTGTCCTCGCAATGACACTAGCGAGAAACAGATTGCTTCGTCCTTTGTCCTCGCAATGACACTAGCGAGAAACAGATTGCCGCATCCTTCACCCCTAGGGGTTGCCAATAGCGTATTGTAGACAATATACCTGCTTAACTAAACATCCGCTTACCCATGGCTTTTATATCATCAATGGCCTCCCCTTTTACCAGCCAAGAGATCCCAAACGGGATGATGGCCATGGTTTCAAAAATATAGACGTAGTAGTCCTTAAGCGGGAAGTTAACCTCTAATTTTTCGAGGATCAGAAACACCACCAATAACCCTATGGCGATAAACACCATATTACCACAATGGGTATAAATGCGGTTATTGGTATCATCCTTGCCTCGTGTGAATTTATACTTAGACATCCAGCCCATACACAAAATAAAAATCCCAGCACTCACCAGGTGAATGGTATTTAATACCGTGCCACTGTGCCCAAACAATGGGAGGTTACCTAGCGTGCAAATAGCGTCAATACTATCGCTGGCACTGCCTGTACAGGTTGTAGGGACAAACACCACGATCAACGCCGCTAACCCCCCGATGTTGGTCAAGAAATCATCACTTATTGTTTCTGTGTTGACATCTTTTTTAAAGCCTTTATAAGAGATCAAGAACAAGCCAAAAGCCGATAGAATGATAATAAACACTAATGAGGGTAAGGTCGCATAGTAATAATGGCTTATAGATGCTAAAAACTCACCCTTGGTAATGGGCAACAAAACAGGCAACGACAGGCCCAATATGCCAATGAGTTTTCTAATTCTATAGTCTGATGCTTGTAGCTCTTGTATGATCATAATGCCAATCTGCTTCTTAACCTAAGATCGCCATAAATAGTGACAACTCCAAATTTAGCGATGCCGATGGTCTTTTAAGGAATAAGGAATAAGTAGCAAGGGCTAAGGAATAAGGAGTAAGGTCTAGTGACTATTGTCTTGTGTCTAGTGTCTAGTGTCTGCCTTAACTACTGCCGTAGTCTTTCATTTACAAATGATTCTATCTATCTTTTCATTGAGATTAATTGGTTATATTTATAGGTATACTGCGGCGTTTTGTAATAATTTTATCTCGGAACGTCACCAACATTTTAAGTATGACCGATATTTTCTTAAGTTACTCCCATGAGGATGAGGAGCGCATTAAGCCACTTGTTGCAGCCCTCGAAAGTCAAGGCTGGTCAGTATTCTGGGATCGGCATATTCCTGCAGGCCAAACATGGCGCACCTATATCGGGGAAGCCCTCGAAAACGCAAAATGTGTCCTTGTCGCTTGGTCACATAATTCCATCGCTTCAAAATGGGTCACCGAAGAAGCCGATGTAGGGCAAAAACGCGGTAATCTTATTCCTATTTTCATAGATGCCGTAGAAATACCCATTGGCTTTCGTAGTATCCAAGCCGCAAATCTCTCCGATTGGAAACCCGATCAAGAGTCTCCGAATTTCAACGCGTTGATAAATGACATCCGCAACGTATTGCATTCTACTGAGACGGCACCTATAGCACCCCAAGAACCAAAACCGGATCCTATCGTGGTAGATAAGAAACCGATTGCCGTTCCAACCAAAACACCGAGGAATATCGCATCTTATAAGTGGCTGGCACTTGTACTCATTGTCGCAATAGGCGGCTATCTGGCTTACCAAAATTGGTTTGCGAATAGCGCTGATGAAGAGCCGGCACTTTCCGGTTTGGTGTTTGCCACTAGGATCGAGGCCAATGGACAAGCATTGGATCCAGGCACTACTTTTTCGCAGGACATTACGGATCTATATGCTGTGTTTCTTAAGGACAAGGCACCTCCAGGTATGACCATCAATGCCGATAACCCTGTTGAAGGTACCTATTATTCGTACCTAAACGTTATTGATACGACCGATATCAGTCGGATTGGATGGCGCTGGATTAAGGATGGTAAGCAGGTAAATACCCATGAAAGGAATGTGGAGATCAACGAAAACTATTGGCTTCAATACTGGGATTATGATGGTGCAGGTATTTTTGGTGGTAAATTTAGTCCTGGCACATATACCATTGTGATCCTACTGGATGGTAATCCGGCGATGAGTTCTAAACTCGTTATAGAGCCATTGCCAGTAACTGAAGAGTAAGTCTCCTATTTCTTCAACTCCAACTTCTCTGCAAAATAGTCGCAGAAGTCTTTCATCGTGGCGGTCATTTTTTCGTCTTGCGTCGCCCGATTAAACGTGTCGCTCATAGCCACAAGGGTCTGGTGAAAGAACTGCTTCATCTCATCTACGGGCATGTCCTTGGTCCAAAGGTCGATACGCAGGGTTTCTTGCGCCTTACTATCCCAAACAGAGAGCATCATGGCCTTGGCCTCTTGGTCGGTAATACCGCCGTCTTCCGCCGTCCAATTCAATTTTTCTGGGATGCGGTTGTCGTCCAATTCTATAGTGAGTTGAATCTTGGATTGGTGTGTCTCTGCCATTATTTGCGTGGTTTGAAATTAGAGTCCTTGAAAATGGTTTCGCCGTCGGTGATCAGCATACGTTTCAATGTGCTATCGGTCTTATCCATATAAGCGCGTACGATCTGCCAACCGATGTATTGCCCCAGTCTCCCTGGTGATTCTCCATCCAGCTCCAAATAGAACTTCGAAAACGGAGCGGGATTGATGAAGCGTGCTGGTAATTTAGAATCGGTGCTAAACAACAATTCACGATCCACAAAATAACGCCAGATCTCGCTTTCGTTCTCCTGTGCCCATGCCAGTTGTTCTTTGCTATAGCCTATACGTAGCTCCTCTGGTTTGAACGGGATCACCCTATCGGTGACATATAACAGTTTGCCATGGTATATCATCTCTTCGAGCAAGGTTTTGGTCTTAGCTTGGTAAGCGTATTTCTTGGCGTATTCCTGGGCCATATCCGGGAGGATCTGGTCTTTCTTGAAATTCTGCCTTAGGTATTTCTGAATGCCGCCATAGAATTCATGGTCCTCGCCCAGATACGTGTCCAAAGCGATCAAGACTATGGTATCGGTGACAATGACCTTATTCCTATAATCTACTTCTGAGGTGACTGTAATGATCCTAGGATCCTTGGTTTCAGGGAAATAATAGTGTAAATGCTGGAAGAGTTGCTCCAACTCGCCTTCCTCTTCGGTGAAATCGCCAAAGACGGTAGTCACCGCAGACGATAATTGCTGTTGCAAGCTGTCGGTCATTCGGTTCACCCAAAGGGAATCAGCATAGCGATCAGAAAACATAAATGGATACACCGCCTTTAATTGCGGAAGGTCTTCGGGCTTTGCCGATGCAAACACCTGATCAAAACGATCAATATTCAAACTGACTTCAATGGCAGCGATCTCTTTTTGGGTTCGGCTCTCCTCATCACAAGACATCACGAAAAGTAGCAAGAAAAACGCAATAAAAACGGGTTTCAGGTGGTTCATACGAACATAAAAACGCATAGGACTTTCATTAATTATGCGATTGGCTTATTTTTGTGGGCAAAGGTACTATTCTTTGCTTAAAAAATTCTTATAAATGAACACAGAAAAAGTTGTAGATCACATCGTGGATTGGTTAAGGGATTATGCAACGCAGGCTAATATGAAAGGCTTTGTCATTGGTATTTCCGGCGGCATAGATTCTGCGGTCACCTCCGCACTATGCGCCAAAACGGGTTTGGAATTACTATGCTTAGAAATGCCTATACATCAGGCAGAATCGCAGGTCTCAAGAGCCATGAACCATATTGATTGGCTGAAAAGCAACTATGACAAGGTTAGTATGACCCAAGTAGACTTAACGCCTGTATTCGATAGTTTGGTGGACGCCCTTCCTTCTGTGGAGAATGAAGAGGATAGATTTATGTCTTTGGCCAATACACGAGCGCGATTACGAATGACCTCACTTTATTATTTTGCGGCCTTAGAGTCCTATTTAGTGGCCGGAACAGGTAATAAGGTCGAGGATTTCGGTATCGGATTCTATACCAAATATGGCGATGGCGGTGTGGATCTGAGTCCGATCGCCGACTTGCTAAAAACAGAGGTGTATGCCTTAGGAAAGACATTGGGTATAAATCAAGAAATCTTGGATGCCGCACCTACCGATGGCCTTTGGGGAGACGACAGAACGGATGAAGATCAAATAGGCGCGTCTTACCCTGAATTGGAATGGGCGATGGACATGAATAATCAAGGAAAAGAATCTGAAAACTTCTCCGGACGTGAAAAAACCGTGTTCGACATCTTTAAACGCTATAATTCAGCCAATAAGCACAAAATGGTAGCTATCCCAATTTGTGAGATTCCAAATGAATTACGGTAAAACCGTAACTTTTATTAAGAATATTCTTATTTTTTCACAATTATTATTAAATTTATGCTCAGAATCCCCATTTAGAGCTTGATCACATTATTCCTTTAGGGCTAATTATAACAACTAACTAATTGACAGTAACATGATCAAAGTACTGGTAGTAGACCACCATCCAATAGTAAGGAAGGGTATCGTAAAATTATTTGAATCCTCTCCTGAAATTGATGTCGTTGGCGAGGCTGACAACGGCAAAGAACTTTTTAATTTTATTGACACTCACGCCGTCGATATCGTGATAAGCGAGATCGACCTCCCTCAATTGAATGGAATCACCGCTTTGAGATCTCTCAAAAAGGAACATAGTGATGTGAAAGTCATCATCTTTAGCTCGCATCCTGAGGAAATCTATGCGGTAAGCACCATTAAAGCTGGCGCCGCGGGTTATCTGCATAAAACGGCAGACACCAATACTATCAAAGAAGCTATTTTAAAAGTGTATAGAGGCGGTATTTATATCAGTAATAAGTTGGCTCAGAGACTGGCGTTTGACGAAAACGGTAGCAAGTCAAGCAAATTATACAAAAAACTATCTACACGAGAAGTGGAAGTCTTGAGGTTATTGTCATCAGGCAAGAAAAACAAGGAGATCGCCATTGAACTAGAAATAAACGAAAAAACAGTCAGTACGTATAAAGCGCGATTGTTAAAGAAACTGAATGTCACCAATTTGGTCGATCTGATCAATCAAGCGAGACATTTAGAGCTAGGCTAATTACAGCACCCGATTCAATTTTCTAGAAAGCAGCATTTTTAGGTTGGAGTAATTCATGACTTCATCCAGCACCCCTTTATTGACAGAATCACGTTTTTCGAGGGTCTCTTTCTTGAATTCACTTACTTTTTGTTCTATCAAGAAACATCGTAGACTCAAAATGGTCTCACTCACCAATTGGGCAATGGTCCCCTGTTTTTCCTTCGGAAAGATATTCTTACGATTCCAATCATGCAGACGATAGCGTTCATCATTCATGATCATCGACGTCACGCTACTCGCCATGGAAGGGTCGACCTTATTCACGAAACCATTCAGTTCAAAACTGGGATCCTGATTCAAGGTGTCGATCAATGTATAGTAAAGCGTCTTGAATTCTTCATTGGTGAATTCCATTTCGTCATCTTGAAGGTCCATATATATTTTCTCGAAGACCTTGGCTTGATGCACTACAGGCTCTAGGATAAGCTGCCCTTCGTCATTCTCCTTAAGGATCAGGTCCTCAAAATTCTCCGTTTTGTCGCCGTAAAGAAGTAGTATCTCTATGATCTTTCTTTCAAGTTCATATTGAATATCTACGGTCTTCTTTGGCTCTTGTTTAATGACCTGAAATGCCTTTTGTTCTTGCTGATATGCCTTGTTGGCCTCTTGCAGGTCCTTCTTTCCTATCTGTGCTAAGGTACTGAACAGGACCGATTCACTAATATCCATGATCTTAGCACATTCCTGCACGTAGATCTCTTTCTTGATCCTATCGGGAATCTTCGATATACTCACCACCATATCCCGAATCAGGTCGGCTTTTTTAATGGGATCGCTCTTGGCTTCATCCATGAGTAAGGATGCCTTGAAGGCAATGAAGTCCTTTGCATTCTCCTGGAGGTAAGTGGTCAATTCCTCAAGGGTATTCTGTTTGGCAAAACTATCGGGATCCTCGCCATCGGGAAATGTGCACACCCTAACGTTCATGCCCTGCTCCAAGATCAAGTCGATACCTCGTATCGATGCCCGGATCCCTGCCGCATCACCATCAAACAGAACGGTGATATTGGGAGTTAACCTATTGATCAGTCGGATCTGGTCTGGTGTCAGTGCCGTTCCAGAAGATGCTACGACATTAGTGATGCCGGTTTGGTGAAATTGAATGACATCGGTATAGCCTTCCACCAAATAACAATTATTCTCTTTGGCTATGCTCTTTTTTGCATGATAGATACCATAAAGCACCTTGCTTTTATGGTAGATATCACTCTCAGGAGAATTTACATATTTAGCCGCCTTCTTATCGTTTGAGAGGATACGCCCTCCAAAGCCCAGCACACGACCACTCATACTCTGTATAGGAAACATGACCCGACCCTTGAAACGATCGAAGCGTTTCTCTTCCTTGACGATGGTGAGCCCCGTTTTTTGTAGGAACTCTAATTTATAGCCTTGTTTCAATGCTTCGTCGGTAAAGGCTTGCCATTGATCCAGAGAATATCCTAGCCCAAAAGATTTGATGATTTCGGGTGTAAAGCCGCGCTCCTTGAAATAACTCAACCCTATGGCCTGACCTTGATCCGTAGTATGCATGACGTTTTGGAAATAGCCAGAGGCATATTCGGCAACGAGATACATGCTTTCGCGCTCATCGGCGAGTACCTTTTGTTCATCGCTCTGCTCCGTTTCCTCAATTTCGATATTGTATTTCTTCGCCAAATATTTTATGGCTTCAGGATAGCTGAAATGTTCATGCTCCATCAAGAAGGTCACCGCATTACCGCCTTTACCACTCGAGAAATCTTTCCAGATCTGCTTCACGGGAGACACCATGAAACTTGGTGAACGTTCATCACTAAAAGGGCTCAAGCCCTTGAAACTACTTCCCGATTTCTTGAGTTGCACGAAATCACCAATGACCTCTTCTACACGAGCGGTTTCGAATACTTGGTCTATGGTAGTTCTTGTGATCAAGGTAAAGGATTATTAGAGCTACAAATTTAGTTGAATTAAATGAATAGTTAAGGTAAGGAATGAATTAGAAAAATTCCATATTTGCGCACCCTTATACCCAGTATCCCCTCTTAAGAAAAAACTAACTATGAAAAAACTAATTCAACTTTCACTTCTTGCGATATTTTCATTTATGTGTATCCAGTGTTCGAGCAACGACCTACCTGCGGAACTCCTGCCCGAAACCGTAACTGATGCGGACGGCAACGTGTATAATACCATTGAAATTGGTGGTCAAATTTGGATGCTTGAAAATCTAAAAACCACAAGGTTTAACAATGGAGAAGCCATACCCAAATATAAATCTACAGATGACTGGTTCAATATTGGCAACCCTGCATCTTTCTATCAATGGGCCAGTACAGAAGATTTTAATAATGCTGTTGATGGAGAGATCCCTTTTGATTATTACGGAGCCATGTATAATGAAGCAGCAATGACATCAGGGAAATTAGCACCCGTGGGATGGCGTATACCCACGGAACAAGATTTTATGGTATTAGAAGCTTTTCTTGCAAGCGATGGACATATAGATAATGAAGCAACTGTATTAAAATCTGCTTCAGGGTGGCTACCTTCTAACGCCAACGGAACCGATTTATATGGATTTAATGGATTGCCAAATGGGTATGTTGATTCTAATGGAATACCTAAAGTCGATGGTATTATTTGCACTTGGGCAACATCTGATGTAAATATTTCCAATCAAACAAGACGGATAATAAATCTATTTGATGAAAGTACTATACTATATTTTGATAATTCGATTTTACTAGGGGCCGGAATTAGATGCATAAAAGCACAATAGATCCTAGTATAATTTACAAGGCTAGGAAATAAATAAAAAAGAGCCCAAAATTGGGCTCTTTTTTATTATTGCTTTTCTCTTAATCCATATCAAAACGAACACCAAGGGAGATGTTATTCTGTTTTATGGGTTGATCCTTGAAAATTGGTGATAGATCATATTTGGCGTATAAAGCCACCTCGCCTAAGGCGATATAAGTACTCACGCCATATACCAGATTACTGGTATTGTAATTTTTTTTGATCTTCTCTTTAATAGCATCACCGTTTTCGCTATATTTTAATTTTTGACGCGTATCTATATTGAAACCAGCGTAGCCTCCAATACCTATCTTAAACTGCCTATTTGTTGAATACCTGTAATAGGTTTTCTTTTCTACCTTCTTGGAAGGACCGAATTCAAAATGGACTGGGAATACAAGACTTTGTGTCCGAAGCTTGGCTTTCTGCAGATTAACGCGAAATTCCTCAAGGTTCGTTAGGTCACCATTCTGGACAAAATACAAGTTATTATCCGCCTTCAAACCGTTGGTCTGGAATGAAAATCCATATTTAATTCTTAACGCATTCGAGTTCTGCAAAATCCGTGTTTTCCATGCCCATCCGATCTCAAAGAATTTAGAGCCCCCAAACTTGTATGGTGAATCATCGAGGCTTACCCCTTCAATGATGGCATTGTTGAAACCAAAGGCCACTACAAAAGCACTAGAGGTCCGCCTATCGTATTTCCGTGGCTTGTCATATTTCTTGTTACCGATAAAAATGAAGTGTTCATTCGTATCATTTCCGGTACCGATTCTCAATGTTACACCATCCCCTTCTCCATCATACTGATATTTCTGCTCATGGTTGCGTTGCAATAATGCGATCTTGTTATCTATGATGGCCAACCTATTCTCGATATTCAAGGCTCGTTTTTGAGCCATGGCCTTTTTAGTAGCGTCGGCATCCTCTGCCGTGACCTCCCCTTTTTCAAGACGCATATTAATGATTTCGACTTCATGCCGCAACGCTTCTTTTTCTTGCTCCTCTAGCTTTTCTTTTGTTGCCTCCAGCTCTCTTATTTTACTTTCGTTATCGTCTTGCGCAAAGGCATTTGCACTTAATACAATGAGGAGTAATACCAATAGTTTTGTAATGATTTTCATAACTGTTCGCTTTAATTGATGATTATTGATGAATTTTAATTATTACGATCGACGACAGCCGTTCGCACTTTCTTATACCCTGAATTCAATGCTTCGAATACACGATTCCGAAACGATTGATCCAGGCCTGTTTCTACCTGTAAAAGCAATAATTCGGCATCCACTGTTTTTGTGGCAGCGTTGTATAGGCGTTCGGATGTTAATTCCTTTTGAGCTTGACCCAATAAGGCATCGATCTCGGCATCAGTAACTGCAGACTTTTCTTCTTGCAGTTTTTGTATCTGAGCAACGACCTCATCGACTTTTTGCGCTTCTATGGTATTTGTAGCATCGACAGTCGCAGTAATAGCTGTTTCTGGAAGCGTAGTCGCTTTGGTAATTTGTTCTTTAATCGCCCTTTCTTCTAGTGCCAGATGGGTATTATCATTAGTTTCAACCACCAAGTCCTTGTTTGGGATGAATTTCATTTTTTGATACTTCTCTTCTTTTTCAAGTTCTTCCAAAGCTATTTGGCTCTCTTTAATAGGTTGCTCTTCAACAACTAGATTTTTTACAACACCCTCTTCCTTAATGGTCTTCACGGTGTCTTCCTCAACTAACGAAGGTGTGTTGCCATTAGCACCTGAATCCTTTGAAAAAAGAATGGACGACACAATGATCAGGCCTATAAAACTAGCCGCTATACCCAGCCACCAATACGCTTTCTTGCTCTTCCCTTTTGGCTCAGAATCCAGCCTATTCGATAACGTTTGCCACGCATCGGCGGATGGTTGAACCTGTCGTTTCTCAAGCCTATCTCTTATATCTTCTTCAAATTTAATTGGTGCCATAACCTGTTTTACTTAGTTGATTCACTTTTCGTTGCAAAACCTTTCTTGCCTTGAACAATTGCGATTTTGAGGTGCTTTCAGAAATCTTTAACAGCTCTGCTATCTCGCTATGTTTGTAACCCTCTATCGCATACATTACAAACACCATTCTATATCCTTCTGGAAGAGTATCGATCAATCGTTGTATATCTTGAACTTCCAATTCTGTATTACTATAGGCAGACCCTTTTTCATAAATCGTGATATCTTCTGATGGAAATTCGATTCTCTTTTTACTTCTGAGTAAGGAAATGGATTCTCGTACCATGATTCGTCGTATCCAACCTTCAAAACTGCCTTGGGCCTTAAATTTTTCTAGATACTTGAATACTTTAAAAAATCCATTCAACATGGCTTCTTCCGCATGCTGGATGTCCTTTATATAATAGCGACAAACACTCAGCATTTTAGGGGAATGCAATTCAAACAACACATGCTGCGCTTCTCTATCCTGCTTTATAGCCTGACGAATAAGTTCCTTCTCGTTTTTGTGTAGTTGAATTACTTTCAAAAGCAACGTTGTTTTAACCTTCTATTCATTAAGACGCAAATGTCGTGCAAAAGGTTGCCTCACAAAAATAAATCTTCTTACCAATTAAAAATATATATCTTTACTTTGCTATAAAATGAATTCAGCAAGCCAATTCTT
>RCNB010001791.1_pt1 | contig 14836 bp, 14 predicted proteins | sample 2041321 | NCBI WGS metagenome assembly RCNB01 (sample SAMN09708232, study PRJNA481090) | Marine sediment metagenome, whole genome shotgun sequencing project. | reverse complement strand
GGCACATGGTCGCATTTACACCAGGCTACGTTCGATTTGGTACACCTCCAGGGCAGACGGTACAGGTATTTGAAGATCAGACAACCGAAGTTGAGGCCAGTTCGGTGCCGGCCAGTGAAGCTACAGCTGAAGACTTCGCCTCCTGTGACACCGGTGATAATGTCACCACCACCACAATTGATGAAGATGAAAAGCAGCTTAAGTCTATTGTGGGAACATGGAATGTAACAAAGTATGATTATCTGTGTCAGGGGTTTTATGTTCAGACCGGAGAGCTTTTCATATATGAGGACAACACATATGAAATGGATCTAAGCGAAGGGAATGTAGAGGACTTCAAAGGGACATGGTTCCTGAAAAAAGAATCTGCACTCGGCGGAAGTTTGATAGCACGCTTTTACAGTGACGACGAATCTAAATTCCAGGGATTTGTCAACGAAACATATGATGAAATCCATAACGATTGGTATATGACAGGTGCAGCAATAGTATGCGTGCATGCAGAGAAAATCTCAGATACTCCATAATGAGGAAAAGACACAAGATATACTAAACATTAATTTGAATTATTTCCCTAAGGTTACTATGCTTAAAAGGTCACTTTATCAACTACTACTATGGATAATGATGATCCTAATGGTGATGGCTTTTCCCCATCCATCCAGTGCAGTTGAGTTGCGAGTAGAAAATGCGTCAGGCTCTCCCGGAGAAGATGCAGAAGAAGCAGAACTTCTTAGACACTTCCGTGACAATACATTGAGCAAAACAGCAGAAGGTCAGAAACTCATAAAGCTATACTACCAATGGAGTCCCATGATAGTTAGCGCAATGGAAAAGGATGGGGAGTTTAAAGAAGAAGTGGAGGGAATGATTGATGGGTTTTTGGAATTGATTACAGAAGAAGCAGAGTAGATTATTAAACTATACAGGTTATCTGAAAGGCAGGGTTTCGGCTCTGCCTTTTGTTTTGGTATGTCTACATCTTGTATCTCTAATTTGCTCATCATTTTTTAACACTACTACCATAAGGGTTCAGAACAAGAGACTTAAAATTTTTCTCATACTTCGTTATGTAGTTCATACTCGCTTATTCCTATAATCTCTCTCTATCAACTGCTATCATCCTCTCAATACTTTCCCATTTAATCCTAATAACAAAATAGTTTAAACACATTCAAAAACTCTTCATTTTCAAGTTCCAGCATAGTGTAAAGCTAACCTACTGATAATACTCATCATTTTCAAAAAAGCCTCAAAAGTGCCGTTCCGAATGAAAGAGGGTAGTTCATATATATCAAAGGGGGGTATGGGGGGTTGTGACTTCTAAAAAGAAAAGGGCCAGGAAAATCCCAGCCCTTTTCTGCTACCATAACAAGCCAAAACAAGCTGTAACTAGGTGGAAGACGAAATCAAAAAATGCTTTGCCCGAAATCATTAAGCCTATGGCCATGCTTTTCTTTCTTGACCTATGTTAAGCATGCCAAATAGTGCTCCCACAGCAATAAGTGCAGAAATCACTGACACAATACCCAATCCAAGAGAAACATTAATAAAGCATGAAATAACAGCAGTCCCGCAAAATCCATAAAATCCCCACCTTTTCCACTGAAGCAATGCGATTGCACACATAACGTTAAATGCTCCAAGAAACGCAAGGAATAGAAACGTCCCTTCTGAAGCATCCAGCTGAACCATACCAGGGTCTATAAGATAAATAAGGGCCGATATTGCATTACCGATAATCATGAAAATTAACCATGCCGTTAAGCAGCCATGTCTTTGTTTATTGTCACTCACTGTAGGGACTTTTGTGAAGTCATGTCCGCAATTGGTACACTCCTCTCTTATGGAATTTTGTAATTCTTTACATGAAGGACATGATTTTAAGCCAACGTATTTTTCTGCCACTCGTAGCACCTCCTCTTTTTGTTATGAAATTATCTCGATCTTTCCATCACTTTCTTTATAGTGTTTTTAAACTGTCATGTACATTGTCAAGCAAGCCCTCAAATGAGTACAAAACAATCCAAGCTATCTAAAAACTAACTGTTTGATTTTCCAACACATACAAAGTGAGCCAAAGTCTTACAAAGGCTTTGATTTTGACTGGCAATCAAAAGGTCAGGGGTTCGAGCCCCCTCAGCTCCACCAATGAAAATCAAGGGGTTACGAGTTATCTTCATGGCTTGTACCCCCTTTTTTGTGCAGTAATTGTGCATCAAACAAAGGAGAACAGGGTGGAATTTTTCAAGCAATTTCAAACAGTAACGAACAGGATGTAAAAATATAATGTGTATATAACTTGGCTACAATCAAAAGGTCATGGGTTTATGATTAATTGCTTTTGTAGAAACTTTAAAACCTATTCGAAATGTATACGTTTACTCATATAGGATGTGATTGTATTTTGTTAACACATTCCCTGAAAACGAGAAGGACGATGGCCATTGAAAATATCCCCCCTCCATTTTTGGTTATCGTCCTTCTTGTTTTTTATTCCCTGTTGTATAGGACTAACTTAACTTAGCCCACTTAACCTCCTCTAATTCTTCCGTTAATTTGATGCCACCAATAAAATAGTTTTCCTTTTGCTTAATCCACCCCAGCACTCCTTTGACCATAATGGGATCTGCTTCTCCGGACACGATTATTGCCAGGTGGATGGTTGAACCTAAGTTAATTTTCCCAGACGCATGAAATTTTATTCCCATCCCTTTACGGCTGATATTAATGATGGTGGCTTCTTCCCATTCTCTCTCACCCTCCTTTAAAAACCGAGCCTCCAGTTGTGTGAGGCAACGACTGAACTTTCTTTTCTCCCCCATTTTTATTCCCCTTGTGTGAACTGTATTTGATTTTATGAGCCCCCTTTCTTCTTTCCTGATTTTCTTTCATACTTATTCAGAATAAGGTCTAACCCCTCCCTTAAATACACTGCTTGAGGAACTCTTGTTGTTGCTGATAAACTGCTAAGTCTTTCTGATAGTTTTTTATCCAGGTAAAAAGTCCGCAGTACTTTTTTTTTCGACAGATCTTTTTCTTTCCTCACAATAATACCTTTCAAGATGTTTATTTATGTCTACCCTATAATCATTATGAGCAATTTATCATTGAGAATCTTTGCCAGAAATATCTTTTATAAAACACTTTTACCACACAATAATCTATGGGTAAAGCACATAACTGCTAAAAAAGTATTTTTTAAGATTTCAATTACTGATAAAGAGGTATGAATTTTACAGACAGGGGTTGGTTTTGGAAATGAAATAGAAAGAAATCTCAACACTTCTGTATGTTTTTTCCCCTAGAGTGTTGAGATTTTGAGCTTAGTTTATTCGTTTTAAATTGTAAAATATCTGATAAGTTGTATCAGTTTAGCGTTCGATAAATATCTTCAGGTTTTCACTCCTACTGAAATGACGAAGCTTCTTTAATGCCTTTTCTTCAATCTGTCTGATCCTTTCCCTGGTTACGTTTAAATCCTGCCCAACTTCATCAAGGGTATGGTCTGCCCTTTCTCCTATGCCAAACCTCTTCCTTAAAACCTTTTCTTCCCTTTGGGTTAAAGTAGCTAGCGCCTTCTTTGTTTGCTCATGCAGGTTGTTGCTGATTGCAGCCTTCCTTGGCGGAGTTATCTTCTTGTCCTCTATAAAGTCGCCTAAGTGACTGTCCTCCTCCTCTCCAATGGGTAGTTCTAATGATATGGGTTCCTTGGCGATTCTCAGAATCTTTCTCACCGCATCCAAAGGGAGTTCAATCTTTTTAGCAATCTCCTCGGCAGTTGGTTCTCTTCCTAATTCTTGAATCATGTGACGTGAGGTTCGAATCAGCTTGTTGATAGTTTCAATCATGTGAACAGGAATTCTGATGGTTCTTGCCTGATCAGCAATAGCTCTCGTAATAGCTTGCCTGATCCACCAGGTGGCATAAGTGCTGAATTTATAACCCCGCTGATACTCAAATTTATCAACAGCCTTCATAAGACCGATATTTCCTTCCTGAATCAGATCCGGCAACTGCAATCCCCGGTTGGTGTATTTTTTTGCCAGGCTTACTACCAGTCTCAAATTGGCCTTTATTAGCTCTTCTTTGGCAAGCTTGCTTTTGATCTCTCCTTCTTCAATGGATCTGACAGATCTCTTTAGTGATTGAGCATCGAACACTGTCTTTTTTGTCTGGATAAATAGCCTTTTGAGTTCCTCCAGAGGAATAATTGTTCTTTCTATACATTGTGTAATTTCCCCCTTGGCTTTCTGCAACATCGAGAAAGAAATCTTCACCTTTTGTGCAACTTTTTCAATCACGCATCTATTAAGATTGATCTCCTGTATTATAGCAACAATCTTTTTAGACTTTTGATCAATCTTCTTCTTTAATCCCCTTCTTTCTATTTCACTTAGGTGTTTCTGCGAAAGTTTCTTTTGTAATTTCTGATATTTTTGTTCGTCCCTGCTGATCTTCTCTATTAAAGAAAGAACCTTATTTTTGTGATGCTCTTCATCAATATCCATTTCTTCTTCGTCCAAATCTTTTACAACTTCTCTCACCGATATCTTGTTGGATTTGAGTTTTTCCCCTATGGATAGAATTTCTTTGATTATTATGGGAGTGCTTAACACACCCTCAGCAATTTCCTTTTCTCCTTCTTCTATGCGCTTCAGGATTTTAACTTCTTCATAAATATTGAGTAATGATATGGCACCCATCTCTTGCAGATACATTCTCATTGGATCTTTGAATTTTGGAAAAGGTTCTGATTTTACCTCCTCTGCTTCCTCTTCTGTGATTTTGTTAGGTTCGGAATCAGGAGTAAGACCATCTTGATTTTCATCAACATTTTTAATTTCCTTTTCACCATAGGTTATAACGATATGTTCTGGGGGAGCAGTGTCTGAGTGTAAAACATCAGTAACCTCTTCATAAGGCAAAAAATCTTTATCTTCTTTCATGTAAATGAGCTGATTTGTTTCATAGAGGATTTCGTTTTTTAGCATAAGAGATTTACTCCTTATGTGGTTATTATTGATAATCTCTTAAAACCCAGTCACTCCCGCTAAACCTGCCCTCGACACTGATCGAGGAGCGGGAGTCCATAACAACCTGAAATCAATGGTTTCCTGCTGGAGTTTATACCGTACTTGATATGGGGCAGGAATAACACGAACAATAAACATGGTATAGCAATTTGAATACCAAATAAAAGTTGCATCAAACACCATCTGACGATCTATGTAACTATCGAATATTTAGATATGATTCTTTGTTATGCAAAAACAGAAGGTAAATCTGGTATGCTGGTAAAGAGAGCTGAAAATGTTCTTTTAAGAACGAATATAGTATAATTACGCAAACAATAGAAATAACAGCATGTTGTAAATGTGTGGGTTTGTGCAAAAAAGGGGAATAATAGTATTTAAGGAAAGATTAATGGAAGTGTAAGAAATTTATTGAGGATTTTTTTGGTGATTAAACCCAGAATTTCAATAACTTTGATAGGCAAGCTTTGATATAGGCTGTATATTATCCACCGTCGAAAGGAAGCATGATGGTAATAACATCACCTTCATTAAGGGGGGTATCAAGATCGGTTACTGAACGAAAGACTTTCCCATTGATCAGTAAGAGAAGGGGGATAATCGTACCTGTTAAGGGATCTCTTATTTGATGTTCAAAAGATTTTCCGTAAGTCTGACACATATTTTGTAACAGATATCCTAAAGAGTTTCCCTGTTCTATCTCATACTCTATTTCACTTTTCCCCAGAATATCCCTTAGATTGGCAAAGGTTCTTACTTTCACTTTCACGGATACGTGCCTTAAGAATTGAGGAGTTTGGGAATTGTGAATTGGGGAAATTACTGAATCCCTAAATTTCTTACAGTTTGTTCAGATTTTTCACCGAACTAGACTTTTCGTTCTGGGATTATTTACTCTCTACAGCTTTTTTTAGCCATTCCTCGGCAAGGACTTCTGGTATGGTAATCTTTTTCTTATCAGGTTTGGGATTATCCTCCGAATAAGTGAGTGCACCCACTTCGCAATATTTAACACAAGCAGGATCTCCTCCACAGGCATCACACTTTCTGGTATAGACCGGAATGGGGATTTCAGGTATTCCAATCAGGTTAACTTTGATGCGTGCCTTCTTGGGGTTAAACACCTTCTCGCGCACCATTGCGCAAGCAAGTTCGCACATTCGGCAACCTGTACATTTATTAATATCGACAGCTAGATTTTTCTTTAGCAATGTTTTTATCCTCTCCTAACCGAGGGTAACTCCTCCTGTAACTGAAATGCCTTCTTTCTCCGTTGGTTCAAGTGAAGTATCTTCAGTTGTATAAACCTTTTCAGACAGCTTTAATCCCAACTGCTCTCCTATAGTTTTGACAGGGGTAGAAAGCTTTAATTGAGTAGAGAGAACAACCATTTGGAATCTTTCTGCTCTTTTTTCCCCATCTTCCAGGAATTCAACCACGAGGTTATTGTTTTCCTCAAGCTCCTCAATTGACAGTATTTTACAGTTTTTTAATATTAGATTTGGGATGCTATCAATGTGGGATTTATGAGCGTTCTTTGCTTCAATAGTGTGATCAGAGAGTAGCCATATTTCACTATCTTCTAGCTTGTTTCGGGTAACAGCTGCCTCTTTTAGCAAAAAAGTCAGAGAGTTCTGATTGATCTGGTTTTCGTCATAATAGATGAAGCATAATTTTTGGGGAATTTCTCCGTCGGAAGGTCGAAGAATTAAACCTCCATAAGGTCCTTTGCTGTGAAGAATGCGTTCAAACTCAATGTCGTTTATAACATTAAGGTATTTCCCGTAACCAAAACGCTCATCCGGTGTTGCAGGACTTTTTAATATTCCTGGAGTAATAATGATGGAATCAACCACAAGTTCACTTTCTTCATCTTTTTGATCAAAGTCTATGGCGTCCTTTTCGCAGGCAGCAAGACATAGTTTGCACCCCAGGCACCTGCGACAGCTTAAACACCTTTGAGCTTCCTTCTGAGCCTGTTCGGTGGTAAATCCCTTTTCTATTTCTTCAAAGTTTTTTACCCTCTCTTCTGCCGGCAGCTCTGGCATGCGTGCCCGATCATCGGGGATGTCTGTAAAATCTATGATATAACGCTTCTTATCTTCTAACATCTTTATGAAATTCTCTGCGTACTCTGTGGTTAATCGTTACTTAAATAGTTATTGATTGACTCTGCGGCCTTCTTCCCTGCAGCGATTGCCTGGATGGCAATGCCTGGACCGTCTACGCAGTCACCACCAGCAAAGACCCCCGGTTTACCGGTGGCTAGTGTATCCGAATCCACAACTATCGTTCCCCATCTGGTTGTTTTAATAATATCTCCTTCAGGAATGAATGAGAGATCCGATCGTTGACCTATAGCAGGAATAATCATATCTAACTCAACTTCAAATTGAGAACCTTCTATAGGGACAGGCCTTCTTCTACCGGAGGCATCAGGTTCTCCCAGCTCCATACGAATTAATCGGAGCCCTTTCACACGGTTGTCTTTCACTATAACTTCCTGAGGAGCAGTGAGATACTCGACTTTTATCTCTTCATGTAAAGCCGCTTCGATTTCCTCATCACTTGCAGGCATTTCAGCTCTGGATCGACGGTAGAAAATGGTTACCTCTTGAGATCCACATCTTAAAGAGGATCGTGCTGCATCGATAGCCACGTTCCCTCCGCCGATAACCCCTACCCGGCGACCAAATGCAACCTTTTCCCCCAGATTGAGGTCTCTTAAAAGAACCACTCCTGAAACGACGCCAGGGGTATCTTCACCAGGTGTTCGCATATTCATTCCCTGATGGGCCCCCACAGCAATAAATATCGCTTTATAGTCTTGTTTTAAAAGATCATCGAGGGTGAAGTCTTTTCCCAGTGTGGTGTTGTATTTTATTTCTACGCCCATATCTCTTACCACATCAATTTCTTGCTCCAGGATTGTTTGAGGAAGCCTGTAATCCGGGATGCCCACTGCCAACATGCCTCCCGCGCGTGGAAGCGCTTCGTAGACGACCACTTTATATCCCTCAAGGGTTAGATCATGGGCACAGGTCAATCCTGCCGGTCCGGAGCCGATAATGGCAATCTTTTCTTCCCGGCTGTTAAGTCTTTCTTTATATGCCTGGGGTTTACCGCTTTTCAACTCATGATCTGCAACAAAACGTTTAAGATCACGTATGCATAAGGGCTTGTCCGTTGTGCCCCTATTACAATGATCTTCGCAAGGGTGAGGACATATTCTCCCGATGATACCAGGGAAAGGAAGCTTCTCGCGGATGAGGGATAAGGATTCTTCATGTTTTCCATCTGCGATCAAGCCAATGTATCCCCTGATGTCCAGATTGACAGGGCAGCTACTCTGGCAAACGGGAGTTTCTTTAACAATGCTGTATGAGAAGAGGTCGGAATTAAAATAGTCTATTGCAGTCCTGTATGAAACACACTGATTGTAGTCATCCCACATATTGATGGGACAGACTCTGATACAATCTTTGCAATCATTACATTTTTCTTCAATGACTCTTCTCGCCCGTTTTTTAATCCTTACCCTGTATTTCCCATCTTTCGCTTGAACTTTTTCAATGTCAGCATTGGTGATGATTTCGATGTTTGGGTGATCTTTTAACTTTTCAAGATCAATATGGGTGAAAGGATGTTCTGGATCAAACGAATCCCCCGAGATTATCTTTTCACTTTCTAATCCGGGACAGCTTTCGAGCAGATATACTTTATTGCCAGCTTCTGCCTGTTTAATCGCCGTTTGCAATCCTGATACACTCCCTCCAACAACCAGGGTTACCTTAGCATCCATTGTGTTTTTCTTCTTCCTTTTGGTGCAGCATATAATGAGGTGATCCCTGTCTGACTTCTTTTAAATCGACCAGAATTCTTCTGCGTAAGGCCGCAATGTGTTTTAAAACCTGTGCAGGGGACAACTCCAACCTTTGAGCGATCTCTTTTGCTGAAAGACTTTCATTCTCAAGAAGCTGAAGTATTTCATGTGCCTGGAGGTCCTCTGTTATTAGTCCTTGTGAAAGTCTGTTAAGTTCATGGTTGGTAAAGATTTCTCCGTAAGCGTTCCCTTCTTTAGCAAATTCAGTCCATTTACCTAGTATCCACCTGAACTTTTCTTGTTGAGAAAGAGTTTTTGCGGCTTTTAGTTTTCGGCTGAGCACTTCGCTATCCATTCCTTCACTTATACCAAGAGGTCCCAGTGCTCGAATCCTTTCAGTAAAGCGTTTAACAATCTCTACGTAACGTGGTGCCTCAGCAGCAGAGACCCACTCCAGTGCCAGTCTCTGGCGATTAATGCCAATGTGGCTTAAAAGCTTCCCTGCTGCCTCGATAGTGTGAACCGCCTCATGATTACCAGACTGGTAATGGCATTCACCCAGGTGTCACCCTCCAACCAGGGCACCATCAACCCCTTGAAGGAAGGCATCCAGGATGAAGGAAGCATCTACACGTCCTGAACACATTACCCGAACAACCCTGATGTTGGGTGGGTACTGAAAGCGGGATACACCTGCCGCATCAGCACCGGCGTAGCAACACCAGTGGCATAAGAAGCCTATGATCTTTGGCTGAAAATCTTTTTGCGTAACACTTGCCGTTTCTTGCATTTAATCCTTCATCCTTAGATGTCATTGCGAGGAACGTAGTGACGAAGCAATCTCATCAAAAAAGCCTCGTTACATGCCTCACAATCTTTAGCAACAAGATTGCCACGCCCTTCGGGCTCGCAATGACTGTATTTGGATACGGAATGTATTATTATGTTTGCATTTTATCCAGTATCCAGTATCGTTTTAATTTATCCCCCCACCATCGCATGGATCTGTGCCTCGATCTGTTCATTGGTAAAACGCCCCATGATTATAGCCTTCTTCGGACAATGGGAAGCACATACACCGCACCCTTTGCAGGAAGCTGAAATGGTTTCTGCCTTCTTCCCCTTTGTTGTCTGCGAGACTCTTATGGCATTATAGGGACAGAGGTATTCGCAAATTCCACAACCAAAGCATAGGTCTTCATCTACTGAGGAGACAATAGGTTCTACTTCAACCTTTCCTTTGGCAAGCGGGATCGCTGCTCTGGCAGCGGCAGCTGCTGCTTGAGCAATCGATTCGTCAACGGGTTTGGGGAAGTGGGCCAATCCACAGAGAAAGATGCCATCCACCGCAAAGTCAACCGGCCTCAGTTTCACGTGAGCCTCCAGAAAGAAACCATCCTGGGTTAAGGGAATTTTCAGCAGGCGAGAGAGCTCTTCGTTTTCTCGGGAAATGGTAGCAGAGCTTAGTATCAGCAATCCTGTTTTCAGAGTAAGTTTCTCTCCCAATATGGGATCGGTGACTTCTATCCTTAAATTCCCTTCCTCTTGTGTAACCTGTGGTTTACTGTCCAGGTCGTATCGAATAAATATGATACCTGCTTTACGGGCTTCACTGTAGAAATACTCCCTAAAACCATAGGTGCGTATATCTCGGTAAAGTATGGTTATTTCACAAGAAGGGTTAATTTCTTTTATCTTCAAGGCATTTTTAATCGCCTTGCTGCAACAGAGTTTGCTGCAGTAAAGCCTATCTTTCTCACGGGAGCCAACACACTGTATCATTACTACCTGGTTTAGATTGGATATGAACGAGGAGTCTTGATAGCTTCTCTCCTCCAGTTCCGATTGGGTAAAAACTCTTTCATCCTTTCCATAGAGGTATTCTTCAGGTTTGTATTCTTCGGCACCTGTAGCAACTATAATTACTCCATGTTCAATCTCAAGATCTTTGGCTTCAATGCCATTTTGAGGAACGAGGGTGGATTTAAAATTGCCGATATATCCACTAATTGCTCCAATTTCAGTTTTGGTATAGACTTTGATTAACTCATTTTCTGTAACCTTCTGTTGTAAATCTTTCAGAAATTTATTTGGATCGCTTCCATCAAGGGTATAGTGTATGTTTTTAAAGTTTCCACCCATTTCTGCTTCTTTTTCAACCAGAGCACACTCAAACCCCTGATGAGCCAGTTCTAACGCTGCAGTCATTCCTGCAACGCCGCCTCCAATCACTAATCCTTTTGGTATCACAGGGAGCGTTTGATCCTTTAAGGGTGAAAGTCTTCGTGCTTTTGCTACCGCCATGCGAAGCAAGTCTTTAGCCTTTTCAGTCGCTGCCCCTTTTTCTTGCATGTGAACCCAGCTGCACTGGTCTCGTATGTTTGCCATCTCAAACAAACATTTATTAAGACCAGCTTCCCTTAAAGTTTCTTGAAAGAGAGGTTCGTGGGTTCGGGGACTGCAGGCAGTTACCACTACCCGATTGAGGCTGTGCTCTTTAATGAGGTTTTTAATGTTTTCCTGATTGTCCTGAGAGCAACTGTAGAAGTTTTGTTCTGCATATATTACATTAGGAAGAGATTTTGCGTATTCTTTTACCTCCTGAACATCAACTACCCCGGCAATATTAACACCACAGTGGCAGACAAAAACGCCGATACGGGGTTCTTCCTCAATGGGTAACTCGTCGGGAAAGCTTTGCTCTTCCACCAGGGTGCCACGTTTTGATGCAAGCAGGCTTGATGCCAGGGCTGCTGCACCACTTGACTGGGTAACCGTTTCAGGGATATCTTTTGGTCCCTGGAAGGCTCCTGCGACAAAGATTCCCTCTCGGTTTGTATTAATAGGAAGCAGTTCACTGGTGTTACAGAATCGATAGTCATTAAGCTTTATTCCCATAGCCTTGGAGAGTTCTTCTGCCCCTCTGGCAGGTTCCAAACCGATGGAAAGCACCACCATGTCAAACTCCTGTTTTTCAAGCTTTCCATCTTCTGCCGCATAATTTACCAGCAGATTACTCGTGTCAGGGATCTCCTTAATGGATGATACTTTACTTCGGATGAAGTTAATCCCCTGTTGTTTCCCCCGTTCATAGAATTCCTCAAAGCCCTTACCCTGAGTACGGATATCCATGTGAAAGATAGTAATCTCAAGGTCTGGCTCGTGCTCCAGGGCAACGATACCCTCCTTGATGGCATACATACAGCATACGCCAGAGCAGTAAGGATTCCCAACTGATATGTCCCGTGACCCTACGCATTGCAGAAAAGCAATCCGTTTGGGAGTTTTAGTATCAGAGGGCCTCTGAATATGACCCATAAAGGGTCCTGATGCACAAAGTACCCTTTCAAATTCGATACTGGTCATCACATTGGCATAACGACCATAACCATACTCTGCCTTTCTTCTGGCATCAAATTCTTCCAGGCCGGGAGTCAGGATGATGGAGCCGACTTCAATGTTTACTATCTCCTCTTCCTGATCCAAGTCAATAGCTTTTGGACCGCATACCTGCTCACACTGCCGGCACTCTTGCTGATTGAGGAAAAGACAGTGATTCGGGTCAACAGTGTAGCAGGCAGGGACAGCCTGGGCATAAGAGATGTAAATACACTTCGTCTCGTCTAATCCCAGGTTATATGCATCCCTAATAAAGATGGGACAGTATTCGGCACAGGTTCCACAGCCAGTGCACTTCTCTTCCACCACGTAACGGGGTCTCTTTAAAAGACGAACGGCAAAGTTACCTGCCTCTCCTTCAACCCTTAGTACTTTTGTATTGGTAATAATCTCAATATTGCGATGTCTGCCAGACTCAACGAGTTTGGGAGAGAGTATTCAAAGGGCACAGTCATTGGTGGGAAATGTTTTATCCAATTTCGCCATTTCGCCACCGATGGCAGGGGAAGACTCTACCAGATAGACGCGAAAGCCCAGCTCAGCAAGATCAAGGGAGGCCTGCATACCAGATATGCCACCACCCACTACCATTACCGCCCCCACTTTTTTATTGTTTGTTTGAGAAGTGTCTTGATTCATGTTAGCTAATAATCTTCTTCCTCCAGAAAATTTATGAATTGAGGGATTTAGGAATTCTTTTGATTATTAAATCCAAATTCCTTAATCCCTAAATACCTCAATTACCCAATTCTTTTAGTATTAAAGCTTATCCACAATTTCCTTAAGAAGTTTCTTGGGTTCGATCTTCACTTTCTTAGCTCTTTTCTCCACAACCGCTCGAAGGATCTTGTCACGCAGTGCTTGAGAAAACCGATCTATTTCATTGATCTGCTGAGGGAAAGAGGGATCGACATAACCTTCCTTTACCGCCATATCCCTGAGTACTGCCATCACCTCGGAAAACCTTACATCTTGTGGACAGATAAAACTACAGGTATTGCAGAGTGAGCAGAGCCAGATAAAATCGGAGGATAATACCCTTTCTTTCATTCCCAGGAGAATCATTCGAATGATTTTTCTGGGATCATATGCGGGATCTATTTCGCTTACAGGACATCCTCCCGTACAAACCCCGCAGGCAAAGCAATTTTTTATATTCTCTCCTCCAGGCTGATTCGATACTTCGTATTTAAATTGCGGTTCAAGATCGTCTATAGATTTAGGTAACACCCCTTCTTCCTCCAAAACGTTAATCATTTACAAAATCAATTCCTTAATTCCTGAATTTCTGAATTCCCCAACCTCTACGTAAGTTTTTCAGCTAGGAAAACGGTTAAGTCCTGTACGTCAATTTGAAACTCTCTTAGCGGTGGTTTTTCATTCAACACGCAGTTTAAATGAGCCAGGCACTTGGTGCAGGTGGTAAGCAGAGTAGACGCACCGGTTTGCTCCGCTTCGCTGAGCTTGTTTACAAGAAGAGCCTTTGACTCCGAATTACAGCCCAGCCAGGCGGAAACACCACAGCATTGACAGTCCTCTCTTATGTTTTCTAATTCAACCAGGCTCATGCCTTTTACCTGCCCGATCAGATTTCTCGGGGGATCATAGATTTGCATGTGTCTTCCCAGCCTGCAGGGATCATGATAGGTGACCGTTCCTTCTCCCTTTAAAGAAAACTTTGCCTGGTGCTGTTCCAGAAATTGACTGATGTGGAGGACTTCTATATCCAGATCGTAATCGATTGCGAAAGTGCGAAAGCACTCTGCACAGGTCGTTATCAATGTTTTAATGCCACTCTCCTTGATTGCTTGAGAATTATGATTCTTAAGTTTCTCAAAAACCTCCTGATTCCCCTGCCAGAGTTCATCGTGGCCACAGCACTTGAGCCCCATCACACGTGGCTTTATCCCTGCTTTATTCATGAGCTTAATAGCTGCATCTCCAATAGGATGAAAATTGATTCCCACTTCTAAAAAAGAGTCAAGAAAATCGATACAGCCCGGGAAATAGCCAATAGACCCTTTTGAATCTATCTCACCTGAAAAATTAGTTGGAATGCTGCTTTTCTCGGGAAATTTGATCATCAGTTGACTGATGAGATTAAAAACGGATTTGTGCGCTATGATATCCTGGTCAACATTTCCGTTATTTCTTGCTTCCTTCATAAAATCCAGATAGCCTACTCCCTGTGGACAGTATTGGGAGCATAGACCACAGGTGAGACAGGACCAAAGATCTATATCATCTTTAGCCAGGATTGTATTTTCGAGATCTCTCCTGGGTGAATACTTTGTAACCAGCCTCTTGGGGCATATCCCGGTACAGAGCCCACACTGGTAACAGGTAAAAATACTCATTATGTCCTTTCACGCAAAAACTGAGCTACACAAATAGCGCTTGCACTCGCTTCAGCAAGACAGCTGGGAATGTCTTTAAGTCCATTGGCAGTCCCTGCAATGAATACACCGCCAACCGCACTTCCTACAGGCGCCTCCGCTACCTTAAAAAACCCTTGGTCTGAAAGGGGTATCTTGAACTGATCTGCCAATTTACTGGTGCTTGCTGAGGGTATTCCTCC
>RCNB010001458.1_pt1 | contig 14837 bp, 11 predicted proteins | sample 2041321 | NCBI WGS metagenome assembly RCNB01 (sample SAMN09708232, study PRJNA481090) | Marine sediment metagenome, whole genome shotgun sequencing project. | reverse complement strand
GCTCTACTATCTTTAAAATTTGAAAGGAGTGTACCTATGAAACGGTTAGCCATGCTGCCATTTTTCGTTGTCGCATTCATGACTCTTTGTCTGGCACTTGCACAAAGGGGCTATGCGGAACAACCGCCAGTGCTTGAGGTGATACATTCTGCTATCTGCCTTGAGGTGGTGGAACATGCCTGCGTGGGGACGAATGATGTTTTTCCTGCCAAGGTGGGAAAGCTTTATTGCCTTACAAGGGTTTACGGGGCCAAAGAAGATACTGAGGTTACACATGTCTGGTTTTTCGGGGATACAGAACGTGCGCGTATAAAGCTGGATATTCGTTCGGTTAATTTTAGGACCTACAGTTCAAAGATTATCCGTCCCCACGAGATAGGCAGTTGGCGTGTGGATATCCTGGACTCGGAAAACAGAGTGCTGAAAGTGGTTGAATTTAGTATTGAATGAGTACAACGAAGAGCAGTTAGAGGCCATAGTTGCGGTTCGAGATTGTCTGGAAGGTTTTTCTCCCGGACTACGAGCAACACTGATAAGGAGGGCCGGCAACTACCTTACATTTAGGCAAGACGTTGATGCCTTCTTGGCCTGTCACTTTTCGGGTGTGTGTACCCCAACTTGTTATGAAGATCGTCGTAGTGCTTGCTGCAATCGTGAAGGAATCATAACTTTTTTTGCTGATGTAGCAATAAATGTGTTGATGTCACAGCCTAAAGAGATTGATAGGCTTATTGAAGCCCTGAACTTGCAAAATCTCGGCACAAAGTGTGTCTACCTCGGCAACGAAGGCTGTCTCTGGAAGGTGAAGCCGATAGTATGTGAGATGTTTCTCTGTAAATATGCCAGGGGAAAGGTCTTTGACAATTCACCGGCAATATTGAATGAATGGAGGAAGTTAAGGCGTAGAGAGAAAAGATACACCTGGCCGAACCGCCCCGTTCTCTTTGATGAATTAGAAAGATACTTCATGGAAAGGGGTTGTGGTTCCAGCCTTATGTATTGTCACAACAGCCCAGGCCTTCTGAGGATGAAAGCACAGTGGAAGACGAAGAGTGCTGGGGGCAAGAGAGTTGGGAGGTAGGATAATGAAGAATACGATTCTCTGCACATTGGTCATTTACCTATTTCTTGGTTTGGCATCTGCTAATGCAGACACCCAATATGTGACGGATATGCTTGTTTTAAACGTTCGGGATGTACCCTATGAAGAGTACAACGTGGTAATGAGACTCAAGAGCAATATGTCCGTAGAAGTCCTGGAGAAAAAAGAGCGCTATTTCAAAGTGCGTACCCCGGATGGCAAAGAAGGATGGGTAGACGAACAGTATCTTACTACCAGTATCCCCAAAACCATTATTATTGTGGAATTAGAGGAGAAGATAAATAAGCTGGAGGAAGGCATTAATGAACTGAAGGAATCGAGGGGTTCTTTACGAAATGACCTCCAGAGTTCCAAACAGAAAGTCAAGGAGATTGAGGAGAAAGCCAACATGTATAGGCAAGAAGTATCTCTGAGTAATCTTAAGCTGGAACAAGTCACTCGGAAGTATAGTGAGTTTGTCGAGCAATCAAATAATGTGGTAGAAATGATAACAGAACGTGACGGGCTTCGGGCGACAGTTAACAGGTTAAAGGCCCAAGAAAAGCAATTGCAAAAAGACAATACTCGTCTTAGAAGCAACAGCAGGTGGTGGGTGAAGTTTATCGCAGGGGGAGGCATGTTGCTGGTTGGATTAATGATAGGAAGGCTTTCTTCAAAAAGGAAAAAGGTCTTTTATTAGGAGACTGAGTAATAAAAGGGAAGGGTGAGTGATGCTAACAGACATTTTCTCCATGATAGGTTTTTTACTCCTAGGTGTCCTATTAGGTCTCATCGTGGAAATCTGGAATCTTAGCAGATAGGTGGCCTTCAAATGTGTCTTGGCCGATTCCTACATGACTTTGATTGGTGCAAGATAACACATTGAGGCTTGGAGCCCTGTTTTAGGACTCAGGAATTATGATGAAACAACGCTGGATAAATACATTGCTTATTATCATTGTTTGCTTATCTGTCCTTGGGACAGTTGCCTGGGTTGTAGGTGGATTCGACAAACGGGGAGAGGCGCTCGACAGAATTAAAGAAAAAGGCAAGATTACAGTGATTACCAGCAATAACTCCAATTGCTATTACATTTACAGAGACAAGCCTATGGGGTTTGAGTATGAATTAGCCAAGGCATTTGCTGATTACCTGGACGTTAAGCTGGAAGTGATCACACCGGACTGGGATGACATGCTCAAAGCGCTAGACGAAGACAAGGGCGACCTGGTTGCCGCAAGCATGACAAGTACTCCTGACAGAGAAGAAATCGTAGATTTTTCAGACGAATATTTATTCGTTCAGCAAGATGTCATTGTTCATAAGGGTAATCATAAGACTAAAGGGATCGAAGACTTAAGCGGGAAGAATGTACATGTAAGAGAAGGGACATCCTACCATGAGCGGTTGCTTGAGCTTAAAAAAGATGGGCTGGACGTTGAGATTATCCTTCATGAAAATGTGCCCACTGAGGAGTTGATACGTCAGGTAGCCGAAGAAGAAATAGAGATTACAGTGGCTGATTCGAATATTGCCCTCTTGAACCGCCGCTATTATCCTACCATCCGGATTGCCTTTCCGATAGAAGAACAGCAATCTTTGGGATGGGCTGTTAGAAAAGGGAACTCAAAGTTGTTGGCCAAGATCAATAAGTTTTTTGATGCCATCGAGGAGGATGGGACATTCGGAAAGATCTATGAAAAGTATTATGCAAATGTGGATATCTTTGATTTTTTTGATTTAAAGAAGTTTCACCAAAGGATTGAGACCAGATTGCCGAAATATGAAAAGATTATCAAAAGGGAAAGCAACCGATATGGGTTTGACTGGCGCCTCATGGCTGCAGTAGCCTACCAAGAATCCCATCTTAACCCACGGGCCAAAAGCTACAAAGGGGTGCGGGGGTTGATGCAACTGACGCTTACAACCGCAAAAGAAATGGAGATTGATAGTCGACTCGATCCGGAACAGAGTATCGAGGGCGGAATAAAGTATCTCAGCAAGATATATAAGCGATTTGATAAGATTGAAGGCCTTGATAGGATGCTCTTTACCCTCGCTAGTTACAATATTGGTTACGGTCACGTAAGGGATGCGCAAAAGTTGGCACGCCAAAATGGACTCGATAGCCAAAAATGGACCTCGCTCAAGGAAACACTGCCAATGCTCCGTATCAGGAAGTATTACAAGAAAACAAAATATGGCTATTGCAGGGGGACAGAGCCCGTGCGTTATGTGAACCGAGTTTTAACCTATTACGATATTCTCAAAAGAAAGGCCCTAGGGTAAGCTGCCTTTGCCTTTGTAAGGGATAAGACGAAGTCGTCCAATATGAAGATATGAGGTGTTCAGTGTTGCAGCCATATCGCTCTTTGGTGTTCAATATGAACAGGTGTTGTACATATCTGCTTTCAATATTAACAATAGCCCTATTGGCCTATTGCTTATTTTCCCCTTGCGTTTCAACAGCAGCAGAGCAGGTGGACTTTGAGGCCTGGCTTGAAGACTTTAAAAAAGAGGCCTTAGCCGATGGCATCTCAAGGAAAATAGTCGATTCAGCACTTTTTGATATTGAACCGATACCGCGTGTGATCGAATTGGATCGGAACCAACCGGAATTCAATCTCTCACTCGGCGAGTACCTTCGCATGATGTTATCACAAGGGCGTATTGACAAAGGAAAAAGGAAGTTCAAGGAAAACCGTCTTTTGCTGAACAAGATCTCTACCCGCTATGGTGTGCAGCCAAGATTTTTGGTGGCTTTATGGGGTATTGAAAGCGACTTCGGCAGGCTCACAGGAGGTTTTGCGGTTATTGGCTCCCTGGCCACCCTTGCTTATGATGGCCGTCGCAGTGCCTATTTCAGGAAGGAACTGCTAAGGGCCCTGCGTATTCTGGATCAGGGACACATCTCTAATGCCCGCATGAAAGGTTCATGGGCTGGGGCGATGGGGCAAATGCAGTTCATGCCTTCTACGTTCAACGACCATGCTGTCGATTTTAATGGGAACGGTCACAAAGACATTTGGCAAGAACAAGGGGATATTCTTGCCTCTGCGGCAAATTACCTGTCAAAGTGTGGCTGGGAAAGTGATCAGACATGGGGACGGGAGGTGCGTTTGCCGAAAGGTTTTGACCAAGGCTTGATTGGTCTGAAATACCAAAAGCGAATCAGTAAGTGGCAAGCCCTGGGGGTTCGAAGTCCGGATGGACAGGACCTGCCAACACGGGACCTGTTGGCCTCGATTGTTCGACCTGATGGTGATGGACAAACAAGTCGAGTCTTTATGGTCTATAACAATTATCGGGTTATACTGAAATGGAATCGGTCACATAACTTCGTCCTTGCCGTTGGGTTCCTGTCTGATAAAATCAAGGGATACTGACGCTTAAAAACTACTCTTCCTTCTCGTACTCAAGGTAAACAGTCACTGTCCGATTAAGCGCACGGCCTTCAGACAGGTCGTTGTCATAAAGTGGGTCATTGAGGCCTACGCCTTTATGGGTAATGTTTCCCGTGCCTATTGTGCCGGATTCTAGGAGCTGATCATAAACGGCCTTTGCCCGTCTTTCAGAGAGCTTCAAGTTGTAGTCCTCATTGCCTATGTTGTCGGTGTGCCCTACAACTTTGATCTTGGCATCAGGAAACTTGCTGGTTCTTTCAAGTATCCGTCCGACCAACCACTCATTTTGATCTTTTATCTCAGAACTGTCAAAGTCAAAGAGTATGAGGGCATATTTTTCCAGCACCTTATAGCCCATCTTTTGAGCAACGCGCTCCTTTCTTTTTATGAACTTGACCCCAATTCCTTTGCCAGTAGTGAAGTTTTGCCCCTTTCTGTTTTCAACTTCGACTTTTGCCGATATATTCTCATAAGAACTTATCTTGCGAAGTCCGATCTGCCTTAGATTAAATGAATGAATTGAATTTAGGCCTTCTTCTCCATTCACAGAGGCAAGTATCTCTTCTCCACTGGTAAGTCCTAACTTCCAGTGCACTATCCCATAACCTGCCTGGATTTTAGGCATGATCTGTATTTCCTTTGTGTCGCTTGTCTCTTCAATATATGTGCTGTCCACAGTATTTAGTATTGCAGGAGAATCAGAATAGATCTCAACTCGCTGGTTTTCGAGTCTGCCTTTAGTAATCCTGTTCGTACTGGGGGCTGATGGCAGGTTCCTGGCTTTAACAATTATCCGGGACGGATCTATCATCCAGACATATCTTAGATATGCCTTTACTGCTTCTGCTCGAAGTTGTGAAAGTGAGATGTTTACTTTTTCGGGCCCATAATTTGAATTGCATCCCACAAGCGTTATGTTTGCTTCGGGATTGTCTTGAAGGCGCTTTCCAACTATATTCAGTAGGTGATGGTACTTTTCCATTGTGCCTCTTAAACGGCTTTGCGTGAAATCTTTCGTGTTAGCTTGGTCCACGAAAAGAAGATAACGCTTGGGAATTGTGCTTTCGCCGGTTTCAAAGAAGACATAGTTTAAAAGCGGTGAAGTATCTATTGTGGTGATCTCCTCTATAGTTATTGAATCCGGAAGCACTGCTATCACGCCATCCAGGGGTGGAATGAGTTCATGAATGATTTCCTTTTTTGTGATCTTTATCGGGCAAGGTTTTGTGGTAGTTTCCAATGTATCACCATAGATATCAGTTACCTTTATACGGCAGTTAAGATGATCCAAAGACGCCAACTTTTCTCTTCCAAGTTCATCAAAAGAAAAAGCATAAGATGGTTTCAGATCGTCGGCGCCGCTAAGGCTTCTAAGCTCCTGGTCATTTCCTGCAAGGCTTATCTGCCAATCTGAGATTCCATACTCGGCGACTATGTTAGGCCGTGCCTTTATCGCCTTTGTGGCGCCCTTTTCAACTATAAATTTTCCGGCTGCCTTGTCTTGCATAGGCCTTAAGTCGTAGGTGATTTCAACACGCTGATTCTCTGCTTGTCCTCCCAGTACTTCTTTGGGGGTAGCTTCAGCCGGGAGGTTGCGGCCCTGAACTGTCATCCTGTTGGCTTCTATTTCCCAGACTTCATTCAGATAATCCTTCACTGCTTTTGCACGTTCAAGCGAAAGACGGTGGTTGCCCTTTTCTGTGCCAACATCAGAATTGCAACCCACGATACGGGTTTGAACCGTGGGATTTTCTTTCAAACGCTCGCCTACAAGGTTAAGTACATTATAATAGCGGTCCAGAGCGGTCTTCAGTTTTTCCTCTTCAAAGAACTTTGCCTGTCGTCTGTTTGCAAAGAGGACATATTTTTCATTGATTTTACTTTTTCCTGTTTCAAAAAAGATATAATCCGTAATGGTAGAGCCGTCCGTCATTGTAAGCATGTCGAAATTGAGCTCAGCAGGTTCTATTGACAGCGTGCCATGTGGCGGGTCAAGGACCCGGTATGAAACCACATACCTGTGGAGTAAAGAAGTGGAAAAGGATTCAAAGATAGGAAGGAGTTGTGTTGCGGAGGTCGCTTTCCATATCCGGCCACCATGGCGTTCGGCAAAGTTCTTTAGAAAAGGATCCATGCTTGGTACCGGCATATAGTCTATAGAGTAGGCTTCAAAGTTTGGTATCTTATTTGCGGTGGAGCCAACCAAAGAGATTTCAACAGTGCTGTTGATGTCTTCGCCGTCAGAGAAGACCACGAGGAATTTGTGGGCCTTTGCCGGCATATTTCGGACTATGTCAATCCCGGCAAGCATGGCCTCGTAGAGGACTGTCTTGTCAGTTAGGCCGAGCGTTAAGCTGTGTCTTAAGAAGTCTCTGAGTTTGGGAATGTCATTGGAATTAAATGTTTTTACCCGCAATGGGTGTCCAGCAACTTTCATGGTCGGTTTTTTGTTAAAGACCACCACATGGATATTGTCTATTGGCCGTACTGTCCTAAAAAACTCCTCGTAAGCGGAAAGAAGGGGAGAAATTGCCTTACGGTGTTTCATGGAGGCGGAATTATCTACCACAAATACGATATTGAGTCCGACTTCCTTGCTTTTTTCAAGGGGTTCAACTAAGAGTGTCCTTGCCTTTTTTTGTCCTTTATAAATAACAAAATCCTTTGCGGTAAGTCCCAGGATCGGGTTGTTTTCAGCATCGGAAACGGATACCAATATACTGTTCTTATCCACAGCCTGATAGCTTATGGTTGCTTCATGTATCGGAGTCGAGACTTGGAAGCTCTCCTCGGCAGCGTTCGAGTCTACATAGGGTGTAGTGAACAATACAATTAGTACGGACCAAAAGATTGATTTTCTCATTTTCCCTCCACGGTTATTTGTGTCAAGATTGATGGACTCGTAAAAAGTTCACAAACAGACGACACAGTAAAAAGCTCCAGATGCAAGGCGAGCGTACTGTCCTCAAGCCACTTCAGTGGCGCTATCTTGAGGAATGAGGCGTGCTTATCGTACGTCGCAATGATTTACCCTGTTAAATCGGCTTTGCCGTCTCGCGTAGCGAGAATTTAACAGGGCGGGGATGAGGCGCAACGCCGCAGATGGACTTTTTACGAAGTCGTCAAGATTGAGCTTTCAACCCTGTATATGTGATGGAAACCCTACTAGTTGTCAAGAAAATATGCAGCTTTTCAATAACCCGCACTTTTTGAGAGCTTACAAAAATATCCCGGCATGATATAAAGTTAGGAGTAATAATAGGCGTTGAGCAACTGATATGACTCCAACGGTCTCCATGACCTACATTTGTCTTGACTGAGAGAAGTATATCGTGTAAATTTAAGCATATTTCGTTGTTTACGTTTGCTGTACAACGTTAAAGATATCTTATAGCGATACCTATTATTTTGTAGATTCTTCTTGGAGATCCTGTTGGACGATCCTTCATCGGGCACGTTGCTTTTGTTATCACTCCTGGGCTTTTTGCTCGTTTGTTCCGGCTGCTTTTCTGCGACGGAAACCGCTTTTTTTTGTCTAGATCATATTGAACGCCGCCGTCTTGCCGGCGAGAAGTCAAAACGATCAAGACTTATTGTTGCCTTGTTAAAGCGCCCACGCGAGTTACTTTCCACAGTCCTTTTTGGAAACACCTTAGTCAATGTAGCTACTGCGGTAACTGCTGCTCTGCTTTTCGCACGGGTGCTTGATACCCATAGTCTCTGGATAGCTGTTGTTGTGGACACACTGTTGGTGCTCTTTTTCGGAGAGATCATTCCAAAGACGATAGCTGTCAACAAGGCTCCGGCCATTGCCAGAATGGCCATTATTCCTTTTCACTTTTTCTCGACAGTGTCTCGTCCCATGGTCATTGTCTTTGACCGTTTGGCGCGCATAATCTTGCGGTTCCTTCGTGTACCCGAAGAAGCAAGAGATGCGCTTAGTCCGGCGGAGCTTGAAGTGTTGTTTGAAGAGGCGGACCAGGAGGCCACAATTACGTCCCAAGAGCGGCGCATTGCAAGCAATATACTTCGTTTCTCACAGACTACTGCCCATGAGATTATGACCCCTCGTGTGGATATCGTGGCAACTCCTTTAGATGTTTCCCGCGACACACTAGGCAAGCTCATGATTGAAGCACGCCACTCAAGGATCCCAGTCTACGAACAAAGCCTCGATTACATTGTTGGGTTTGTGGGAAGCAAAGAGTTTTTCCTGAACCCCGAACGTAAGATCAGTGAACTCGTGAATCAAGTTAGTATATTTCCTGAAGGTGCAAAAATAAATCATATCTTTCGTTATATGCAAAAGAATCTTCTCAACATGGCTGTTATCGTGGATGAGTATGGTGTAACTGCCGGTATTGCGACGATGGAAGATTTGTTGGAAGAGATCGTTGGCGAGATCTATGATGAATATGAGAAGGCCGAAGAACTCATACGTAAGGAGGCTTTAGACACGTGGTTTGTATTAGCTCGTGCCCCTGTCGAGCAAGTCAACAAGGTCTGTGGTTTGTTCCTTCCTGAGGGAGAATCTGTAACCTTGAACGGTTATTTATCTAATGAGTTTGGGAGAATTCCAGTGCCTGAGGAAACCATTGAACGAGGTGGCGCATTGTTTACAATCGTTGAGTCCAAGAGGGGACACATTGTCAGCTGTCGTATTAGGCTCATGATCCCAGAGGAACATAGAAATGATCATTGACTTGCTCCTGCTTTTGATCTGCATCCTGGGCTCCGGTTTTTCATCGGGTTCTGAAATCGCCTTGGTTACGGCAAGCCGTACGAGGTTTCAACGCTTGGCTTCTGACGGAGTTCGCGGTGCGAACCGTACCCTTGGCCTCATTGAAGAAAAGCACGAAACGCTGGCAGTGATTCTTATCGCAACGAATGTTTTCAATATATCATGCGGTGCAATTGGTACGGTAATCTTTCAGGAGTGGATTGGCTCCATGGGACCGGTCGTGGCCACTGTTGTTATTACTTCGGTTTTACTTGTAATAAGTGAGATTGTGCCTAAAGCTCTTTTTCTCTATCATGCCGATAATATACTTGTAAGAACTAGTATTTATTGGAAGTTTTTGGCGTGGTTTTGCAAACCAATTACTGTTCCGATAGACGTAGTCACCAAAGTCCTTTCGCGTGTTTTGGGAAACGAGGACATAGGGCCGTATTCCGCAACCCGTGATGAGATAAAATTGCTACTTGAAGAATCTGCCGAGAGTGGAGGGTTGAAACAATACGAACAAGAGATGTTGGAATCAACATTGAATTATGCCACTACAATTGTTCGCGAGGTAATGGTACCTATTTCCGAAGTGGCACTTCTTGCTGAAACAGCCGCAACGGATGAGCTTTTAGACCTTGTGCGTGAGCATGGTCATACCAGGATACCAGTTTACAGAGGGCGAATTGATCAGATAGTAGGTTTTTTAAATATTTTTGATGTTTTTTACGACAAGCAAAGAAAGACATACATCAGGCCGTACATAAGGCCTGCCCGCTTGGTTCCAGAGACCAAGCAAATTGACGAACTCTTTTTGGAAATGCAGCGGCAAAGCGAAAGTCTGGCTGTGGCGGTAAACGAGTTTGGGGCATGTTTCGGGATTGTGACCCTTGAGGATATCATGGAAGAGATATTTGGTGAACTTGTCGATGAACATGAAGACCTCAAACCTGAAATCCAGAAAAAGGGCCCTGGTTGGTTCCATGTGGACGGGAGGGCTGATATCGATGATCTTAGGTATCAAACGGGTATTGAGATTGACAAGGTAGGCTTTGAGACTGTAGCAGGCTATGTGCTTTATCGTTTTGGGAAGATTCCCCAGAAGGGGGAATCTTTTGAAGATGGGGATCTTTCGGTAAAGGTCCTGGAAGCAGATCGCTACAGTGTCAAGAGTGTAGAAATGGTAAGAAAGGAATCTGAAGAGGACTAACTGATGGACTTTTTACGAGTCCATCAATACTGTTTTGTAATTCGTGCTCGATTGTAAGGCCAAGCTTGAGATTGGCCTTTTTTTTATGAAAACTTTTTGTTATGGTAGTATTTGTCAGTAGCAGTGAAGAAGTTATTTCTCGGTGACTTTAAAAGAAGACAGGGGTAAAAGTCTTATCATCAGACTTTAAGTGAAGATAGTGACGGCCAGTTGTATTGTGGTAGAGACAAATGAATGGACTATATCAGGAGATTCTTCGTTATTGGGTTATGCTGAAAGGCTTTTTTGCCCTGGACCCAGCCCTGCTGATGGACTCCGACATGGTTGTTCGCCTTGGTGTGCAGGGGCTGTTGTTCTTTGGCGCAGCCTTCTTTTCAGGCTCTGAAACGGCGTTATTTTCTCTTTCCCGCCTTGATCTGGAAAAACTACGCAAAGAACGCAATCGTTATTCTGAAACAATCCATGCCTTACTCGACCAACCGCGTCGCCTGATCATCTCCATTCTATGCGGCAATGAACTTGTCCACATTGCGGCTGTTGCCAACATGGCCGGCATTCTGGTCCGCTTATACGGGGAAGATAAGGCCGGCTGGATAAGCATATTGGTTATGGTCCCACTCATGTTACTGCTTGGCGAGGTGACACCCAAAACGATTGCTGTTTCCAACCCAGTGCGAGTAAGCGCCGGTATTGTGGCCGCCCCCATGAATCTGTGGGTAAAGCTTGTTACTCCCTTGCGTTGGGCAATACGCGGCGTGGCGGACCATATTACCACACTGGTCGTAGGGGAGGAAGCAGCGGCCGAAAACATACTTCAGGTAGATGAATTTCGCAGTCTGGTAGAAGAAGTTGCTGAAGAAGGCGAATTGGATGCTACTGAACGCGCTCTGATCTATAAACTGCTGGAAGCAAACGATACCGAGATTGTAGAAATAATGACTCCTCGAACACGTACAAAGTTTCTGAGTGTGGAGATGAGTGTTCCCGAAATGGTGGAATATTTCAGGGTCTACCGGCATTCTCGTATACCTGTCTTTGAGGTGAATCGGGATAATCTGGTGGGCTTTGTCCATGCTGAAGACATAGTGCGGCTTGTTCTTGATGAAGTAGAGCTGACCATTTTGAGGCCCGAAGATATTATGCATCCACCGGTTGTGGTGCCACTTACAAAGAAGGTGGATGAGATATTCGATTTTTTTCAGGATCATAATGTGCGTGCGGCAGCGGTGTTAAACGAATTTGGTGGGGTAGAGGGTTTGGTTACCGTAAAGGATGTTCTTACCTTTATTTTTGGTCAAATCTCCGGGGAGATTACCGGCCATGAGTTTTATCAGGAGCGAGACGACAATGATTACGAAGTGCCTGGAAGTATGAAGCTTACCGATTTTAACAGCCTGACCAACTTTGGCATTGAAGATCCTCGTATGACAACCGTAGGTGGAGTAACATTTCGACAATTGGATCGATTACCCCAAGTTGGCGATAAAGTAACTGTAGAAGGCATTGGGCTTACTGTACTAGAAATGGATGGGCATCGTATTGCCAGGGTACGGGCAACTCGAGGTGTTGTTGCGGAGGAAGGCGAGCAAGAGCAGGATACTGCACTAGCTGATAGAGCTATCTCTGTTGTAGAGGAAGGCGGTTCTGATCAGAACGAGGGTAAAGTATCTGAATCTGTGGAAGATGTGAGGAATTATAAATAGGAAAGGGTGTAAGAGATGGATTTACTTATTATCTTGCCGATCATGGTAGTTCTTCTACTGTTGAAAGGTTTTTTTTCAGGCTCAGAGATCGCCTTGGTAAATTCAGACAAAATCAAGTTGCACCACCGGGCCAACCAGGGACATGGAGGGGCGAAACTTGTGCTCAAATTGTTTCAAACCCCTGACGTACTTTTGGGTACTACGCTTGTAGGCACGAATATCTCTACCGTCATTTCGATAACCCTCGGTACGATATTGATGATCCGCCACTTTGGCGAGATGGGCGACTTGTATGCTTTTATTGTCTACACTCCTGTATTTTTAATCCTTGGCGAGATTGTACCCAAAAGTATATATCAGCAAAAATCAGATGTCATTGCGCCAATTATAGTCTATCCGTTACGACTCTTTTCCTTTCTTTTCTCCCCGATCGTTTTTGTCTTCTCCAGGGTAGCGCGCCTTGCAGCGCGGTTGACTGGCGGCGGCAAGACCGACCAGAGTTTTTTTATTACCAGGGAACTGGTGCGCTCTGTTGTCGAAATGGCAGAGCGTGGCTCAAACATAGATGCCTTTGACCGCGGTCGTATCAAGCGTGTCATCCGATTTGCAGAAACCACTGTGGGTGAGGCCATGATACCTGTGGCTGATATGACTGCCATCAATCGTGATCGAGATACACGGGCTGCCATTTTTTTGGTGCGTAACCGAGGTTATAACCGTTTGCCTGTTTACAAGGGAAATATCAGCAATGTCATCGGCATTGTCACCTTGACAACATGGGACTTGATAGACCCCGAGTTGTCTTCTCGTAACCTGCTAGACCTAATGAAACCAGCCCACTATGTCTCTGTCAACCAAACAATAGACCAGTTATTGCCCATACTTCGTGGCCGTTCCGACCACATGGCCCTTGTAGTGGATGAATTCGGTTCTGCCATCGGAATGATTACCATGGAGGATATTTTAGAAGAGGTGGTTGGTGAAATTGATGTAGGCTACGACTTTGAAGAGTATCTGCCACGACGCAAAAGAGTTGTCGAAACTCTTGGTGAAGATGTTTATCTCATGGATTCCCGTCTTCCCATCTCTGAAGCCAATGAAATTCTCGGTATCAGCCTGCCCGCTTCTGAATTCCATACTATTGGTGGCTTAGTCATGGCACGCTTGCGCCATATCCCGAAGGAGGGAGAGAGCATCCTGGAATCTGGTTATAAGCTGACTGTGGAAGAAGCTACTGAGCGTTCCATCGTTAAATTGCGAGTGGCACGCATTAGGTAGTTTCCATCCAGAAATAGCCATTTTTCCTCTGAGCGGCGTTCTCCGCGGGTTTTTGCCTGCGACGTACGAAAAGTACGTCTCGGCGAAAACCCTTGTGCGGCCTTGCTCAGAGAAAAAATTGCTCATTTCTGAATTGGAAACTTACACTTGTGCCCATCATCAAATAAATGACTCGTGGACAGACACTAGGTAATTTTCACCCATTGCCGCATATTCGACGGATATCCCTATTTTTCCCACTAATCACAGTTTCTCATATTGACGCTGAACCTCATCAGTCCCATAGACCCTCTCAAGCCTGCGTACTATAAAATGACCACGTGCCATGTCCTGGAAATGATCGATAAAAATCGTGTTTATCAATGCACCTCCCGCTGCTCCGATTATAGGTACAGCCTGTGCTGCGATTTTCTCTGAGACGTTTACTCCAAAACGGGATGCAATTGTGGTTATGAACCTGGAAATCGCCGGAGCACTCCCTTCGGCAAACCCTTTTTTCGCTATGTATTTGACGGCCTCAGAAACCTCGCGGGCAAAAGCAGCCCGCACTACAAAATAGCCGGTCTCTGTCGCATCATCTCTGGGGGATTTCCCTCCAAGGGCAAAAACTTCCAGGCAAGCCAACTTTGATTCGAGTGTTTTGATCTTTTCGCCTTCGCTTCGCGCGATATCGGCAATGGAACGGAGCATAATGATTGTTGAGACAGGCAACTCCACTGTAAGGGCCGGCAGCCCAAAGGCACCACCTACTGCACCGGAAGTTGCAGCAAGCATTTTATGCAAAAAATTCCAGGAAGATGCCCTTGGCCGTTCATCCATCGTTATGACCGCGAATTCCAGTGCCTTGCGCAGTGATTCTTTTGTAGCCTGCTGGACCACCTGTGACCATTTGGCGGGCAGAAGCTCAAACCCTTTATCAATAATTGTCCCCAATGCATCAGTGATTCTTGCAGCCATACCCGGGTTTTCTAATAATTCTTTTGCATACTTCAGATCCCCAATTTCGTTTTGTGACATGGACATTTTAATTCGCTCCCCTTCGGGCTTAACGCTATTGGTAAACGCCGGTTGTTCCACCCCATCAAAAAGGAGTCCTTTTTCCCCTTCCGTCTCCTTCTTGTATTTTGTAGTCTTAGCACAGTTTTCAGATCGCAATCCGGATCCTATTGCCAGCATCCTCACATGTGTTTTATTGTTTTTCGGCTGTCTTTCAATCGACAATCTTCAATCCTATTGATGCTGGCTGTGGTGAGTTATTTACTTATTTATGGATGTCATGTGCGTTCAAGTTCATAGAAAGGATTTTGGATTAGGGATCTTATTCCTTTCTTTATTCGTCATGCTTGTCTTATGCAAACGCTCTGACCATTAGGGGAATCGCTACAAAAGTTCCCAAGGCGCTGCCCAAATTTGTAAATACAATTACCAGCAGGACCCG
>RCNB010001712.1_pt1 | contig 14838 bp, 14 predicted proteins | sample 2041321 | NCBI WGS metagenome assembly RCNB01 (sample SAMN09708232, study PRJNA481090) | Marine sediment metagenome, whole genome shotgun sequencing project. | reverse complement strand
TGTTGTACTTCACTAAAGACAGAGTCGGATTTCTGACTTGTCTAGATGCGGCCACAGGACAGGTGCACTACGCGAATACGCGATTGAACGGTATCCGGCACATTTTTGCTTCTCCGTCTGGAGTGCAGGATAGAGTCTATTTCTTGGGCCAGAACGGAGTCACGATCGTCATCCGTCATGGTTCCGAATTCCAGGTTTTATCAAAAAACACCCTGGATGATGAATTCGATGCATCGCCTGTGATTGTCGATGATGAGATATACTTAAGGGGCCATCAATATCTCTATTGCATCTCAAGGTGATGAAGGATTAACAAAGATTTCACCTGAGATTCTCAGAAGGCTGGCTACAGAAGCCGAAGAAGAGGGAATTAGCCTCAATCGGCTCGTTAGCGCAAAACTCAGCCGCTAATAAATCCTACTCCTTCCTGTACCGAAAAATTCATGATTTGACTGGAAATATATTGACAGATAAATTCCCTATGTTATAATATCGGTAGTGCCGATAATACATTGAGGTCAGGAATGAAAGATTTAACCAAGCTAGAAGAAGTGGTCATGATCGCTATCTGGAGGCTGGGCGATGAAGCCTACGGCGTCGAGATAAAAAAAGAGGTTAAAGAGATCCTGGGTAAAGAGTATTTCTACAATACCCTCTACACCACCTTCCACCAGCTCGTCCAGAAGAGATACATCACCAAACATTTCGGTGAGCCTACGTCTATTAGAGGCGGTAAAAGAAAGGTCTATTTTCAACTCACCAAAAGCGGCATTAACGTCCTGGAGAAGGCCTTTGAAAGACAAAGAAAAGTCTGGGCGGGAGTCACCAGGGAATCGTTCAAAAAAGAGCAGGCCTGATGAGATACAAAAAGCCTCGCCCTCGCCGAATCGCTTATCGGCTTTTGACATGGATGCACTTTGCTGACATGGATGAAGGATTTGAGGGGGACATCGAAGAAGATTTCGAAGAGAGGGTGAACACCCTGGGCCGAAAAAGTGCAGTTTTATGGCTCTGGATTCATGCGATCGCGGCTGTTCCCAAGTTTATCATGCAGCTCACTCGCTGGAGGTTTTATATGTTCAAAAATTACCTCAAAATCGCAATCAGGAATATGAAAAGGAACAAAGGGTATTCTTTCATTAACATTGCGGGTCGCCTGCTGTATCCTGGTCTTCTTTTTTGTTCAAGATGAGAAAACGTACGATCGATTTCACGAAAACATAGACCGTATTTATTACATCATGGGTGATGTGGATTTAGGCAGAGTCAAGATTGGGGTATCCCCTGAGCCCTCTCTGGGCGAAAAGATGAGGGATGAATTTCCCGAGGTTGAAAATGCAGTAAGATTGCAAAAGGAAGAATTCCTTATAAAATATGAGGGTGACGCCGTTAAAATGAGCGGCATCTCAGCCGATTCATCGTTCCTGGATATTTTCAACTTCCCGCTGGCTTTTGGAGATGCCGAAGGCGCCCTTGACGGCTTATCATCCATAGTTCTTACAGAGAAAGCCTCGCAAATTCTTTTCGGAAGGAAAAATCCTGTCGCCGAAACGGTTTCCCTCAATATCAATGATGAATACGTGGATTTTATCGTTTCCGGCGTGACCCGATCCATCCCTAATAATACAAGTTTGCGGTTCGACTTCCTCATAAACATTCGATCCGTGCGGGCCAAAGAACTCGAAAACAGCCAAACCTTCGTACCTACGTTTCTGCTTTTATCAGATGGTGAAAATTACGGACAATTGATCGAAAAATTTCCACAAACGATAGATAAGGATCTGTCCGAAAGATTCAAAGGCAAAGGCGCCTATCACCTTCATCCTCTGGCCGGCGATCACCTAAGTCCGCCCGAAAAAAGCTCCTCGATCGTATTATCAGATAAAGGAAATATCACATACATATATATTCTTTCGGGCATAGCCTTAATGATCTTATTGACTGCGTGTTTTAACTACACCAACCTCTCCATAGGCCGTTTCTCTAACAGGATGAAGGAAGTCGGCATGCGCAAAGTCCTGGGAGCGCAGAGGGGACAGATCGCCAGACAATTTCTGTTCGAATCGGTTGTCCTGTCTGTTTTCTCTCTGGGACTGGCTTTCATATTGTCCGCTGTTCTCATGCCTTCCTTTAATTTTCTCGTCGGCAAAGAGCTCACCATAAACGTATTCGATAATGCGCTGCCCGCCGTATTTTTTTTCATTTTAACAATTTGTGTGAGCTGCGTTGCAGGAGCTTATTCCTCAGTCATCGCCGCGCGGTCTTCATCCATAGAATTATTCAGGGGACGATTAAAACTCTCCAGCAAAAATATTTTCAGCAGGGCATTGATCGTTTTTCAGTTTGCCGCATCCATATTTTTGATCATCGGGACGCTGTTTATGGGCAAGCAGGTCAACTTTATGCTCTCCCAGGACCTCGGGTACGATAGTGAAAAGGTCGTCAGAATCCCATTGGAAAGTATTTCAAAAGATAAAAAAAAGAATCAATCATTTTTCGCTAACTATAAAAATAAGATTGCGGGATATAGTTCCATTAAAAATGTTTGCGGAGCCAAATATTCCCTTTCTTCTTCCTGGATGCTGTGGATCGAAGAAACGAAAGAGGGAGAGAGACGGTTTATTTTTCAAAATTATATCGATCATGATTATATCGGCGCGCTTGGCATTCAGATGCTGCAGGGACGCAATTTTTCGAGGGAATTCCCTTCCGATTTAATGGACAATGTTATCGTCAATGAGGAGTTCGTTAAAGAAATGGGGATAACTGAACCGATAGGAAAAAATATCAGTGAATTTCTTAAAGAATCCTCGATCTTCGGAAATTCCCGAATTATCGGCGTAGTCAAAAATTTTCACTATGAATCGTTATCGAAAAAAATTCGTCCGGTCGTCCTCATGCTGAACAAGGATGAATCCTACGTTTATGCATATGTGAAGTTTTCCGGCAGCATTCAAGAAACAATCAAAATCCTGGAAAAAGAATTTAAAGAATTAGCGCCTCAAATTCCGTTTGAATTTTCCTTTTTGGATGAACAGGTGGCGCTGCAGTATCAGAAAGAAGAAAAATGGAGTGGAATCATCTCTTGGTCTTCTCTCTTCGCTGTTGCCATAGCCTGTTCGGGATTGTTCGGATTGACCCTTCTTATCGTCAAAAAACGAACTAAAGAAATCGGGATCAGAAAAGTGCTGGGGGCGCCGGTATCCGCTATCGTTCGATTGATTAACAAAGAGTTTATCTGGCTGATTGCATTTGCAAATTTCATCGCCTGGCCTGCAGTTTATTACTGTGCAAATAAATTCTTACAAAATTATGCATACCGAATCCCGATCGACATATGGACTTTTGTGACGGCAGGATTCCTGGCCTTAGTGATTGCGGTTTTAACGATTAGCGTTTATGCCGCGAGGGCAGGCATACGAAATCCGGTTGATGTTATCAAATATGAATAGCGGTCTTTTGCTTCCAAATCAGCTTTTTTCTAAGATTCCTTATATTTCCTCTGCATCGATTTCCGTTCAGATGCGTACATAAGTTGTTCGAGAATGGACATATAGAGTTGAAGAGGTGTTAAAAAGCCTCAAGAGATTATATTGGCATGTTTTTTGCTCAATAATTGGGAATTACGGGTAGTTAATTATGGCATAAATACGAAATTAGATAGGAGTAAAAAAAAGGAGAAAATTATGAAAAAATTAGTAAAAAAACAGTCAAGTCGTAGAGATTTTTTAACCAAAACCGTACCTGTATGTGCCGCCTCATGTCTGGCTGCAAGCACGCTTTTTGCAAAGTCTCCAATGGTTGCCAAATCAATTTTTGAACAAGAAGAGCATAAATTTGACAAGAAATTACCAGGGCCAGAAATGACATACCGCAGATTCGCCGCAATACGTCACCGGAGTTTCATCAGATTTGCCAGATTTTTACAAAAAGAAATTGGTGAGGAACAGGTGATAGAACTTATCAAAAAAGATACAGAGCAAAGGCTGAATGGGCAGGCAAAAAGAGATCTCAAAAGGCTTGGAAATTCAGATTTTAAATCTTACATAAGTATTTTTAGAGATCCTGGGATGTTGGCTAGTTTAACCATGGAGATTATTGAGGATACTGATAAGGTATTTGAAATAAGAGTTACAGATTGTATGGCTGCGGAATCCTTTTTGCCACACAAAGCTGGCGATATAGGTTTTGCAGCAGTCTGCTGGGGAGATTATAACTGGGCCACGGATTTTAATCCCAAAATTAAATTAGTTCGGGACAAAACACTGATGCAGGGTCATGATTGCTGCAATCATAAGTATATCTGGACTGAATAAGGAACCGTAACAGGTTCTTTCTTCCATACCGTTGGCAAGGCTTTCACTTCGTGGTGAAAATATTTGAGGAGGGAGAAAATAATGATTTAATTTTTTCTAAAAGGCTATTATAATAGCCATATAGGAGAAAGTATTATGAAAGTGGCAAACACGGTTGATTTGAAAAATAAAACAAACAAACTTCTCGCCGAAGTGATGAAAGGGAATCCTCTGATCATTACTTACAGAGGAAAACCTGCCGCATCTATCCTCCCACTCACGGAAGACGATCTGGAAGATTTTATCATCGAGCACAGCCCTTCTATACGAAAAAAAATAAAAAAGGCCGAAGATGATATTAAGAAAGGAAGAGTCATATCTCTAGATGATTATCTGTCCCGTTCAGAAGAATAATATTGAAAAAATTCGATATTCAACTCACTTATTCGGCCGTTGAGGATCTGGATTGTATTCCTGAAGACCGGCGCACAAAAATTGTTGCTTTAATTAAAAATTTTTCTTTCGATCCTCTCATTCCTGGCGCAAAAATCAAAAAACTTAAGGGGTTCAGACCACCGCTTTACAGGATTCGTTCAGGAGATTACAGAGTTCTCTTCAGGGCACAGGAGAAAACCATTACTATATTGCGTGTGATCGATAGGAAAGACCTCGATAGAGTCATCAAAAGGCTAAAGCTGTCGAAGTCTTAGGCCTCCTGGAAGTCCTTGTAAACTTTTTTGCTCGACAAAACGTCTATATTAGATGAGAGCTGCCATCGATTGGCAAAAGGAGAATGCTATGAAAAAGTCATCCGCAATAATCCTTGTTTTTATGCTTCTTTCTGTTTCTGCCTTCGCGCAATCCCGTGTCAATGCCAAAGACATCCTGAAAAGCATCGATGATGGGAAAGCCGTCAACTACAGGGGCACGGAAATCGTCGGAGATCTGGATCTGACGTCTATTCAGGACAAAGTGCCAGACAAAAACAACAAACGGTCCCGGAACAACACAAATGTCTTCTGGTACCACGTCCGGAGTCCCCTGAGCTTTGTTGACTGCACCTTCAAAGACGATGTTATCGCCTATTTTCATGATGACAAGAAAAACGAGACTCACAACGCTGTTTTTCATGCCGATGTCAGCTTCCAGGGATGCGAGTTTCAAGGAAAATCCGCATTTAAGTATTCCAAATTTCACGAGGAAGCGGACTTCATGAAAACGACCTATCATAAAGAGGCGCTCTTCAAATACACGGAATTTTCTACTGAGGTCAGCTTTGATGATTCCACTTTTTCTAACGACGCGAACTTCAAATACACGAAGTTTCCCAGAAAGGTCGAATTTATGAATGTGGAATTTCACGACCTGGCGAATTTCAAGTATACGAAGTTCCCGCGTGGCGTGAGCTTTAGAGACGCAGTCTTCAAGGGAAATTCAAATTTCAAATACGCCAAATTTTATGAACCTTTCGACTTTGATGGCACAGAATTCGAAAATTCGGTAGACTTCAAATACACCAAACTGGAAGGAAAATCATTCACACGGTACCTGCTGAAGAATAAAAAATAGAAGCGATTTATAATATTGTGCTTTGAGGCTTTTATTTAATCGCCACTCCTATGGTATCCCGGTGCATGAGGATCAATGTCCGCATGTACGGACCGATCTGGTCGGTACCCTCAAATCCGGCCTTGATTGCTGCTGCGTCACGTTTTTCTTTTGGCATATCAGAGCTCGCGGCCCATTGATCCATATCCCTGTAGCAGCCCAATGTAAAAAGATCCCATGCAGCCCCTCGATCGCGAGTGAAAATCAGATTCTGAGGTCTCCCTATGTTAAAAAGATAGGCATTTTCCATTTCACGTTGTTTAAAAAGTTCCGCATGCTTTCCTGGAAGTGCAATAAAAATCTCGCAGTGATAAAAAGAAGTGTCTTTGAAGACGTTTTCCACAATTTTAAGCGGCGGACCCATCACGAAAATATCTTCATACCATGACACGTCCTCTTGGAATCTCTTTTTAAATTCCAGCTGAGAAAGGGAAGAGCTGTCTTGGGCCTGAGTGCGGCGTTTTATCCTTTCTTTAGAGTAATACTCTGTATAGCTTTCCATGGGATAAAGCATCATTAGATCCCATTGATCTCCTTGTGTGTGACGCCACCAGAACGGCCGTTTGTCTCCAGAAGCCTCATACACCGGCATCTGGCCCTTAAAAAGGTCTATTAGGTCAAGAAGCTTCCCTGGGGCTGCTCGCATGAAAGTGGCCCTATACAGGTAGGTTTGTTCTGAAGAAAGTGGTTTCGTTGCGGCTGAAGGGCTTAAAGAAGGAAAAACCCACACCACAAGGCAAATCAATGACATTAATTTTCCTATGCGATGATATTTCATTTAATTCAATCTCCATTTCTTCAATAACGCCTCGATCTTGGCCTCCCGTCCGCGGAAGTTAACATACATGGATTTGTAGTCTGCTGTTCCATTCACTTCCAATATGTATTTTCTAAAGGCGTTAGCTGTATTTTGGTCGAACAAACTGGTCTCTTTGAATGCCTCGAATGCATCACAATCCAGAACTTCCGACCAGATGTAGCTGTAATAACCGGCGGCATATCCCCCGATGATATGATTGAAATAGGTGCTCCGGTACCGGGACACGATCTCAGGGATCAATCCGATCTTTTCGAAATAGTCTTTTTCGAACTGATTGATGTCCAGGTCCTGCGGTTCTGTAAGAGTGTGGTAATTCATATCCAACAGAGATGCAGCCAGGTATTCAACTTTGATGAATCCTATGTTGAACAAGCTACTCTTTTCGATCTTATCGATCAAGTTGTCGGGAATGACTTCGCCTGTTTGGTAATGCTTGGCATAGTGTTTAATGACTGTCGGTTCCATGGACCAATGTTCCATGATCTGAGATGGGAGTTCAGAAAAATCTGAGGACCGGAATGTCGTTCCATAAGTCACATTGGAAAGCAGGTTATCCAATGCATGCCCGAATTCATGAAAAAGCGTTTCCACATTTTCAAGGGTGATCATGGCCGGGTTGTCTCCGATGGGTTTGGGGAAATTACAGACCAGATTCACTACAGGATCGATCTCTTCTCCATATTTCCGGCTCTGGCTCCGGTAGGTACCACACCAAGCACCACCACGTTTGCTTGTCCTGGGATGAAAATCCATATACAGAACTCCACAATGGGATCCATCTGCTTCCTTGACTTCAAAGACTTGGGCATCCGGATGCGGCAAAGGCATTCCCTTCAGTTCCTCAAAAGTCAGCCCGTAGAGTTGATTGGCCACCCAGAATGCCCCATCCCGCACATTATTCAACACAAAATAGGGCAACAATTCAGTGTCGTCGAGTTGGTATTTTTCTTTTCTCAACTTTTCAGCATAATACCACCAATCCCAGGAGGCTAGCTTGAAGCCGCCGCCTTCCCTATCGATAATGGCCTGCATTTCTTGTCTTTCTCTTTTTGCAACCGGGAGGAAGGCATCCCACAGCCGATTCAGCAGTTCATAGACATTCTCTGCATTCCCAGACATCCGGTTTTCCAGAATATAATCGGCATAAGTCTTATAACCGAGGAGATTTGCGCGTTCGACACGAAGCTTAATGAGATCGGAGAGGATTTTTTTGTTGTCGCGTTCGTTGTCGTTATCCCCTCTTTTGGTGTAAGCATTATACAACTTTTCTCTGAGGTCCCGCTTTTCAGAATACTGTAGAAACGGGAGCATACTGGGCTTATGGGTCGTGAATACCCATTTTCCCTCTAATTCTGCTGCTTTGGCTGCTTCAGCAGCTCCAGTGATCGATGATTCCGGTAAGCCGGCCAAATTTCCCTCGTTTTCGATCACCAGTTTGAATTCATTGGTTTCGGCTAAGAGATTTTGACCGAACTGGACACCCAGCATTGACATCTTTTGATTGATCTCTTTGAGCTTGGCCTGGTCTTCGTCATTCAGGTTGGCACCACTACGGACATACCTTTTGTAGAGATTTTCGAGAAGATAAACCTGCGCATCGGTGAAGTTCAGTTCGTCCCGCTGCTCGTATACGGTTTTTATGCGCTCAAACAGTTTTTTGTTCAGGTTGATCTCATCACGATGGGCCGCTAATCGGGGCGCCATTTCTTTCTGGATCGCCTTGAGCTCATCATTGGTGTTGGCTCCACTCAAACCGCCAAATACTCTGGATACATTGTAAAATAGCTTATTCGATCTGTCCAAGGCCACGATCGTGTTGTCAAAAGTCGGGGACTCAGGATTATTGACAAGTTTTTCAATTTCTGCTTTTTGCTGTTCCATTCCTTTTTCATAGGCTGGGATAAAATGCTCGGGTTTGATGATGTCAAATGGCGGCACTTTAAATGGAGTGTCGTATTCAGAAAAAAATGGATTGTCTGTGGCGGGCGCTTCTGCCGGGGTTTCCGATGTTTTAGAACATGCAGCAAATATAAATCCGACCACCACCAGCATTAAAATTAGGTTTTTTATCATTGCGTTACCTCCTTTATCAGTCTAATGACAATATCAAAACTAAGCCTCATATTCAACCGGTCGTAACAACATATCTGGAATTCGTTTTATATAAGCCTGATTTGATAATTTTTAATTTGTTTTTGTTGTGGAATTCATGTATATAATCTCTGAAGCGAAAGCCTTTCATTTCATTTTTATGGAGGTAGGGATGTTAATGATGCGTAAAACAATAGCACTTTTTACTATCCTTTACATCACTTTCTTTCTTATCACGGGATGCGCCCGTCCCATAAAATACAATCTTGATCAAAAAATCATTCTGATATCTAAAAAAACACTGCCCTTAAATGTGGCTTTGATCAAATTTTCTGACATGCGCCTAGATGAGGAAAGATTTAGACCATCACGAGAAAGGGAAGGTTATACTGATACTGGAGACTATACATACGACAAGCTTTTTAAAGGAGAAGTGGCTGAAACGATAACTGCAATGCTTATGGAGCATGTTCGGTATGCCAGGGTGTTTTCAAGAATACAACAAATGAGTACAAGTTCGAATGATATAGCCCAGGAAGAACTCACCCGTCTTCAAAATGCTGGTTTTGATGCAGTATTGACCGGAAATCTCGAGAATTTTTTCGGATATTATGACCGAAACTTTGGCAGAGAATTTTTGTATATGGTTCCTATGTTCGGATCTGCAGTGGCCTCCCCGTTCATTGTTGATCCTACGGATTTTACTGAAAGCCTTGTGGCCGCTCTGATTACGGTCAGCCTCGGAGTTGGAGGAGCATATCTTGAAAGCTTACATAAACGTGATATCGAATGGAAGACACGGCTCCATCTAAAACTAGTCCGGATATCGACATCAGATCTCATTTGGGAAGATGAACTTGAGGTCTCAGGTAAAGTGCATAAAAGCATGCCTGGCTTTAGTGGAAGCAAACGTAAGGTTGTAATTACTTCTCTTCGGGACGCGATAAACAAAATGGTTAAAAGTTTGTCCGAGTTATCTTTATAAAACATTCAGAATCCTCTCGATCTCATCCATCGCCCTCACCATCGCATCCATCGTTTTTTCGAAAGATTCCGATGATGTCAAATCCACGCCTGCTTTTTTCAGAACATCGATCGGATAGTTCGATCCGCCGGCTGAGAGAAAATCAAGATATTTTTGAACGGCCCCGTTCTCCCCTGCCAGTACTTTTTCCGCCAAGGATGTGGCAGCGGTTTGGGATGTGGCGTAAACATAGATACGATAGGTATTAACGAACAAAAGGCGTTGAAAGATCCAATTGATGTCGATAAGGTCAGGGACATTACAAATGCCCTGGTCGTGCCCGTAATATTTTCTGAGTGTTTCAAGATAAATTCTAGAGATAGTATCACCGGTTAATGTGTTTCCTTTTTCTGCTTCCTGATGAATCCTCCATTCGAATTCAGAGATCTGTGCTCGATTGAATAGGGTCCTATCAATGCTGTTTAGGAGGATATAAAGCCGGGCGTCATCGTCTTCGATTTTTTCCAGCACTTCGTTTCTTAACAGTTTTTGGTTGAATGTTGAAGCCACCTCTGCCACAAAAGATGAATAATTCGATGTTGGAAAAGGCTGGGCTCTATCAGCAAAATATTGATGAACCACATGGCCCAGTTCGTGTGTTAGGCTGGACACATCACCGTAACGGCCGGTGTAATTCATAAGGATATAGGGATGTTCGGCATAAGCGCCAAAGTCGTGGTAAGCATTGGACCTTTTGCCTGGTGTGGGATAGAAATCGATCCATCGACTTTCCAAGGCCTTTGTCACGATGGATGTATACGCCTCGCCCAACGGCTTCAAGGATTCCAGGATCAGCTCCTTTGCTTCCTCTATGTCATAATTCAAGTCAAAATCCTCGAATATCGGAATGGAAAGATCGGTAAATTCAAGTTTATCCACACCCAGCAGGCGTTTTCTGATTCTCAGGTAGCGATGAAACTTATCCAGGTTTTCATTCGCATTGGCGATAAGATTATGAAAAATAGCGACCGGAATATTATTAGGCTCGAGTGTCATTCCCAGGCAGTCGCTGTATCCCCTCACCCGCGTGTTGAATAGATCCGTGTTGACCTTGGCGTTCATCAGTTCTCCGAATGTGCTCCGCCATTTATTCAGATTACCGTAATATGCCCTATTGACTAGTTCCCTGTCCTCCTTTAAGGCAAGACTCCGATACTGCTGGAAACCTGCCTGATCCAGTTTGATGGCTTCGCCGTTACTGAGTGTGACTTCAGTTTCTGCCATATCCGTATTTATGAGGTTATTGTAAACGGAAGATGGGGCGAGTGACATCTGGCCGGCTTCGGCTATCACTTTCTCTTCATCATCGGATAAGATGTGTTTTTTCTGGCGCATGAGATTATTCAGATTGAAAATGTAAGGTTTAAGCGCTGGTTCTGATTCGATGAACTTCTGGATTGTCGTTTTATCCATAGTTAGTATTTCCGGTTGTATAAAAGCGGCATGGGCGTTGTACTTTGTGTTCAGTTGGTTTGTCTCCTGGTCCATTGCCCTGTATTTGGAATTGCGCAAATCCTGCCTTGCTTTGTTCCAGGAATAGCTGCTCAAACGTCTTAATTCTTTGAGTATGTTTGTGGAGTATTGCAAGCAGGTAAGTAGTTTTGTGGAAGATTCGGATAGCCTCCCCTTGAACTGAGCAAGAGCTTCAATATTTTCGCTCGCTTTATTCTTGGCTTCATACCAGGCTTCATCCGAGATATAAAGATGTGATAGATCCCATTTGTATTTATCCGGAACGTCGGAACGGTCCCGGGTTTGTAACAATACTTGAGATTGAGTCAAAAAAAACATCATTAAAATAACTAAGATGCCACTAGCAATTTTTTGCATTATTCCCTCTCTCTTTTTTCTGTCCATAAGAATTGGCCATAAAACGTAATATTATACGTTTGACCTGAAGAAATAGTTCGAGATGAAGTCTTTTTTCATTTCCCCTCCCCTCAAATTCAAAGGATTATTTTTTTTCTGATATTTTCTGAAAATCAGAAACATTTTTGACTTTTCTGGGTATATACATTTAGAGAGTCAGAATAAATGGAGGCCAAATCATGGAATTGCTGACAAAACTCGAGGAGATGGTCCTGATCGCTGTTTTGAGACTCAAGGATAAAGCCTATGGCATTTCTGTTTATAACTTTATTGTCGATCTAACAGGAAAAAAAGTCTCCGTCAGCAGTGTCTATTTTCCACTAGAGAGACTTGTCAGGAAGGGGTATCTCCAGACTTCGATGGGCGAACCTACTTCAAAGCGAGGCGGTATGAGCAAAAGATACTACCGCCTGACCAAAGCCGGCGTCGAGACCCTTCAGGAAAACCGGTCTCTGCATGAGACTGCATGGAAAGGTGTTTCTGACATTTTAAAGTCTACCAAAGAGATCTAAAGATGAACAAGTCACCAAAATTGGCGAAATTCCTGTTAAAAATCCTTTCATCTCGTGAAAAAGATGAAGCCTTTCTTGGGGATATTGAGGAGCTTTTCAACGACCATACAGAATGCCAAGAACTCGGGCGATCGAGACACTGGTACTGGTGGGAGATCGTAAAATCCATACCCAAATTTTTTAAAGACTCTATCTGCTGGAGGAAAACAATGTTCGAAATTTATTTAAAGATTACGCTTAGGAACATGAAAAGACACAATGGCTATTCATTCATCAATATCGCCGGCCTGGCTGTGGGTATAGCCTGTACCATTTTTATTTTCCTCTGGGTTCAGGATGAATTGAGCACTCATATACCCGGCCCACCATTTGACGGCTCCATGAGGGATATCCTGGATGCGGAAGGTTTTGTTCATATCCATCCCGGGATTCACGGTGTGGGTGATTTGGATGCTTCCATGTATGATTGGAGAAATCCTGGTGTTATGGTCACGATCAAATTCATCCAGTAAATGGAAAAAAATCCACAGCTGATTGAGAGGTCCGCGAGAACACCGCATGTTCCTGAGGGCCCTCTCCTTCTTTCTTGATTTAGGTTAGACTTCCGAATACCTCGAGTGCTGTGGACGGATTTTCGGCAAACTGCTAGAATGAAACATGAAAAGAATAATATATATGGCGTTTTTATTTATAATCCTTACAGCTGGCATTTCAACGGCCCTAATGGATAAATCATTCCAAGAAAAGGGGAAAATGATGATAAGTCGAAACAATAATCTTAAAAAAGCGACTTTTGCTGGAGGATGTTTCTGGTGCATGGAACCACCTTTTGAAAATCTCGGAGGAGTTGTTGAAGTAATAGCAGGATATACCGGAGGACACAAAGACAATCCTACCTACGAGGAAGTTTTGTCAGGCAGAACCGGCCATTTAGAGGCTGTGCAGATCATCTATGATCCGTCTAAAATATCCTATGAGGAACTCCTGGATGTGTTTTGGATGCAGATCGAACCCACAGATGATGGAGGACAATTTGTGGATAGAGGTGCGCAGTATGTGACCGGGATTTTTTACCACGATGAAAATCAAAAAAAACTTGCGGAGAAATCGAAAAAGGAACTGGGAATGTCTGGAAAATTTGATAAGCCTATCGTCACGGAAATCCGAGAATTTTCCAAATTCTACAACGCGGAAGACTACCACCAGGATTATTATAAGAAGTTTATATCTAGATACAAGGTCTACCGGCAGCACTCCGGAAGAGACAGTTTTTTGGAAGAGACTTGGAAGGACAGCAAAAAGGATAAAGTTGATCCTATCGGAGAGCGATTGAAAAAATTCAAAAAACTCAGCAAAGATGAATTAAAAAAAAGACTACACCTACTCCAGTTCAAAGTGACCCAGGAGAACGGCACAGAAAGACCATTTGAGAATGAGTACTGGGACAACAAAAAAGAAGGAATCTATGTGGATGTCGTTTCCGGCGAGCCTCTTTTCGCCTCTTTCGATAAGTTCGATTCAGGGTCAGGATGGCCGAGTTTCACCAAGCCAATCGAACCGGACCACATTGTAGAAAATCAGGACAGGAGCTCGAACATGGTCCGTACAGAAGTGAGGAGCAAACGCGGCGATTCCCATCTTGGACATGTCTTTGAAGACGGTCCTCAGCCGACTGGTTCAAGGTACTGTATCAATTCAGCAGCCCTCCGGTTTATCCCCAAAGAAGACTTGGAAAAAGAAGGTTACGGAAAATTCCTTTCCTTGTTTGAAAAATAGAATTAAAGCCCCCTAATTGTCTGAAATTATAAAGCGGATGAATTAATCGATTGATTTTGTCTCTTTTCTCATCCAGGGGCATGTGCTTTTTTGAGGACAATGAGCACATCCATATTTTCTGGCCAACAGCGGTAAAACCAAGTAGGCATCTATAGCAAAAAGGATTACTAAAAAAAGCAATGACAAGGAAAAGTTATTGAGCAAAAAAATGACGCCTGCCACCACGGGAATGACCCATAGCGGAATTATCACAGGAATGTGTTTTTTAAACTTTTCAATGAAACGAGACTGATCCCGAACCTTGCGTAACTTTGCAGAGATCCGGCCATAGCCGCAAGGGCATGCACGCATATCATAATAATGGCAGTAGGGACACACAAAGATGATAATCCATAAGGCACCTGCAATGCCGTAAAACACATACAATACTGCAAACAGCCAATTGGTTGTGCTGGCTTCGGGACCGATGATAAACACCAAAGCACCCAATATCGTCATGAGAATATAAGGCAGATTGTCGATAGATTCTTGAAGGTGGGTGTATTCCTGTTCCGGTCTTGCTTTATTACAATTTTCAAGGATTTCGTGTTGATTTTTCATGAAACACCTTTTGTTAGTTCTTTTATCACAGTCTCATCGGCCTTTGTTTGACCTTCGTTCGGCTTTTTATTCATGGACTTTTCCATAAGACTTATTTTTTCCAAGCTTGCGATAGATATCCCGTCTGTGGCCGATCTTGACAATCCAAATGGTTAGCTCATCATCCTGGATAGAGTAGATAATTCTATAATTCCCTTGGCGAATCCTGAAACGATCCTGTCCTGAGATTTTTTCACACCCTTG
>RCNB010004011.1_pt1 | contig 14842 bp, 14 predicted proteins | sample 2041321 | NCBI WGS metagenome assembly RCNB01 (sample SAMN09708232, study PRJNA481090) | Marine sediment metagenome, whole genome shotgun sequencing project. | reverse complement strand
CTTCACGGTGTCTCTGGATAATAGTGGTAAATCTTGCGGTCGGGGTACAGCCGGATGACATCGTCGTCAGCCTCCAATCCGCAGCTGCAGGTAATAATTAGATCACCCTCTCCAAAGGGCTCCACAGTGGGGAGCAATCGAGCGTATTCGAACCATTTCTGGGTGTGAACAATGATAAGGGCATTCTCCTCAACGATCTCCGTTAATGCCTCCATGAGCTTACGCGTGATCTGGTACAGACCTCGCATCCCCCAAACCCTAGCGGGAATATAGAAATGGATATTCAGCACGATAAGAAACGCGGTCAACCCGAGCACCGATAGCCGCCGCCAGCGCACCATACCGCGCCAATTGCCCAGCCAACCGCCCAACCAGGCCAATCCCGCCGCACTGCAAATCGTCAACGACGGCAAACCCTCGTAATAATAGCGTGGGCCATACAACCACGACCCGGGCCAGTACATGCCGTAGGCGATGACCAGACTTACGAAAACCGCGAGCACAAGTTTTCCATTGTGTTTAGGGAATAACATAATTAACCCAAACGGGATGAATAGCCAGGAAAGATAGGGCCAACCAAAGAGGTCGTGGATTCCGGCGCTCAGGTTGAAGAGCGTGTTCTGCAACGCCCAATATAGATTGTGTCCGCTCTCGGTTACACCGATATCGGCTCCAAAACCCAGACGATCATACGGCCACCACAACGTGTAGAGATTGCGAAAGAGACTGCCGCCGAGCGCCCACTGCCAGACAAGGAGCAGGCAGGCGACACCACCGGTCACCAGCGCCAGAATCAGCAGCTTCTTTTTCTCCCCGGGTTTCCCTCTCGCCAGCAGATAAACTCCATGCAGGAGAAACGGGAACGCGACGGCGGCCGCTGTCAGCGGGCGCGTGAGCGCCAACAGCCCCAAAGACCCTGCACCAGTAACAAGAACTAACTCATCAGGAGCCTGCTTTTCTCTCGACGCGCCTCTCAGCGGAAAGCTATCCAGCCATGCCAATTGAAAAACAAGCGCCAGAAACAGGCTCAGTGTGTGCGATAAAAAAGAACCGGAGAGCATGAGGAACATCGGGGAGCTCAGCGCCAGGAGTTCCGCCAGCAGCCCGACACCACGCCCAAGAATCTTCGTCCCTAATCGGTAGATCAACCAAAGAGAAAAACCCGCCAACAGCGAATTCACAAGCCAGGGAACTTTGACCCGTGCCCCGATCGACAGAGCCGCCGGCCAACCCGGCGGGTATTTTGCAAAACGCTGCCCGTCATAATCCACAACAAATGGAACGGGAAAAGCCCTGGGGGTTTCCGGCGAGGGTTGCGAGATCAGCCCCTCCGCCATCACCTCCGCCTGCCATAGGTAGGCGAACTCGTCCTCGACATGGGGGATGCGTTCGAATACATCATCAGATACCCAGGCGGTGATCATCAATCCGCTCAGGGCGAGCAGCAGGGCAAGAACGTCTAGATAACGTCCTTTTCTCACACACCCTCCAGTCGTCGGTCTGCGCCGATGGAACGCACAATCTCCAGGGCGTTGTCATGCAGGTGCCTATTCGAAGCGAGTACGCCAATGTTTTCAGTCAGTCCGCGTCCGCGGGTGAAATCGAGCGGGTTTCCGCGCAGGTCTGTCACCCTCCCGCCTGCCTCCTCGACGATGATCGAGCCTGCAGCTTGGTCCCATATCTTCTCCACATACCCCGGCTGCGCTGGAGAGAGCAGGCGGAAGAGGAGATCACCTTTGCCCGCAGCCATGAGCGCATACTTCGCCTGACTATCCATGAGCACTGGCGGATGCACTGTGCCCAGATGCTCTGTGATCTGTTCTAGTTTCCCTGAGTCGGTATGGGCAGACTCAAAGGAGCGCAGCACTCGCGCCTGCCCCGGGTCAGTTATCGTAGAGACCGAGAGCTTCCCCAAAGGCTTCCCTTCCATCGAGAGCGCCCAGCAGCCCTGCCCTCGAATCGCGACGACGACCACCCCCTCGCCTCCGATCTCGGGCTCAAGCTGGTGATTCAGGTTCGGGCAGCCCAGCGCGCCGACGGCAATCTGACCCGCCTCGAGCAAAGCCAGCGCAGTCACATATTGATCGCCGCGCAAAAAACCCTTCGTGCCGTCGATAGGATCAAGGGTCCAGAACCGATCCGCCGTCTTCCCGTCTCCATGATCGATCCAGTGACAGACATCTTCCGGTTCCGCTCCCTCATGAATGCGAGCAACATACGCCGTCACAGCCTTAAGCGTCTTTGCTCCTTCTGCCGCTCGCAATGTTTGGCTGGCCTCCTCCGCAATCAAAGGATCCTGCGGAAAGGTATCCATTAATAATTTGGCGACCACAGCTTGGCTGGCGAAGTCTGCCACCGTCACCGGTGATCGATCCGATTTCTCCAACGCCTGGGTGACCATCTCACTCTGAATCTCGCGGCAGAGCTTCGCCGCTATACTCACCACCCGGGCGGCGAATAGCGCTTCCTTACCGTATGGTTTGCCTGCAAATAGATCTTGCATAACCTCACCTCTATTTCCATCCTGATAGATTTCGCCGCGATCCGTCGGCAACGCTCTTCGGCCCCGCTTATTCTCCAACCCAGATATACACCAATTTCGTCAGGGTACAATTCTACGCTACATCTCGTCGGAGGTTACTCCCTATGCATCGATTCGTGCTGCTATTCGGATTCGTACTGCTCACGGGCTGCGCGCGCCTGCCACCCACAGCCGCGCCCCCCTCACCGACACTTTCGCCCACCTTCACTAGGGCGGCGCAGCCTACAGAAACCACGACTGAGGGCAACATCGCCCTGCCCAACCCCGCGTCGGCCGCCTGGAAGGAAGTGCTCTCAGGATTCACTCGCCCGCTCGCCCTGACGAACGCTGGTGATGATCGTGTCTTCATTGTCGAACAACGAGGTTTTATCTGGGCGGTCGATTGGGACCGGGGCAAACCGCAAGCATTCCTGGACATCCGCGATCGGGTGAACGACCGCGCGAACGAGCAGGGCTTACTGGGACTGGCCTTCCACCCGGCCTTCAACGAAAACGGGCGCTTCTTCGTGAATTACAGCGGCGTCAACGGTGAAACCATTATCGCCGAATTTCACGCCGACGCGAACCACAATGTGGGAAATAGCGAGAGTGAGAGGGTGCTGCTGCGAATCGATCAGCCCTATGCCAATCACAATGGCGGGGCGCTGGCTTTCGGACCGGATGGATATCTTTATATCGCAACGGGCGACGGGGGCTCTGGGGGGGACCCGCACGGCAATGGCCAGCGTTTGGATACACTGCTGGGAAAAATGCTACGGATAGACGTAGATACAGGTGATCCCTATGCTATTCCACAGGACAACCCCTTTGTAGATAGCGGCGGGCAGCCTGAGATCTGGCTCTACGGTCTGCGGAACCCATGGCGGATTGCATTCGACCGAACGACCGGGGATTTCTTCATCGGCGATGTCGGTCAGAGCCAATGGGAGGAGATCAATTTTCTACCTGCGGACTCGACCGGCGCGATAAACTACGGTTGGAATCTGCGTGAGGGTGCACACGATTACAGCGGCGGGGACGCGGAGGCTCTTGTCGATCCGATCGCCGAATACGACCACAGCCTGGGCTGCTCGGTTACCGGCGGGGTAGTGGTTCGCGACCCACGCCTTCTAACCTGGCAAGGGGTGTACCTGTACGGAGATTATTGCAGCGGGCGGGTCTGGGGTTTAATCCGTGATGAGCGTGATTCGTGGCTGAGCACGCCGCTCCTCAAAGTCGCAGGGACAATCAGTTCGTTCGGGGAGGACCACGCAGGTCGGGTGTATCTTGTTGATCACAATGGGGCAATTCTCCGCTTGGAGCCCGTCCCCTGAGGAATAAAACAGACCGTGATGTCCATCATGCTCGCCGGAACCATTCATCCGGACACCTGCATGCCAACGTCACGGTCTACATATTGATAATCTACAAGCTCAATGCCTGCAGCTACGATCCAATCTACACTTCCGATTCTAAAAGCTGAAGCTGGTAAATCTCTCCCGTTTGCTTTTCCAGGGTGGAGGTAAAGGCGCGCAGATGATTGTAAGAGCCCTTTAGTAGATTCTGGTAAACCAGGAGCATATCTTCATTGTCGGTCTGGTCGATATAGTCCTCCAGATCGATGATATCTACCTCTTCCACCAGGGCACCGACACGGAGTGCGTCAGCCAACGACTGGCTTCCCTCTTCCATCAACTGGTCATACAGTGCCTGCAGCTCAGGGTTGGTAAACACACCCACGGCCGTATCCGCCGCTGGATCCGGAATACCATAACGCTCCAACAATCCTGCTACGGCACTCATGTGCGTTTCTTCGGCTTTAGCAATATTCTGGAAAATGCGGATGCCCCATTGTTCATAGAGCATCAGATAGACATCCCTGGCCAATTTTTCTTCCTCGCGCATGAAGCTAAGACCTTCCGCCTCAGCCTCGCTCAGATCTGTAGTTGCGACCCCGCTGAATGCGTGGTCCAGCGCGGTCGGATCGACATACGTATTGTTATCTTCATCAACAATAGTAATGTCTTCCACCACAGTGGGAACATCTACGGTTGCAGGAACTTCAGGAGTCGAAGTGCTGCACGCAGCCAACGCGACGGCAAGCAATCCGATCAAAAACAAACCAGTATGTAAACCTTTTAACTTTTTCACAATAACCCTTCCTTATTATTTTTGGTCATTTTATTTTCATGACTTTTTGATGCTTAATTTATATCCTGAGCATTCAAATATGCGGTGACTTTTATATGAAGATCTGATGAATACGCGGCCAGGGGAACTCTCTCACTCATAGATACCTCCGGAGAGTCGTCTATAAGTGTGGAGTGCGGGATCTATCGTTGTTGGAAAACCAGAAAAGGCTAGGGACTTTTCTCAAGAAAACATGGGGGCTGCAGCCGAGGTGTGTTCAAGTACTTACACAAACGCCTGTAACAAAAAGATCTGGAGTAATGTTGGAGGTCTTGAGTGCCTACTTGCGAAGCCCAATCCAGAATCGGGGCAAGTAGCGAGGGGTCCGGCTAAAATAATCCTCTGCCCCGGGCAATCGCATCTTCAATTCCCACTCTTCGAGTTCGAAGAGCAGCGGCGAGAGGATTGCCCAGGTCAGCAGCCATACCCAGCTCGCCTGGCTGCTCGTGAGAATTGCGAGTCCAAGGGCGATCAATCCAATCCCTGCCCCCATCGGACGGCGCAGGTAGTCGTACGGGCTTTTCGTAACTAACCGCGCCCCGGGCCAGGCATAGAAGGTTTGTCGCGCTAACGATATCAGCGACCAAATCAGAAGAATCCCTCCGGGCACCACAATCAACATGCCGATCGCCTGGAAAACTACCGCTGGAGTTTGATGTTGGGGAGGCTGCACAGCTACCACCCAGATAAATGACCAAACGAGGCCGGCTGCGGACAGGGCCGAGAGAATCCCGGCCAGCCCCCAGAGCCATTTCCCGACCATGGGCGCCGTCCGCCGAACGAGGATGGCACTGAACTCAGCCAGGGCGGCGGCGAGGAGTGCGAGCACGAACGGATACGATGAAATAAATTCGATCATCAAGATCTCCGCTAACGAAAGAGTAGGTACGCTATCACAGCCAGCAAACCCAGGCCCAGCGCTGCTGAAAGGCTCAACCCCGCACTTAACACCCATATAGCCAATGTCGAACGCAAGGGGGATTTCTCAACAATACCGTCGTCAACCACGCCCTGTGAGCGTGGAGTTGCCATGAAGCGGGGACGCAGGAGAAAGATCGCAGCCAGAACAACCACGATAAAAAAGCAGGCCTGCCCGCACCAGGCTTTCCAGCGGAAGACGGCTGATCACACGAGCGAACCGTTCCGGTTGAACGTAAAAAAACGCCAATGCCGCCAGAGATCCCAGCAACGCGGGAATTGCCGTGAACAGCACAACGCTGACCGCATAGTCGATCAAGCGCTTGGGTTCTTGTACCCCATGCGCGAGCCGCGCCTCAGCATCCTCGACCTTGTCGCGTTCTACGTCCTCTTTTCCACTTCCTAAAGAGACTAAAAGCAGCACTGCGATGAGCGCGAGTGCAAAGAACATCCAGGGCAGGAACGGTGTAGCTGCGCGCAAATATGTCTCGCCCGGAAACGGCTCGATCAGACGATCAAAACGGGAAGGTGAGACGAAGGACAGCGCCCATACAGAGAGTGAAAACATAAACGCGGGGAGGGCGACGATCAGCATCAACATCCCCGCCATCCTTGCGACTGGCAGGCTGCGCTTTCGAGGCTGGATCTTTACGGGCTGAGTTTCGATCCCGGCGCGCGGTTTCTCCACAGCGTAGAGGATAGCCAGGACCACAATAGCAAACAGCGTCGCCGGTGCGAAGACAAGCGCCGTACGGATGAACGATTCCCCGGGGAGACGCGCGATCAAGCTCCCGAAGCGCCCGGGAGCTAAGTAAAACAATGCCAGAGTAGCGATGGAAAGCAGCAGCATCGGCACCGCTGGGAAGAGAACCAACGCCGCCACCACGCGGGTATAAGGCCATGGCTGGCCGTGAACAACCATCCGCTGGTTGCTGTTTGCAGGAAAATTATGATCCATCGCTGTACCTCAAGATCGTACAACCGGCGAAAATCATCGCTCTGTCTGAGCGATTCTTCACTCCACGCTACAATCTCGCGCCGAGTCTAACAGGGAATACCGGAGGGGTCTACACGGCCTTCTGTTTGACAATAGAACGTTTGTTCTATATAATCGAATTACCAGCGGCGTCCCCGCCGCCCATTCTACAGCGCCAGGGAGTCGATCGTGTGGTTCGAACGTAGGTCCCGATTTTCCCGTCGGGAACGCAACTGCGAGGAACAAGCCCCAGCACCACCCCGCCAAGGTGGTGTTTTCGGATACCTTCGCCAACCCGTCAAACAGCCTCCAAAAAACGCCGTCCTTTCTTCTCATCGTTGGACAGTCGAGGTTAGCGCTGAGCTTTCTACCCGCCTGCGCCGCGCCGCGCGCGCCCGCGCCCGCTCGCCGGAGATGTTGGTTAACGACATCCTGGAGCGCGGGCTGGAGCAGGAGACGCTGCGGGTCCACGCAGAGCACGCCCTGGCCTCGCTCACCCCGCGCGAGCAGGAGGTGACATGGCTTGCTGCCCGCGGGCAAACCAACCACCAGATCGCTGACACACTGGTGATCTCCTCCGAGACCGTCAAGTCGCACATACACAACGTGCTCTTAAAATTCGGCTTGCGCAGCAAGTCCGACCTGCGCCTGCTTCTGCTCGACCTGGGCATACGCTGGTGGCAGGACGACACAACATAAAGCGGCTTCACGCTGGTGTTCCTGCGAAGCTCGCGGGGCGTCAGCCGCCGTCGCCTCGGACTCCTACCCGCACACGCAGCTTCCGCCGAGAAAGTCGTCGTTATACGACTGCATAACCATCGCTGCCCCATACTTTCTTGCTGCAAATCGTATCGAAACGTGCCGAAGAGGGTTTTATTAGCAAGGAGCCATCGCCGCTGATGAGATACTATCTCAATTCTTGAAAGGAGTTTCTTTATCATGCTCATCGATCGCATCACGAAAGCCTTTATGTTCAACAAAGAAGTATATAGTGAGGTCGAGCACGACACATCGTTCACGACAACCGCCTGGGTTATCGTCGCTGCTACTGCATTCCTTGGTTCGCTCGGTTCAACATTCGGCGCAGGGGGATTCGATCAGCCGGTTGCCGGGATTGTCGGTGTGCTGGTCGGCGCCGTTGTTGGGATCATCGGCTTCGCCGTCGGCACGGCGATTATCGCCTGGGTGGGCCAGACCGTCTTTAAAGCCGAAGTCACGTTTGATGAACTCGTCCGCACGTTAGGTCTTGCTTATGTGTGGCAGGCGGTCGGCGTACTCGGTATCGTCGGGGCGTTTTCGCCAGCGCTCACTTGCGTCACCGCTCCCATAAGCCTTGCCGCCGCGATCGCCGGGCTCTTCTCCTGGTTCATCGCCGCCAAAGAGGCGCTCGACCTGGATTGGACGCAGACGATCGTGACTGTCCTCCTGGGGTGGGTCGCCATATTGGTGTTTGGTTTCGTCATGACTCTCATCCTGGGGCTTCTTGGTCTGGGGGCAGCGGGATTAGCAGGCGCCTTTGGTTAGAACCTCCGGTCCAAAAGTTAACGCTCCCAAAAATAGCGCGACCCGTGATGGGTCGCGCTGCATCCTTACTGTCCCAATTATAAGCGCGCCTCGGTCTGTATATCCGAACAACGACAGAGCAGGTTCAACCGCAGTAGATCAACTGCTCACTCCTTTATGTTCTTCCTTCTCATCCACGAAACCGGGTTGGTTTTATTCCCCGCTTTTACCTGATCTTTTCGCTAGATCTCCCGTATAAACACCCGGTGGTTCTTATAGGCCTCGCCGCCTACGTTTTCCAGATCATGCCTCATTTGCACTGCTGACTCGGCTACCTGTGTGAGATCTGCGTGCTTAAAGCCGAACTCGTGGATGGTCTTCTCCATTTCGGAGTACAGGAGGGCATTGCCGCCGCGCCCCTGAAATTCGGGGAGGACTCCGGCGCCATTCAGCGACACCCACTTCGTGCGTTTCATGTCGATCAGGAGGTCGATGATACCAAACGGAAATAGCCGCCCTTTACTCCTCTGAATAGCCGCGGATACGTCAGCAAAACCAAACAGAAAACCAACCACATCCTCTCCATGGAGGATAATTTTAATCAAGCGCGGGTCGGCAATCGTTAAAATCTCGCTGACGACGTAATCAATCTCCCGCTGCGAGAGTGGATAGTACTCCCAATTGTTGATGAACGTATCGTTATAGGTCTTCCCGATACGCGAGGCCCACTTGAAAAGCTCACGCTTATTCTTAAAGCGCTTCACAGTGAGCCCACTGCGTTTTGCTGCGCGCTCCGCTATGCGGTGGACGCGCTCGGGTAAACGGAACTTCTCCGCGCTCAGGTAGCAGGAAACGAAATCCACTTCTTTGCGGAAACCTAATTTTTCAACAAACTCTGGATAATACGGCGGGTTGTAGTTCATCATCGTCATCGCCGGGCGGAATTCGTACCCCTCGACCAAGAGCCCGTAGCCATCTAGAGGTCCAAATCCCTTTGGCCCTACAACCTGGTTCAACCCTCTCTCCTTCGCCCACTCAAAAGCCCGGTCGAAGAGCGCGCGGGCAACTTCAAAATTCTCGACGCACTCAAAGAAATAAAACTGGGCTTGCCGCTTATCGTGATATTGGTTGTAGGGTTTATTCTCAATAACGGCGATCCGCCCGACATCCTCACCGTCCATCTCTGCCATAAAAAAATCTGTTTCTGAGTGCTCATGGAAGGGATGCTTCTCCCGGTTCATTCTGGTTTTGATATCCATAATGATGGGCGGGACCCATAGCGGATGTCCCTCATAGAGACGAAACGGCAGGCCGATGAAGCGGTTTACTTCTGCTTTCGACTCCGTGTCAATGCGTTCAACCTTGATCATGTTCGCCTCTCGTCCCGGATATTTATGATTGTAGCACTCCAAAAAACCATCTACAATCTGCATCAACTCAAATCTTGGAGAGCCACTGGCATGTTTTCCAACCTCCTGCGTTGGGGATTTAACTTGTTTTCCGCCTTACTTTCTCATCGAGAGGTCAAGGGACTCGAAAATCTCCCCCCTGACGGCCCTTACATCATGGTGATCAATCACCTGAGTTATTTCGATGCCCCCTTTTCCTACGGTCTGCTCGGAGGCGAGAAGGTATCCGGCTGGGCTGCCGAGAAGTACCAATGGCACCCCATATTTGGGCCGATCCTGTATATGGCCGGCGGCATCTTCATCCAGCGCGGCCAGGTGGACCGCACCGCTATCGCCGCTGCCGTTCATTGGCTTACACATGGCGGCATTTTTGCTATGGCTCCGGAAGGGACGCGGAGTAAAACAGGCTCGCTTGCACGCGGCAAGACCGGGGTAGCTTTCCTGGCTGATGAAGCCTCTGTTCCCATCGTCCCCATCGGCCTCACCGGCACCGAGCAAGTCCTCCAATCCTGGCGGCAGCTGCGACGCCCGCTGCTCACCATGCACATCGGCAAACCTTTCACACTACCTGCGCTCGATCCAGAAAATCGCTCCTCCGACTTGCGCCAGAACACCGATGAAATCATGTGCCACATAGCCGCCCTGATCCCGGCTCAATATCATGGCTACTACGCCGACCACCCACGTCTACAGGAACTCCTCCAGTCTACAACGCCCTGGACCCGCTCAACCTTTTAGCGCCCAGTTTATAGATTTTCACGATAAGTTTTACCGCCCACACCCCCCGCGCGGGTGACGGAGATATCCCCCGCGCGGCTCCACCACAGGCGGGATTGCCCTCCCTACCAACAGCGATACACTATTAGCACGTTTGTTCTATGGGACCTTCTGCCCTTCCCCGTCTGCGCCAGTGCGCTCCACTCACGCAGGGCTTATGCGAACGGCAGCGAATATGTGCACTGTCTTGCGCCCGGACGCTCTTTTTTTAGTGTATCCGGGGGCACCTACCCTGAAGAAAGGCACAGCAATGCAGCGAGAACTGGTATCTCTTCCTTATTCTGACCTACCTCTCCCCGCCGCCGATCCGGTCATGCTGGAGGCGCTGCTCCAGCCGCGTCTTTCCCTGTTTTGGGGAGCGCACACGCCCACACGTGCCCTCCTGGCCTACCTCACGGTCCTGGCCGCCCGCGGCCATCAAGTGTGTGTTTTCGACGGTGGCAACCGCTTCGACGGCTATTTCGTCGCCCGTCTGGCACGGCGTCTAAGCTCCGACCCGCACGCCACGCTAGAGCGCATCCGTCTTTCACGCGCCTTCACCTGTTTCCAGTTGGCGGAGTTGGTTAAAACCGGGCCGGGGCCGCAGGAAAGAGACAATACCCCCAACCCGGATGCTGGAGCGCCCGGCCCATCCGTGTTATTTGTACTCGACATGCTTACCACTTTCTACGACGAGAGTGTGTCCCTGAGCGACACTGAGCGGTTGCTGACCAATACAATCGCACATCTAAAGCGGCTGGCTTCTGACGGGCCGGTGATCGTCGGGGCTCGCGAGCCGCGCGTCCTTGTCAAAGAACGTTGGACTCTGCTCGACCGTCTCCAGATCTCCGCCGATGCCGCCTGGTTGCTGCGATCCCCCGAGGACCCTGGTCGAGAGCAATTGAAGTTGTTTTAGAGAAGGTATCGAAAATCAGAAGCACCCGAGGCGACTATGGGACGAACCCTGCCATCCATCACCCAGGCTTTTCTCCAGGAGCAGCAATCGCTGGCCCGTTTCCGCCGCGCCCTGCGTCGGGAGGACCAGCGCGCCCTCGACGACCTACTCGGCTCTTCGCGCCAACATCTGGCAGCCGCAGCCTACGCATCCCATCTTCTACCTTTCGAAGTCATGCTTCTGGCAATGCTCGTCGAGCAGCACAAGCAGGTGCTACACCTGCAGCAGGAGATCGAGATCCTCCAATCGACACTGCGCGACATTCCCTCCGCCGATGGCGCACAACTGCTCGATGATGGCGACAGAGAAAGCGAACAAGAGGGGTGAACACCCTCTTCGGCTGGTTGTTCGACGTCTACCCTTCCGGTGACGGGATGACGGTTTGGGTGATCGACCCCGACGGTCAGAGCCACCACCTGCACGACACATTCACTCCAACCTTCTACGCCCACGGGCCGCGCCAGGAACTACGCTCAGTGTGCCAGATGCTGCGCAATCGCGGCGCACCCGTCACGCTGCGCCGCACTGAACGCATCGACCTTTTCCTCGATCGCCACATCGAGGTGCTCGAGGTCGGCGTCCGCATCCCCGACCTGCTCCCGCGCCTATTCCGCCAGGTGGCCGACTTCCGCCCGAACCTGACCTACTACGACGCCGACATCTCACTCCCGCAGCGGTACGTCCTGCAGCGCGGAATTTTCCCGCTCGCCTACTGCTCCATCGATAACGATAGGCGCCGCATTCAGCGCATCGAAGCGCTCGACTCGCCCTGGGAGATCGATTATCCGCTTCCGCCGCTGCGCACAATGAACTTGCGCCTTTCGGGCGAGATGCAGAATCCCGGGCGGGGTTACCGCGGCGATTTACTTGTTGAAACCGAAGGGAACACCTTCCATTTTCCGCGGGCGCACAGCCGCCGCCTGGTGCTCGGCATACGCCACCTACTTGAACACTACGACCCCGATGTTCTGATCAGCACCTACGGCGACAATTACATTCTCCCCCGCCTGCTCGAGCTGTCTCGCCACTACGGCATTCCTCTGCCGCTCAACCGCGATCGCGGGGAGAGCGTACTGCGCAAATCGGCATCCTCTTACTCATCTTACGGCCGGGTAGTGTTCCGCAACGAACAGCACCTGCTCTTCGGCCGCTGGCACCTCGACCGCCAAAACGCTTTCCTGGCCAACGATTACGGGGTCGACGGAATCCTCGAGATCGCTCGCCTCTCGGGCCTGCCACCACAGACCGTCGCCCGCGTCTCCACCGGCACCGGCATCAGCGCCATGCAGGTCGCCACCGCGCTGCGGCGCGGCGTACTCGTGCCCTGGCAAAAGCGGCAGCCCGAGTCGCTCAAAAGCGGCCTGGACCTGCTGTCAGCCGACAAAGGGGGACTGGTCTACACGCCCATCGCGGGGCTGCACGAACACGTCGCCGAACTCGACTTCACCGCCATGTATCCGAGCATCATGGTGCACTTCAATGTCTCGCCCGAGACAGTGGGGGCAAAATGCTGTGATGGCGAACCTATCCCCGAGTTGGGCACGTCCGTCTGCCGCCATCGCCAGGGCCTGGTGCCCGAGACGCTCGAGCCGCTGCTCGAAAAGCGCAGCCGCTATAAGGCGCTGATCCGCGAACTGCCCGAGGACGACCCGCGGCTCGAGGCCTATCGCCGCCGCTACTCGGCTCACAAGTGGCTGTTGGTGACCTGTTTCGGCTACCTGGGATACAAGAACGCCCGCTTTGGCCGCATTGAGGCCCACGAGGCGGTCAACGCCTACGGTCGCGAGGTGCTGCTGCGCACAAAGGAAATCGTCGAGGCGCGCGGCTTCCGCGTACTGCATCTCTATGTCGACGGACTCTGGATCCACAAGCCAGAGACGAACGGCAGGCCAGATTACGAAACTCTCCTTAATGATATCCATGCCGAGACCGGTCTGCATATCGGTCTTGAGGGGGTTTATCGTTGGTTAGCATTCCTGCCATCACGGACCGAACCGCGCGTGGCGGTCGCCAACCGCTATTTCGGCGCCTTCGAGGATGGTTCACTCAAGGTGCGCGGGATCGAGGCTCGCCGCCGCGACACACCCCGTTACATCAAAGAGACCCAGCTCGGGATGCTGGAAATTCTCTCCCAGGAACGCGATGCGGCCGGCTTCTGCGCCGCGCTGCCAAAAGCCATCGCCTTCGCCCGGCAGCGCCTGCTTTCCTTACGAGCTGGCGTGGTCCAAACCGACCAGTTGGTGATCGCCCACAGGCTCTCGCGCCGACCCGAGGAGTACACCGTGCGCACCGCTGCGGCGCGCGTGGCGCACCAACTCGCCGCAACCGGGATTGAGCTGCACCCGGGCGAACGCATGAACTTCCTGCTGGTTCCCGGCGCGGAGAAAGCCCGCGCCTGGGAATTGCTCGAAGGCCGGGTGCCTTATGACCGCGACGCTTACACCAAGTTGATGTTGCGCGCCGTCGAAAGCGTCCTGGCGCCCGTAGGCGCAGATCGATCGACGATCGAAATGTGGCTGCTGGGGAACGCCGGCTATTGGGGTCCTCCCGGCGCTCTACCGCCGCCTGGAGTCGACATCGGAACACCGCTTCTGGCGCGCGGCCGGGTCCCCTCACAGGTCGGAATCCGCGCTCCCTCGGCATTGGACAGGCAATGGCGCGACCTCGTCTTGCGCCGCGATGCTCTCCTTCCCACAGCATAACCAGCCCAGGTTAGCCCCAGCGGGTCCAGCCCTACAACACTGACACGACAGATGAGCTTGCCCGGTCTTAACAGCTTCAACAGATAATCTTCACGCCATCTTCACGCTTCACCAATAAACTGGTGCGTGCCAGAACCTGATTCGAAGCGTTCGCCGCCATTAATTAGGGCGCCAAGGGAAAAGCTGCTCGTTTTTGCCTTATCGAGACGGCTCTATCAGGTAAGATATGACATTGGCGAACACGACCGATGCCCGTATCCTAGCGGGCACGAAACCGTCATATAGGTGAGTGATGGCGTCTAAGGAAGATCAGTGGCTGGAAGGCGCGCGCCGGCTGGACGAGAGTGCACTAGCTGCAATCTACGACTCTCTCAGCCCCGAGCTATATAACTACGCCTGCCGCCTCGTCGGGGACACAGCAACCGCCGAAGACATTGTCAGTGAGACTTTCTTCCGCTTCTTACGCGCCCTGGGCGCCGGTGGAGGTCCCAAGGATCACCTTAGAGCTTATCTTTACCGGATCACCCATAACCTCGCCGACGCGATGAACCTTTAGAGAACCCAGACCTGGAAGTGGAGCGATCACCTTCAGCGGATAACCCCGACGATGCTGTCGAGCATAGCCTCGCACAGGCACAGGCTCGCGAGGTGCTGTGGCGATTGACGCACGAGCAGCGTCAAGTGATTATGCTGAAATTCTTCCAGGGATTGAGCAACGAAGAGATCGCCGCAGTGCTCGAGAAACCAGTTGGAGCGGTGAAATCACTACAACACCGAGGGTTAAAGTCGATGCGCAGAATCCTGGAGAATGATTTTGCTTTTACGGAGGGCTCACCATGAGCAAGATAGAGGACCGTGTAGATCAAGCAATATCCAACTATCGCGCCGGTAAGCCAATCAAAGATCCTGATT
>RCNB010001457.1_pt1 | contig 14850 bp, 15 predicted proteins | sample 2041321 | NCBI WGS metagenome assembly RCNB01 (sample SAMN09708232, study PRJNA481090) | Marine sediment metagenome, whole genome shotgun sequencing project. | reverse complement strand
CCTCCGCTATCTCCTTTGGTATTGGCAAAAGTGTATATTTTTTTTTCTTTATAGGCTTTAAACTGTCTGTAGTGCCTACTTGCCTTATCAAGTTCATTATAAGATATAAATTGAGAAGGAGAAACCCAAAATGACGCGTTACCTGCTTTTGCAAGAACACTTTCTACACTTAATGAAAGGCTTCCGGTTGCGTTTGTATCGCTCCATAGGTAATCTGCATTGGCGTCATTAATGAAGCTGGCTGCCCAACTTTTCCCTCCTGGGAGATACCATACATCTTTATAAAGCGCACCGCTAAGTACTGTCGGTTTGTTGGTCGCTTTCATCGCCAAAACCTTGGCGGCTAAATAATTTGTTTCAGTAGTCCTAAAAATGTCTTCAGCCTTTTCCTCCAAACTAAAGAAAGGCGCAAAAAATTTAATCCACTCTGCCTTGCCCAAAGGTGTTTCTTCTGTCCAATCTCCATTGTAAACAACCGGAATATTTGAACGCTGAAGAGTTTCATAGGCCTTATTCTGACTATTTATACTGAAACCTATTACCAGATCAGGATTAAGGTTAATGGCCATTTCAGTATTAATAGACTCATTGTTACCCAAATCTGTTATTTTTCCCGTATCTATTTTTTTTCTGGTAACTTCTGAAGAAATATATCTCGTATCGGGAAAACCTATGAGCTTGTCTATAACTCCCAGATTCTCCAAAGCCGGTATATGTGTTGTTGAGGTGGCTATAATTCGTTCTACGGGAACATTAATAATTGCATCAAAATCCTTTTTATTTAGTTTTGGTACTATTTTAAGTTCTTTGGGAACTAAAGCATAGGTAAAAGCCTCCTCTGCATTGGGCCAGGGAGAAAATACCTTGATTATGGTAATTCCCGAAACAGACTTCTCAATTGAGAATCCTTTTGCATAATTTATGGCGACCATATCCCTATTTAAGGTTTCGGGCAAAGAAATCTCACTTTTCTCTTTACATGAAACAAGGGCTAGAAGCAAACTAAGTAGGGCTATATATTTAATTGCGAATGGATTCATAAACACTTTCGCAAGGTAACAAAAGTCACATTTCTAAAATTATATACTTTCTAAATTTGTTAAAAATTCTCATATGGGAAGAGATTCTAATATCATAGTCTATATCATAGGAGGTATTATATTACTTCACTTCATTGTTGGAATTCTCTGGCTTATCATAAAACTGGGAAGGAAAAGTGACTCGGACTAGAGAAATAGTACTACATTCGCCTCGAATATTGGTTTTCACTTCTTTAATTAGAAATGAAATTAAAAGGGAATCCGGTTTAATTCCGGAACTGTTCCCGCAACTGTAAGCTTAATTCCTTTATAAGGAATGCTTGTTACCACTTCAATACCACTGTTTGTGTTCATTTAAATTGAATATCCACGGGAAGGTTGGTGGCAAGACGCAAGTCAGGAGACCTGCCCAATTCAACAAACAATGTTAAACTTTCGGGATAAAAGTTTACGTATAGGAACAGCTGTACGATTTTCCCGCAAAACAATTTGACTTTAATGATAAAAAGATACTCTCTTTTTTGCATTCTTTGCGTATTGTTAACATCGGTATCTGCCCAGAACCAAAGGGATTCCATAGAATTACAGGAATTAGATGAGGTGGTAGTCAGTGATTCCAGATTTCCTTTAAAAAGGGAGAACTCTGGCAAAACAGTAATTAAGATTGGCCTTAAGGAACTGGAAAATAACCAGGGTAGAACCGTAGCGGAGATAATTAACACCAAAAGCGGAATTGAAATCACCGGGAGCCGTGGCAGGCAGGGAGAGGTGTTAGGGGTTTTTGCTCGTGGTGGAAGAGGCAGGCAGGTTTTAATCTTGATTGACGGTATAAGAGTTTCTGATCCTTCTTCTTTTTCGCAAGAATATGATCTTAGATTACTTGCCACATCGAATATAGAATCAATTGAAATCATTAAAGGAGCTTCCAGTACCCTGTATGGCATGAGTGCAGCTACAGCCGTTATTAATATTACAAGCAAAAAGGTCTCGAATAAAAAAATAAGCGGTGATTTTCAATCCAGTATTGGGACGAACCAATCTTCATTAGATCAGAATTATAATATTGCCGATTTTAGCAACACCGCCCTGGTTACCGGAACCCTTGAGAGTTTAACCTATTCTCTGGGCTTTTCCAATGTGTATACAAATGGTTTATCATCAATTATTACCGAAACTAACGAGGAAGACCCTTTTTCACGATATAATATTGATCTAAAATTGGGATATACATTTAATGATAAAGTAAATCTCACTATTTACGCCAATCAGACGATTTTGAATAGTGCTTATGATGAATCTTTTGGCTTAATTGATGCTCCCTACACTTTTCTTACAGAACAAAAACGTTTGGGCCTATCTTCCAAATGGGCTTATGAAAAAGGGGATTTAAATTTAAACGGGTCATTTACAAATTATAAGTCGGATAACAGGAGTGCTTTTCCTTCAATGTTTGAAGGGAATAATTATATAGTTGATCTGTTTAACAGATATACTTTCGACGATCGCATATATGCGATTTTGGGTATTAATTATAATCTGGATAGGGCTGAAGTTGAAGGAACGCAGGAATTCTCACTTATAGATCCTTATGCAAATTTGGTTTATATTTCATCTTTTGGGTTAAATGTAAATGCCGGGCTTCGATTTAACCTTCATTCGGAATATGGTTCACATGTAGTATACAATATTAATCCGTCTTATTCAATAGCCTTAGATGAGGGCTATTTAAAATTTATGGGTTCTTATGCCACTTCATATATCACACCTTCACTAAGCCAGTTATTTGGGTTATTTGGCGCGAACCCATTGTTAGAACCTGAAACTAACCGGACTGCCGAAGGAGGTCTGGAGTATAAAGCAAATGAGACCTTAAGGTTAAGCGCTTTGTATTTTAATAGAAAAGAAGACAATTTTGTTTTTTTTGATAATACTCTTTTTCAATATTTTAATTCTTTAAATACCATCAATGCACAAGGTTTGGAGGCCCAATTAGACTGGGTACCTCTTAAGAAAATGAATTTGACTGCAAACTACACTTTTACCGAAAGAAAAGGAGATAATGCAATAAGAATACCTAAGCACAGTGTTAATGCAGCTTTGAGCTATAACTTTTCAACCAGAACTTATACATCACTTACGTATTCTTATACAGGGAAACGCCTGGATACGGATTTTAACACATTTGATGATGAGGTTCTCGACCCTTTTTCAACATTTGGGTTTTATATATCACAGGAAGTAATGGCAAACAAACTCAAATTCTTTTTAAACATAGAAAATGTGTTTAACACCAATTTTACCGAGGTAATAGGATTTACGACAAGAGGTCGGAACCTTAGATTAGGATTGACTTTAAAGCTCTAAGTTTTTATTATTTTAAATCAAGATTTAGATGAAGAGGCTTATCCAATACCATATTGTCCTTCATTGGCGTAAACATTTTAGAACTTGTGAATAGCTCAACAGGTGTCTTTACGGTAAAATCTCTTTTCCCTGAAATACCTGTAATTTCTTCAATGGCTTTGGCCAGTAATGGTTCATTTACATCCCCTAGAACTCCCAGATTCTCCAAATCCTCCTTTAATTCAATGTCCGGGTCAAAACCTGCGGTATAATCCGAGAAGCCCACAGAATTTTCGTTTCTTCCCACTAATGGCTGAATGGCCCAGCTATTATCGGGGTTAATTTGGTTTTCTCTCGAAGGTGTATAAATAAAAGGAGCCCCATCCCGGCTGGGATCATCTACCATAGTAAGTGAAAATTCATTCTTACCACGGGTTGTAGCACCTATTTTAATAACTTCAACATAAGGATTTAAGGCATTAATTACCAATTCACTAGCCGAGGCGGAACTCCCGGTTATTAATACATAAACCCTGTTCAAGTTTAAAGTATTTATAGTGGTACCTGCCCCTGTTTTGTCCGCAAAATAATCAGTTAAATCCTCGTCAGAAAAAACGGCTTGCAATTTGTCATTCCAACGTTGTCTGAGATATAAATTATTGGTATTTGTACTAAAAATCATGCTTGAAAGTAAGCGGGAAGAATTTACAGAACCCCCTGGATTATAACGTAAGTCAAGCACTAAATCTGTAACCCCATCAGCATTTAATTGTCCGAAAGCATCATTCAAAACTTCATCAAATTCGTTTGTAAAACCATTATACATCAGATAGCCTATTTTTTGACCATTAATATCAAAGGAGTTTACTACAAAAACCGGATTTTCCACTAAGCCTTCCTGTTTAGTCAATTCCACACTTTTGTCGTTAGGAGTAATTATTCCATCAGCGATATCGGCCATATTTAATGTGTAGGTCGCATTTTCGCCAAACAAAAGATCCCGATAATTACTTTCATTTAAACTTTGACCATCCACCCCTGTGAATAATTCTCCACGGGAGATGTCTTTTGTAGAAGCATCAGAATTAGTAACAATATAACGTACGTATCCAAAGATATCGGTATCGTTGTCGCCATATAAAAATAAACCAAACTCCAGACCGTTACTTCGTGAGATTCCAGATAAATTATCTGTGAGTTCTTTATAATCCATATTATAAAAACTAAAGCGATCTTCTGAAAAGCGCAGTTTATTGTCGAAAAAATCAGCAGGATCCGCTTCTGAGACTAAAAATGCATTGTACTCCTCATTGGTGCTAAATCTATCATCCGCCAGGTCATCTACATCCGATTGCCAGAAATACCAGATATTCATGGCCTTCCACATAAAGTCCTGAACGTTAACAGAAGCACTACCCGGGCCATCTACGCCTCCAATGTCATCATCTTTACTGCAGGAAATACTTAGGGAGATAATTCCCATAAATAAAAGGAGAAACTTTTTCATCTATTCTTTTTTTTTGCAATTTACATAGTTTCAACAACTATCATTCCAATTTTAATATTCATTAACATTATTCCCCCTATTGCGTTACTAGTTCTGTTATTTATAAAAAACAGTAGCTTTAAGGGGTGCAAATTACTTACATCTGCAAGAAAATAAAACTTTTTGTAACAAAATTCGATGTACGTCGTCTTGCTTATGTAAAACACCTTCAATGGTTTATACGACAATATAACAACCGACAATGACGCAATCAGAATTTTTAAATGTGGTTATGCCTTTTAAAGACAAGTTATATAGATTGTCAAAAAGATTACTCACATCCGCAGAAGAGGCAGAAGATGCCACTCAGGAGATACTGATGAAATTATGGTCTAAGAATGACAATATTGCGAATTACAAAAATGTTGAGGCCTTTGCGATGACAATGACCAAGAACTTTTGCCTGGATAGGTTAAAGTCGAAACAATCGAATAATCTGAAACTGGTTCATAGCAATTACGAAGATGGGAATACTTCATTGCAAAAACAGCTGGAAGCAAGAGACAGCGTAAGTTGGGTAGAAAAAATTATGGAGGAATTGCCGGAACAACAAAAATTGGTATTGCAGTTGCGAGATGTTGAGGAATATGATTTTAATGAAATTGCAGATTTACTGGAAATGCAGCCTACGGCAGTAAGAGTAGCACTTTCCAGAGCAAGAAAAACAGTTAGAGAAAAATTAATGCAAAAACATAGTTATGGAATTGGATAGAATTGAAAAATTATTGGAAAAGTACTTCGAAGCTACTACCACGGTGGTGGAGGAGGAACAATTGAGAGACTATTTTTCACAGGATTCGGTTGCACCGCACCTGGAACAATACACTCCAATGTTTACTTACTTTTCCATAGCCAAGGACGAACGGTTTACTAAGCAGGTTCCATTAAAACCTAGGGTATCTTACCACAAATGGATTTCTATTGCAGCAGTAGCAGTTATGGCCTTTGGATTATATTTCGGTAATGATTACCGGCAACAAAAGGAAGCAGAGTTTGCCTATAATGAAACAAAAAAGGCATTAAACCTGTTGGCACAGAATTTGGAACGTGGTACCGAAAAAGTAGCCTATTTAAATGAATTTGAACAAACAAAACAAAAAATTTACAACAACAATTAAAATTTAAAAGATGAAAAAGTATATTCTATTAGTAGCAATGGCAGTTTTACCGCTTAGTGGTTTCTCACAATCCATTTTTGATAAATTTGAGGATTCAGATGAGGTAAGTTCTGTAATAGTTAATAAAAACATGTTTAACCTTTTGGTTAAGATGGATGTGGATGTGGATGATCCGGAAGCTCAGGATTTTATGAATATTGCAAAAAGCCTAAGCGGCCTTAAAGTATTCATTACGGAAGATAAGGCAGTTTCTGCAGATATGCAGGCAACTGTGAACAAGTATCTTAAATCTTCTTCATTGGAAGAACTGATGAGAGTAAAGGACAAAGAAACAAATATTAAATTCTATGTGAAAAACGGTAAAGACGAAGATCATGTAAGTGAATTATTAATGTTTGTTACCGGTATCGATAATGCAGACATGGAAATAAATGACAGAAAGATTGAAACTGTTCTTCTTACATTGACCGGGGATATTGATCTTACTAAAATTGGTTCACTTACAAAAAAGATGAATTTACCTGAAGAATTAAATAAGGCAGAAAAAAAGAATAAATCATAATAGCAGATAACTAAAGTGGTAGTTGACCGTTGAGATGTTACTAACTTCACAACTGGTCAATTGCCCTTTCTACAAGTTTTAATTGAATAAAAATATCACAAAATGAAAAAAATAATAACAGCACTTTCTGTAATGAGCTTACTAGCCTTTTTCTCATGTTCTTCCACGCAAAGTCTCCAGGAATATTATGTGGATAATTCAGAAAATCCCAATTTCATTTCATTAGATGTTCCAACGAGCATTCTAAATTTGGAAAACGAAGATTTATCAGAAACACAACAAGAGGCGCTACAGTCATTGAAGAAATTGAATTTATTGGCCTTTAAGAAGACGAGCGAAAATGGTGCCGAATATGAAGTAGAGAAAGCAAAAGTAAATGCAATTTTAAAGAATGATAATTTTGTTGAACTCATGAAATTGAATTCTGAATACGGAAAAGGTGTCATTAAGTATGTTGGTGATGAAGATGCAATAGATGAGGTAATTATTTATGGCAGCAGCGATGATAAAGGCTTTGCAATCATCCGGGTTCTGGGTAAGGATATGAACCCTGGCCATATTGTCCAACTAATGAATGCCATACAAAAATCTGATTTCAGCGGTGAAGAACTTGGTGAAATAGGCCAATTTCTTAAAGGATAACTTAGATATTTTTAATTAATAAACCCCGCCCGAATTTCTTTCTGGCGGGTTTTTTTGTTATAAAACCTAAAATATATTTAAAAGTGTTAATTCGATTTAATTTTCTAAAGTCTATTTTATATCTTCCTACCCTAAATAACACTAAAATTTAATCACTATGGAAAACGCAGAAATATGGATTGAAAAAGGAATAGACTTCATTACTACTTACGGTCCCAAACTAATTGGAGCGATACTCATTTTTCTAATTGGTTCCTGGGTAATTAATAAGATAATTGGAGCTTCCAGAAAAGCAATGTCCAAAAGTAAGTATGATGAATCTTTACAGAGATTTCTTTTAAATCTGACTTCCTGGGCTTTAAAAATATTTCTGATTATTATCGTTATCTCACAATTAGGGGTGAATGTAACCACCTTTGCTGCAATACTTGCTGCTGCAGGGTTAGCTGTAGGGTTAGCTTTACAAGGATCCTTATCAAACTTCGCCGGGGGTGTTTTAATAATGATTTTTAGACCATACAAAATAGGTGATTTAATTGAGGCACAGGGAGTACTTGGTGCTGTTAAAGAAATTGAGATTTTCACTACAAAACTTGTTACACCTCAAAACAAATTAGCGATAATTCCTAATGGGGCTATGGCCAATGGCAATATAATTAATTATACGGCTGAAGGTAAAATACGAGTAGATGTTGAAATTGGAATAGATTATGGTGAAGATATAAAAAAGACCAAAGAGGTATTAATGAGCGTCCTTACTACTAATGAAAAGGTTCTAAAGGAGCCTGCACCTTCGGTAAATGTATCTGAGTTGGCCGACAGTTCCATAAATTTTGCGGTAAGGCCCTTCACTAAGCCGGAGCATTACTGGGATGTATATTTTGGTACAGTTGAAGGTTGTAAAATTGCACTTGATAAAGCCGGAATTGAAATACCTTACCCGCATCTACAAATACTTAAAAAGGAATAGCACTAATTAGTATTGAAGTTTTAATAAAAGGCATTAAAATATAGATCTAGTTCCTATGTACTATATAAGTGTCTTTATTAAATACCCGTATAATTACTGGGGCTGATATTTTTTAATTCGGTCTTAAGCTCTTGCTTTATTTCCAATTGATCAATAAATTCTGCAATCGATTTTTGCGTAATACGTTCATTGGTTCTGGTGAGACCTTTTAATGCCTCATAAGGATTGGGATATCCTTCTCTCCTTAGGATGGTTTGTATAGCTTCAGCCACAACCGCCCAATTGTCCTCGAGATCTTGTTCAAATTTGACTTTATTCAGAAGTAATTTGTTTAGTCCTTTTAGAGTTGCCTTAAAGGCGATTATGGTATGTGCAAACGGTACTCCCACGTTACGCAGTACTGTGCTGTCCGTTAGATCGCGCTGTAAACGTGAAATAGGTAACTTTGAAGATAAATGTTCAAAAATAGCATTAGCAATTCCTAAATTACCTTCGGAATTTTCAAAATCTATAGGATTTACTTTATGGGGCATCGCTGAAGAACCTACTTCTCCTTCGGTTATTTTTTGTTTAAAATAATCCATGGAAACGTAAGTCCACATATCCCGATTTAAGTCAATAACTATGGTGTTGATACGCTTAAGAGTGTCAAATAAAGCAGCCATATGATCATAATGCTCAATTTGAGTAGTAGGGAAAGAATGGGATAATCCCAATTTATTCTGAACAAAATTTTGGCCGAAATTTTGCCAATCTATATTTGGGTAAGCCACTTTATGGGCATTATAATTTCCGGTTGCTCCACCGAATTTCGCTGCACTTGGAATATCATTTAAAAGGTTAAACTGTTCTTCGAGGCGCACAACAAAAACATTAATTTCTTTACCCAAACGAGTTGGTGATGCAGGCTGTCCATGAGTTCGTGCCAGCATAGGTATATCCTCCCAACTTTTGACTAAAGCCCTTAAAACCGATGTCAATTCCATAAATACAGGTACATAGACCTCATTCATAGCTTCTTTAATGGAATAGGGTATGGCTGTGTTGTTAATGTCCTGTGAAGTAAGCCCAAAATGGATGAATTCTTTATATTTTTCCAGCCCCAATGCATCGAACTTATCCTTAATAAAATACTCAACTGCTTTTACATCATGGTTTGTGGTTCGCTCTATTTCTTTAATAGCCAAAGCATCATCCACATTAAAGTTTTCAAAAATATTCCGGAGGGAATCGACTCTATCCTGGGATAATTTTGGGAGCTGCGGCAGTTCTAATTCACAGAGCGCTATGAAGTATTCAATTTCAACCATAACCCTGTACTTTATTAACGCTTCTTCCGAAAAGAAATTTGCAAGGGAATCGACTTTGGATCTATATCTGCCGTCAATTGGTGAAATGGCGTTTAATTGATTTAACGACATATGCTTTAGGATTGATTATTTTTTGAAAGATGTAAAGATACTTATATGCTTGGGAGATTAAAAGTATATTAAGAGGATAGTTAAGATTTTTGAGTTAAGCTGCTTAAAATACTTTTGTCACTCTTTAGTGGTTCTGAATTTTCTTATTAATTAATGTTAGAATTTGTCTGGCCCTTGCCTTATAGGCAGGGCTTCCTAAACTGTAATTTTGCTCCAATATCATTCGGAGTTCAGGTCGTATCCATTCAAATTTTTTACTTAATAAATAAAGGCTCGTCATGGAATACGCTTTAGCCGCTACTTTATGTTTCGCTATGAGCCAATCAAAACAAGAGGTCGTTATTTTTTCGAGGTGATCTTCCTTTAATTTCGTCTGGACGTCATTTTTTGATTTGGAAAAAAATGCTTTCATAAGAATTTCACAAATTTTAGCCATTGGTCTTACGGATGAATCTAATTGCACTTTAGAAATACCCATAGTAAAACCTTCAATATTAATTAGGATTAGCTGTATGTCTTTTTTGGCGACAAATTCCAAAATCCAACAGGCTTTTGATGAAATCACCCCATTATCCTCAAATGCAATTTCCATTAAAGATGAAATAGAATTAGGGTTATTAAGGACCATTTGGGTTAGTTCAGTGCGTTTATCCCGAGTGCCATCCACATAATTTAATGATTTGAATAATTCAGATTTAGTCACAAAACTTTGTATTTTGGTCCGACAAAAGCACCCCCAAATGAAAGTAATGAAAAAAATAGCAAAATTGCTATTACTTCTTTTTATTGCCATCCAGTTTTTCAGACCGGAAAAGAATATCAATCAAGGCAATCATTTAGCCGGTTTCATAAATGAAACTAATCCTCCTGAAAATGTTAAAACCATATTAACTCATAGTTGCTTTGATTGTCACAGCAACAATACCGAATATCCATGGTACAACAATATTGCACCGGTATCATGGTGGCTTTCAAAACATATCAAAGATGCTAAAGAAGATTTGAATTTGTCTGATTGGGATAATTACAACAAAAGGCAAAAGGACCACAAATTGGAAGAATTGATTGAGGTCATTGAAGAAGCGGAGATGCCTCTAAAGGAATATACCTGGGTTCACCAGGAAGCCAGACTCTCTCAGGAACAACGCGAAGCCATTCTGGAATGGGCCAGGCGTACTAAAGCTCTTTACGGACTAGGTCCGTTACCAAGGTAGGAACTCCTTTTGCTGCTGTAGCTTGAATAATTGTGAGATTTTCAAAATCTGAAGCATTTATACTTGGTTTTGGATCAATAAAGTAAATGGGTGTGCCCTGTCTTGCATAGTTCAAGAGACCGGCTGCCGGATATACCTGCATCGACGTTCCAATAATAATAACAATATCTGCGGTTACAGTAATTTGTGCAGCTTCAGATAATAATGGAACTTCCTCGCCAAACCAAACAATATGAGGACGCAATTGATATCCTTTTGAGCATGTCTCACCTAGGTTTAGATCTTTTTTCCAATCCAAAACCAAAGTTTCATCACCAGTACTGCGAACTTTAAGCAGTTCACCGTGAAGATGGAGAACATGAGAACTGCCAGCACGTTCATGCAAATCATCTACATTCTGTGTAATAATAGTGACATTGAAGTACTGTTCAAGTTCAACCAGCATTTTATGCCCTAGATTAGGGGCCACTTCTAATAGCTGCCTTCTCCTCTGGTTGTAAAAATCCAACACCAAATAAGGGTTTCTGGCAAAACCGGAAGGGGAGGCAACTTCCATTACGTCGTGTCCCTCCCAAAGCCCGTCCGCATCACGGAAAGTTCTAATTCCGCTATCTGCGCTCATTCCGGCTCCTGTAAGTACAACAATTATTTTTTGCATGACTTTTGGTCTAATATAAAGATACATTTTTCTTAAATTAGATTAATGATAGATCTTGATCTGCTTTCCTACTTGGAAACTTATATTACACCTGAACGCCTAAAACGATTCAATGATGTTTTAAGCGAGCGCACCAATTATATTACTGTGGCCATTGAAGATGTTTTTCAAATGCATAATGCAAGCGCAGTAATAAGGAGCTGTGACGTTTTTGGTATTCAGAAAGCGCATATAATTGAAGACCGATTTGGACAACATCTCGACAAAAATATAGCAATGGGAGCTCAAAAATGGGTGGATATAGAAAGATATACCACTGTAAAATCCTGTATACATAATTTGCGAGGTAATGGATATAAGATTATTGCTACCACTCCCAATAATGACTCCACTTTGCTGGAGGATTTTAAATTAGAAGATAAAGTGGCTTTGTTTTTTGGGACCGAAAAAGAAGGCTTAAGTCCCGAGGTTTTAGAGCAAGCTGATGGTACTTTGAAAATACCTATGTCAGGATTTTCAGAAAGTCTCAATATCTCTGTATCTGCGGCTATTGTATTACATAATTTAACGCTACAACTTAAAAGATCAAATTTACCATGGTCCCTAACCGAAGCGGAAATTTTGGAAAAACGATTCGATTGGACTAAAAAATCTATTAAAAGTATTGATGAAATTATAGAAAGATATAGGAAAGAAAATTAATTTTATTTATATTTAAAGGTAACCAATTAACTGATATACAAATGACTACAATTTTATATATACTTGCAGGGATAGTTGTTCTGGTTATTATTTTAGCTATGATTGCACCTAAAAGTTATGATGTTAGCAGAAAAATAAAAGTGCGGCAGTCGGTTCCTGTGGTATTCGAATATCTTAAATATTTGAAAAATCAGGATAATTGGAGTCCTTGGGGTAAAAGAGACCCTAATATGAAAAAAGAATTTGTGGGTTCCGATGGTGAAATAGGTGCTACCAGCAAATGGGAAGGAAACAAGGATGTTGGTAGTGGTGAACAGGAAATAAAAGGAATTGTTGAAAATGAAGTAATTGAAAGTGAGTTACGTTTTCTAAAACCTTTTAAGTCCCAATCAGATGCATATTTAAAGGTAAAAGAAACAGGTGCAGGTGAGACTGAAGTTACCTGGGGTTTTTCAGGTAAGAATAAGTTCCCTGTAAGCATCATGATGCTTTTTATGAACATGGATAAAACTGTGGGCAAAGATTTTGAAGAAGGTTTAGTGAGTTTAAAAGATATTTTGGAAAAATAATTTAGCACGATGGAGCATAATATGGTGGGATGGTTCGAAATACCAGTGGAAGATATGGAACGAGCCAGAAAGTTTTATGAGGAAGTTTTTGATATTTCAATTTCTGTCCATGATTTGGGTGGAATTATCATGGGCTGGTTCCCTGGCGTCCAGGGCAAAACAGGTAGTTCGGGATCTTTAGTTAAACATGAGATGTATATTCCAAGTGATACCGCAGGTCCACTTCTTTATTTTTCATGCAAAGACCTTGCAATGGAATTGGCCAAAGTAACTAATGCCGGAGGCTCAATAATTCAACAAAAAAAGGAGATAGGAGGGGGGCATGGTTTTATGGCACTTCTAACAGATACAGAAGGAAACAGAATAGCTTTACATTCCCTGCAGTAAACTAAACATAAAAAATAGTAGCTTCTGCTCTGCAACCCATTCGAATCGGAATATATTTTGTTCCAATGCCTTTGGAGACATACATTCTGGTATCATTGAGTTTGTACCATCCTCTTAAGAACCTGCCACTGCCACCTGGTTTATAAAATGCTTTCCCAAGAAATGTTATTTGTCCTCCATGAGTATGTCCGGATAGTATGAGCTTAATATTTACTTTTTGAGTTTCATTTAAAATAGCTATTTCATCACTGTACTCAGGACAATGATTGAGTACAATAGCTTCTTCAGAACTATCATATTCTGTTGAGGCATGTGTGAAATCCGGATCACCCCCAATAAAATCATCAACACCAATAATAACAAGGTTTCTGTTAGCCGTTGAGAATTTTAAACTTTCATTAATAAGTAATTGGCCATTGTGTTTTTTAATTAAAGTTCTGAAAGAATTTATATTTACTTTCCCCGCATATTCCTTGTTTCCCAGAATTACAACCTTCGGTATTTCTTTGCTGATAAGGTCCAAAAATTGATTTAAAACGGGTAATCCCTTGTTGCTGTTGACTGAATCTCCCGTAATGCAAATTAAGTCCGGCAACTCTTGGTTAATTTTATTGGCAAGAGCTTTATGGAAAGATTTTAATTTATTTATATGAAGATCAGTTAATTGAACGATTTTTATTTTGCTCTCCGAATTGGAGAGGTCATAGGTTGTCCATTGAATTACATACTTCTCGAACCAAAAAATGTCAAAAAGAAATAACCCCAGCAGGGCAAAAAAGGACTTAACGATAAAACTTCTCCTATTCATCTTCATAAAAACCCTTAATGTGAAACATAAATCCTATGGATTCAAAATATGGACTATGCTTTCCTTTAAGAACGCCAATTAATCTACTAATTCCAGGAGTGCTATATTATTATCATTTTCCAGGATTACCTTTCCATTTTTCACTTCAACATAAGTTTCTGAATAAGTATCAAAAAGTTTTGTGCCGTCTCCAAAAAATCCTTTAACCCAAAGTGATTTTTTACCCTTCGGTAAATCGAGTCCTATAACAACTTTGTCCTTGTAATCCCCACTCATATAGGTTCTGCTGAAAACATAGGGTTTTTTACCTAAGCGCTTATGCTTTCCGGCCCCTATGGCAGGATGATTATGGCGAAAACTTCCCAATTTCTGCCAGTGGGTGAGAATATTCTTAGTTTCCTGGAGACTATCAATTTCTTGCCAATTCATAAATGATCTTAAAGTGGCATCCCCTTCTGTGTTTTCAATAGTAAGATCCCTGGCAGATTCATCTCCATAAAAAATCTGTGAAGTTCCCGGGGTAAGGAAAAGCACATTCGCCATATAATACGGTCTCTCCCTATCTTTGTCAAAGGGTTCTGAATCATCATGTGAAGTCATGTAATTAAGCACACCTTTGTTTTTTAATTTAGTGGTTAGGATTCGATTGTATTTTTTAAATATTGTTTCGTACGTCTTTTTGGCATCATTTTTTAGTTCAAAGTTTATTAGACTTTCAAAGCCATGTTCAAAATAATCGACCTTCTTATCACCAAAATCGAATTTTCTACCCATAGAAATTTCGTATCCGTAGGCTTCGCCAACCATGTAAAATGGTGAGTTATCCAAAACATCTTCAGGGTGCTTTTTTTTCCAGGTTTCAAATGCATT
>RCNB010001455.1_pt1 | contig 14852 bp, 12 predicted proteins | sample 2041321 | NCBI WGS metagenome assembly RCNB01 (sample SAMN09708232, study PRJNA481090) | Marine sediment metagenome, whole genome shotgun sequencing project. | reverse complement strand
GGGTGAAATGGGCGGGATGCCCATTTCAGGCCGTCCAGGGCAGGACGCCCTGTGAGGCCGACCCCGTTAAGACGGTTCGAAGCTGAGGGCAGCCCGAAGGGCCGTGGAGCCGGGAACCCAAACAGATAAACCATTGGATGGGTGCCGCACATCGCTCAAATTATCGAGCTTTATATTTGTGTACGACGTTGCTGGATTTCACACCGATCCCGCCAGAGAGCCGTGCAAAACTGAAACAATCGCGCCGCACATCCATGTGCTCAAACGCGATATACCGTACATCCTGTACATAACCCACCCTACGGGGTTAATGTTGCCGGAATGCTTCAATAACAGCCTGGCTATCCGGCTGCTTGCCGGTCCAGATATAAAAGCTTGCTGCGGCCTGCTCTACCAGCATTCCCAGGCCATCAACATAGAGCTGTCCCATGCCTACGCAAAGATTTTTCAGCGGAAGACTGGCCTTGTAGTAGTTAAGGTCGTAGCACACTGCCGTCGGAGCAAACAAGGACCTGCTTAATTCCGGTGCCTCTCCATGGTGACCCAGTGAGGTCGCATTGATCACCAGGTCGAAGCCGCTTTCGGCAGATAGATCAGTCCAGCCTGAGACTGATATGTTCGTCGATGCACCAAAGCGCGCCACTAGGGCACGGGCGCGTTCAAGATTACGGTTGACCAACAATATCTGTTTTGGGTTTCTTTCCAGCAAACTGCCAAGAACACTGGCGGTTGCACCACCTGCACCTAGTATCAATATCCGTTGACCTTCGAGAGCAATACCGTGATTTATAGACAGGTCTGTTACCAGGCCAACGCCGTCGGTGGTGTTGGCAAACCAACCTGATGGTGGTTGGTAGTTGAGTGTATTGGCAGCTTGAGCCTGGCTGACCTCTCTCGAAGCCTGCGCCGCCAACTGCCAGGCATCCCTCTTTAAAGGCAGGGTGACATTACAACCGATGCCGCCGGAGAGTCGGAAATTCTCCAGTGCCTCGGGAAAACCCTCGGCACCCGTTTCAATCAGTTGATAGCTGATCTTCAGACCGAGTTGATCTGCAAACATCCGGTGTATGGCAGGCGATAGTGATGTCTTGATCGGCTGCCCGAACAACGCCAGCCTGACGGGTGTAGTGTTCACTTCGCTAGTTCTTTTCCCGGAGCCACGCGGCTGCCTGTAATGCAAAATACGTCAGAATTCCATCTGCTCCGGCTCGTTTGATACTGGTCAGCGCTTCCATAACAACCGCCTTTTCATCCAGCCAGCCATTGATGGATGCCGCTTTCAGCATCGCGTATTCGCCGGATACCTGGTAGACATATGTCGGAACACCAAAGGTCTCCTTCACTCGCCGTACGATATCAAGGTAAGGCAAGCCTGGCTTAACCATGACCATATCGGCACCCTCTTCCAAATCCAGCGCCACTTCTGAAATTGCCTCATCAGAATTGGCTGGATCCATCTGGTAGGTGTATTTATTACCACCACCCAGTGCACCGGCGGAGCCTACTGCATCTCTGAAAGGACCGTAGAAAGCCGATGCATATTTGGCCGAATAAGCCAGGATGCGGGTGTTAATGTAACCAGCCGCTTCCAGAGCATCCCGAATTTCACCAATACGGCCGTCCATCATGTCAGACGGTGCGACAATATCCGCACCGGCTTGTGCGTGTGAAACAGCCTGTTTTACCAGAGCAACGACAGTTTCATCGTTCACGATATATCCGTCCTCATTCATCAGCCCATCCTGACCATGGCTGGTAAACGGGTCGAGTGCCACATCGGTCACTACACCCAGTTCAGGATAAGACTGTTTCAACGCACGAACTGCCCTTTGTGCCAGGCCATCGGGGTTCCAGGCCTCACAGGCATCATCGGTTTTGGCTTCAGGTGCTGTCACCGGGAACAGTGCTATTGCGGGAACACCAAGACGCACACACTCACCAGCCTGCAGGAGCAGGCGGTCAATGGTCAAACGCTCAACACCCGGCATGGAATTTACCGTTTCAGCACGGTCTTCACCTTCGATGATAAATACCGGCCAGATAAAGTCATCCGGAGTCAAAACAGTTTCACGCATCAAGCGGCGGGAAAAATCATCTGCGCGCATACGGCGCATACGGGTAGAGGGATAACTCATGCTTTGTGTCCTGTGTTATTACGACGTTTTTGTTGTGCGAATTTTAAACTCTTTGTCATCATACTCATACCATTGACGCAGCTTATCCACCAGTTCATCCAGCCCGGTTTTCTTACTCGAAGAAAAAACCTGGACACTGGCACCGTCCGGCAAATCACGACGCACCTTGAGTAAGGTAGATTGTGCCGGCCCGCGTTTGAGCTTGTCAGCCTTGGTTAGCAATATGTGACATGGGATACCCGTTGAAATACACCATTCAAGCATTTGCTGGTCAAATTCACGCATCGGGTGACGGATGTCCATCACCAGCACAACACCGCGTAAACACTTGCGAGTTTGAAAATACCGCGCCATGACGGTTTGCCAATGCGCTTTAAGCTTGGCAGGCACCTTGGCATAACCATAACCGGGCAAATCGGCAATTCGCCGGTTCTCATCCAGCTCAAAGATCACAATCTGTTGTGTTCGTCCCGGCGTTTTACTGGTCCGCGCCAATGCCTTCTGATCTGCAAATGTATTGATTGCGCTCGACTTGCCTGCATTGGAACGACCAGCAATTGCAATTTCGATACCCTGGTCTTCGGGTAGTTGTTTGAGTTCGTGAGCACTGAGAACGTAGAACGCAGTACGGAATGGATTCACTTTCTTCATCGCATGTTTCTCATTTTTTCTATCTTATCGCTGGAACGAATGGTTCTAAAACGGGATAATACCTGCCCATTTTGGTCATTGTACGCAAACATTTCCGGAGAGTACGAAATGAAGCATTTTTTACAATTCGCTATCAGCCTGTCAATGCTGTTCTCTTTGCCCGTCCTGGCACTTGGCGATGCGGACGCTGGAAAAAGCAAAGCAGCCATCTGCGCAGCATGTCATAGTGCGGACGGAAACAGTATTGTTCCCAACTGGCCAAAGATCGCCGGTCAGCACGCCCAATACCTGGAACGCCAGGTAACACTGATCAAAGGCGGCAGCCGTCCGGTACCTGAAATGGCTGGAATTGTCCTTGGCCTTTCCGATCAGGATATAGCTGACATCGCCGCCTATTTTTCCAGCCAGACTACCAGTGCCGGCCTGACCGATGAAGCTCTACTTGAGGTGGGTGAACAACTATACCGGGGCGGCAATGCCGCGACTGAAATTCCAGCGTGTATGTCCTGTCATGGTCCTGCAGGCGAAGGTAATCCACTTTCCGGTTATCCATCACTCGCGGGTCAGCATTCAGTTTATTCCGAGAAAATGCTCAAGGGCTTCCGGGCAGGCACTACCTGGGGCGAAGATGATGACAACAGTAAGGTCATGACCGATGTCACACTAAGGTTGACCGATGACGAAATCAAGGCTGTCGCCAGTTATATCCAGGGCCTGCACGCCGTAAAATAAAATAATAGCGGAACAACCGGCCCCTTATGGGGTCAGTAAGCCGACGAGACAGAGTTTGTGGAGACTTAAATATGATTCAGAAAGTGATACTTGCGTTGGGCTTGCTAGTGGGCAGCCAACTGGCCATGGCTCAGCTGGAGCCATACCAGGAAGGTGTTCATTATTTTAAAATTGATCAGGTGCCTGCTGAAACCGATGCTGGCACTGTGGAGGTTACGGAACTCTTCAGTTATGGGTGTTCCCACTGCAATACCATGGAACCCTATGTACAGAGCTGGAACAAAACCAATGCCGAAAACGTCGTGTTTAATCGCATTGCAGTTGGTTTTGGGCGCAGATCATGGGAAATGATGGCACGTGCTTATATTGCTTCAGAAATGATGGGGATAAGCGAAGAAAGCCACATCGCCATGATGGATGCTATCTGGAAACACGGCAAGCAATTCCGTAACCTGAATGAACTGGCCAACTTCTATGCAGGATTTGGAGTTGATAAAGACGCTTTTGTCGCGCATTACAAGTCCTTTGCGGCGGACAGTCAGTTGCGAAAAAGCCAGCGTGACGTGCAGCTATTCGGTATTACCGGTACACCGAGCCTCGTCGTTGCCCGAAAATACAGAGTTACCAGTAGCAAGCATGTAAGAGATTTTAATGCCATGCTGGATGTAGTTGACTTCCTGGTAGCGAAAGAAACGACAGCTCAGACCACAACTGTAGCCAAGAAGGAAACTGCCGCTCAATAGACTCCGGTTAGCGGGGCAAAGGCTCAAGACCCACTACGTCATTTCCGCGTCCGCGGGAATGACCCCATGACGAATTAATACTGAATCAAGCATTGCTTGTTGACTCACACGGCCATAAGAGTATTCTGTTGTTTCCTTACCACACCGTAGGGTCTGAAAACCCAATTAATTATGTCACAAGCCCAAATTCTGGTCGTTGATGACGAGCCTGATATTCGCCAACTCGTAAAGGAGATCCTTGAAGACGAAGGTTATTCCGTGCAGGTCGCAAAAGATGGTGAAAGTGCTCGTCTTATGTACGCAAGGCAAAAACCTGACCTGGTTTTACTCGATATCTGGATGCCGGATATCGACGGTATTTCACTTCTGAAAGAATGGTCCGCTGCGGGAAACCTTGAATCGCAAGTCGTGATTATGTCAGGCCATGGCACCCTTGAAACAGCGGTAGAGGCCACCCGCCTGGGTGCGTTTGATTTTGTCCAGAAGCCGTTGTCACTGGCCAAGCTCCTGGCCACTGTCCGCAAGGCGCTGGAGTCAAGACCCCAGGTCAAGGCTTCAGACTCAACCGGGCAGAGTACACAGCCGGTTGAACCGCTGGGTAACAGCCCGGTCATGCAACTGCTGCGCAACAACGCCAAACAGGCAGCAAATAACGCATCGCCGGTCATGATCACCGGGGAAAGCGGAAGCGGTCGCGAGACACTGGCCCGTTACATACATCAGTTGTCGCCTTCCGGTGGAGAAATGGTCATTCTCGACCACAGCCAGGCAGGCGGTGAGAATGCATGCAGCTACCTGTTCGGCTCCGTATCAGGTGGTCAGTTGGTCAGTGGCCTACTGGATAAGGCATCGGCTGGAGTGCTGTTCATACCGAAACTACACAAGCTTCCGGAAAACACCCTGGACCTGCTTAGCAACGCACTTGAATCAAACGGATATACGCCTCAGGGCGGTACCGGTCTTAAACCATTAAACTGCCGGATAATATGCAGCGCCGGTGAAAACCTGGAACAGATGGTTCAGGATAAACAGCTTCCCGGCCCCCTGTATTTCCATCTGAATGTCCTGCCATTGAAAGTTCCGGCCCTGCGGGACCGGTCAGAGGATATACCGGAGCTGATCAGGTATTTTTCGGAATGGTTCCCCAGCCAGGAAAACCTGCCCTACCGTTCATTTTCGGTTTCCGCCCAGAACCGGATGCGCAATCACAGTTGGCCGGGAAATGTGCGCGAAATGCGTAGCCTGATCCAGCGACTCCTGGTACTCGGTGGTGAAGGTGAAGTTTCAGCTCAGGAAATTGATGAGAACCTGAGCCAGAGTGCGACCAACCCGAATGCCAGGGGATCCGGCCAAGAAGGCCTGTTTGACCTGCCACTACGCGAGGCACGCGAACAGTTTGAACGTGATTACCTGATCTACCAGCTAAAAAAAGCCGGTGGTAGCGTTGGTAAGTTGTCCGACTCGGTGGGTATGGAAAGAACACATCTGTACCGCAAACTGAGGTCACTGGGAATTGATCCCAAGTCAGTTACCAGCTCATGAAAATCGTTATTCTGGGTGCCGGACAAGTCGGCTCAACGGTCGCCAACGCCCTGGTTCATGAGGACAATGACATTACCATCGTTGACAAGGATCAACGACGGCTCAAAGAACTCCAGGACCAGATGGATATACGCAGCGTGCTGGGTTATGCCTCTCACCCGAAAGTGATGGAACGCGCCGGTATTGAGGACGCGGACATCGTCATCGCACTCACCAGTTCCGATGAAGTCAACATGGTAGCCTGTCAAATTGCCTATACCTTGTACAACGTGCCCACTCGCGTAGCACGCGTGCGCGCAGCAGCATATACCGATCAATCCGTGCTTTTTCATCGGGAACACTCCCCGGTGGATGTCCTGATCAGCCCGGAAATATTGTTGACCCAGTATATTGCCCGCCTGATCGAATACCCCGGCGCCCTGCAAGTCATGGATTTCGCCGGTGGAAAAGCTCAGCTTGTGGCCACGAAGGCGGAAGCTGGTGGTCTGTTGATTGGGCAAAAATTATACACCCTGCGGCATCATATGCCGGGGAGTTCAGATGCGCGATTGGCAGCTATTTACCGGCAGGGCAAGTTGATTTTACCGAAAGGTGACACCGTCATTGAAGAAAACGACCTGGTATTTTTCCTTGCTGCACAAAGGCACATCCTGGCGGTCATGAAGGAACTCAGGCCAATGGGGAGTCCTATCCGCCGCGTAATCCTTGCCGGTGGTGGCAACATCGGGAAAAACCTGGCACAACGACTGGAACGTGATCATCACGTTAAAATCATTGAACGTGACCCGGTCAGGGCAGAGGATATTGCTGAAGAATTATCGAAGACCATCGTGCTGGTCGGAGATTGTACTGATGCGGGTCTGCTCAGGGAAGAGGCGGTGGAGAGCACCGATGTCTACTGTGTGCTTACCAATGATGACGAAGCGAATATCCTCTCCGCGCTCCAGGCCAAACGCATGGGGGCGAGGAAAGTCATCGCTATTATCAACCGGCCATCTTACGTAGACCTGATGGGGACCTCTATTGATATCGCAGTTTCACCACAGCAAATCACCATCGGCTCACTGCTGGCACATATACGCCGGGGCAGCATAGAACGTGTGCACTCTCTCAGGAGTGGTGCAGCGGAAGCCATCGAGGCGATTGCACTTGGCGACCGGCGCAGCTCAAAAGTGGTTGGGCGCTCCCTGGAAGAACTGGAGTTGCCGCAAGGTACCACCATCGTAGGAATTGTAAGGGGCGAGGATGTCATCATTGCCCATCATGACACCGTTATCGAAGAGCATGACCACGTGTTGTTATTTGTACCGGATAAAAAACAGATACACGCAGTGGAGAGACTTTTCCAGGTGAGTGTAACCTTCCTATGAAACACCGGAGGACGGCAACCGTTCAACGGATACTAGGTTTCCTGATCGCCGGCTCCAGCCTGATGATGCTTCCCCCGGCGCTGGTCTCCTGGTGGTATCACGATGGCACGGCCAAGCTGTTCCTGGTCAGTGCTGTCATCCTGTTCAGCGCCGGTATGGCAATATTCCTGCCCGTACGACATGTTCAAGAGGAACTACGTCTGCGTGATGGATTTCTGGTCGTCGCGGTCAGCTGGATTTCGCTTGCGCTGGTCGGTGCACTGCCATTTTTACTGTTAATGCAACCCGAAATTTCTTATGTTGATGCGCTGTTCGAATCTATGTCCGGACTGACCACTACCGGTGCCACTATACTGACAAATATCGATGACCTGCCGCGTGGCATTTTATATTACCGACAGCAGCTTCAATGGCTGGGGGGCCTTGGTATTGTGGTATTGGCCGTTGCCATTATGCCCATGCTCCGCATTGGTGGTATGCAACTTTACCGGGCGGAAACACCAGGGCCGGTCAAGGACAGTAAACTGACCCCCCGCATCACTGGAACAGCCAAGGCCCTGTGGCTGATTTACCTGGGTATTACCGTGATGTGCGCACTGGCTTACTGGCTTGGCGGCATGGCACTTTTTGACGCTATCGGACACGCCTTCAGTACCGTTGCCATCGGTGGAATGTCAACCCATGATGCTGGCTTTGCCTGGTTCGACAGCCCCACCCTGGAATTGATTGCAACTTTTTTCATGGTGGTGGCCGGTATTAATTTCGCCATCCATTTCACTTCATGGAAACGCGCCAGTTCTCAGCCATATTTTCAGGACCCTGAACTCAAGGTGTACGCATCGCTGCTATTGGGATTTTCAGTTCTGACCACCATCGCCCTGTATATCAATGGGACTTACGGATCGATCGCTGAATCTGCACGTTATGCGAGCTTCCAGGTGGTTTCGGTCATGACAACTACCGGATTCAGTACGGCAGATTTTGCCATCTGGCCGGGGTTCATTCCAATCATGCTGATCTGTATTGCGTTCATCGGCGGCTGCGCCGGCAGTACCTGCGGTGGTATGAAAGTCATCCGTATCATGCTCTTGTACCGTCAGGCGATTCGGGAAATTCAAAGGTTAATCCATCCTAATGCCGTAATCCCGGTCAAGATCGGTGGTGTGAAGACATCCGCGACAGTCATGGACGCGGTCTGGGGATTTTTCTTTTTGTATGTCGCCAGCTTTGTCATGATAACCATCGCACTTAATGGTGTAGGAGTGGACCCGCTGACAGCTTATGCCGCCGCCGCAGCCTGTATTACCAATCTTGGTCCGGGCCTCGGCGATGTCAGCGCCAACTACGCCAGTCTGAATTCCACCGCCAAGCTGATACTCAGTTTTGCGATGTTGATGGGACGGCTTGAAATTTTCACTTTGCTGGTGCTGTTTTCACCCTCATTCTGGCGTCATTAAAATAACTTCCCAATCGCGCTTCCTTATTTGGGCACGCAGGATTCTCGGCGGACTTGCTCTATTGATTTTTCTTGTCCTTATGTCCGGCTATATCTGGCTCCGCCAAAGCCTGCCGCAACTGGATGGCGATATCGAAACTGCTGCTATTGCTGCACCGGTGATGGTGACCCGAGATGCTGAAGGTGTGCCCACAATCAAGGCGGTCACCCGTATCGATGCGTCCTACGTACTCGGGTATTTGCATGCCCAGGAACGCTTTTTCCAGATGGATCTGCTACGCCGTTCCGGTGCAGGTGAACTGTCAGAACTATTCGGGGACGGGGCTTTGCCGGTCGACCGGGCGCATCGTCGGCATCGCTTCCGGCACAGAAGTGAGCTGGCCTTACGGTCGATATCAGACAATGACCTGGCAATTGCCAACGCCTACACATCAGGTGTCAACGATGGTCTCGAAGCGCTTGGAAACAAGCCTTTTGAATACACACTGCTGGGTGCAAAACCAAAACCATGGAGCAATGCCGACAGCCTGTTGATTGTCTATGCGATGTACTTTGATTTGCAGGATGAAGATAATCACTATGAACGCGATTACAGCCTCATGCATGACGTCATGGGCAAGGACTTTGCAGAGTTTCTCGCCCCGTTAAGTACTGTTTGGGACGCACCCGTTGACGGCGGTGCCTTGCCGTTGCCAGCCATTCCCGAACGTCCGCCCCCAACAACGACGGAGGCGATTACTAGTGTCAACAAAATGTCACCACATGATGAAGCCATTTCCGGCAGTAACAGCTGGGTAGTGGGTGGTGCATTAAGCTTGACCGGTGCTGCCATCGTGGCCAATGACATGCATCTCGGACTTGCTGTTCCGAATATCTGGTACCGGGTGCGTCTGTTGATCGAAGAGCCAGGTATTGATATCACTGGTGTTTCACTACCTGGGGCTTCCGCGATTATCGTCGGTTCCAATACACATATCGCCTGGGGATTCACTAATTCACAAACCGACACCCAGGACATTGTCTATCTCGACTGGCTTGATGAGGCCGCTGGAATCTACCAAACGCCCGATGGCCCCGCGAGTGTCGAAGAAGTAGCTGAGACTATCTGCAGCAACAACGGAAATTGTAGTGACTACTTTGTCAGGGAAACGATATGGGGGCCAATGCTCGAGAACCAGGATCACAGTGGAAGAGCCATGGTGACCCGCTGGATCGCCCACGACAATGGCTCTGTGAACATGCACCTGATGGATATGGAAAATGCCCGCACGATTGAAGAGGCCTTCAGGGTTGCACACAAAGCCGGTTCACCGGCACAAAACCTGGTCGTGGGTGACGAATACGGCAACATCGGTTATACCCTGCTTGGGCCACTACCGGCCCGCTACGGGCACTCGGGCTTGCTTCCCGGCAGTTGGTCAGATGGCAGCCAGGGCTGGAATGGTCGCCTGGCTTCAGCGGACGTCCCACAGATCATCAACCCGCCCCAGGATCGCTTGTGGTCCGCCAACGCCCGTATTGTCTCCGGCGAGATGTTGAAGGCAGCCGGTTTCGGCAATTACGGCCTGGCTGGCCGACAACATCAGATCCGTGAACGCCTGATGGCACTCGATAGTGCCAATGAGGATAAGCTGTTCCAGATACAACTGGACGACGAAGCGCTTTTCCTTACCCGCTGGCGAAGCCTGATGCTGAATCATTTTTCAGACCACAGCCATCAAGACCTGGTTGCTGCTCTGGACAAGGTCAGAAATTGGGAAGGTCGCGCCGTCCCCGAATCAATCGGCTATCGTATCGTTCGCCGATTTCGCAGCCACATCACCACGCGTTTGATATCCGCTTTGACCCAGCCCCTGGCATCACACCTTGCTGAACGCTTCCCCTGGTATAGCCGAACTGTCGAAGGTCCGGTCTGGCGTCTGATCGACACCCGTCCTGAGCATCTGCTGCCACCCGCTTACAAAGACTGGAATAGTTTGATCGACGCAGCGATGCAGGATGTATTGGAAGAAATTGCTGATAACGGCGGACTGGAAGCCTACACTTGGGGGGCCTATGCAGAACTCAGAATTGATCACCCCTTGAGTGCGTTTGTCCCCGGACTGGGTATTTTGACTGATACACCACACGAATCCGCGCCAGGCGAGTTCGGTAATATGCCACGTATTGGTGCAGGCCGGTTCGGTGCTTCACAACGTATGGTCGTATCACCCGGACACGAGGAAAATGGAATTTTCCAGATGCCAAGCGGCCAGAGTGGCCATCCGTTGTCACCTTATTTCAACAAGGGACACAAAAACTGGGTCAGTGGTACAAGAAGCCCGTTCCTGCCTGGCCTCCCTGTCTGGACACTGGAGTTTAATCCATTGGATGCTGTTCCGTGAGTTGATCATCCGGACAACCGGCGCTTCGGCAGCTTGAAAATCAAACCTTCAATATGACCCGGTTTCTGTCTGAAACTCTGAAGCTAAATGCAGCTTCCGTAACATTGAACGTTTCTTGCGATGATGACCCTGCATCCTTTGCAGGATATTATCCAACATTTCAACAGCTTCTATGATGTGCGACCCCTTGTTCAACATTACTGCCTCGGCAGCCTGAGCCATTGCCGCATCCGTGACCTCTGCGCGCGAGGCATGGCCTCTCTTGGTCAGGCTTTCCAAAACCTGGGTCGCCCATATCACGGGAACATGTGCCGCCTCGCATATCCACAGTATTTCTTCCTGCACCTCTGACATTCGCTCAAAACCAACCTCCACCGCCAGGTCGCCACGTGCGATCATGACACCACAAGCGGGAAATTTCAGTCCCTCCAGCAACATGCCAGGCAGATTGGAAAATCCTCTTTTGGTCTCGATCTTCAGAACCGCCCCAACATCCTCACGGCCAAGTTTTTGTAGGTGCTGATACAAGGCCCTTACATCATCGGGACTATTGGCAAAAGACAGACCAATCATGTCCGCATGCCGGGCCGCGAATTCAATATCCTGCAGATCCTTTGTGCTGAGTGCGGCCAGGTTCAAAGCAGTGTCAGGAAGATTGACACCCCTGTTGCCCTCCAGTTTTTCCACCGGATTACGAGTATGTGTAATACGAATCTGCAATTGTTCTGAACTGCGTTTTTCAACAATACCCGCGATACGTCCGTCATCAAAAAAAATCGGTTCACCCAGGCAAACATCTCGATAAACCTCCGGTATCGCCAGCGACACCCTTCCCGGGTTCAAAAGCTCACCATCGCTGTCGTGATAGGCGGGCTTTCCGGGTTCGACCGTTGCAGATATAAACAGAATATCCCCAACCCTGATCAGGCAAACGCTGTCCTGTGGAGGCAAACCTGTAATTTCTGCTTCCAGGTCGGGATTACCGTTTTTCTGGTGTAACTTCAAAACCGAACCATTGGCCAGGTAAGAGGTTTTCTTCGACTCGGCCCAACAACCATTTGCGACCACCTCCCTGATACGCCAATTTCTTTTGGATCCCCGAACATCACGAAAGCGTATGTGATCACCCTTGGCGACCCTTGCCAGCCAGGCCGAATCCACGGTGAGGCTTGCGTCGGCAGCGGCTACTTCGGTAAATGCCGTCATGGTTGAAGTCAGCCAGATACGAGCGGGGCGCAAAATGCGGCCATCCGGTGACCTGACCGGTTTTATTTTGAGCACAGCTGGATTTGTTTCCATTGGACCGAGGCGCAGCTTCGGACCGCCCAGATCCATCAGAATACGGCAGGACCGGCCGGTCGAGCGTTCGGCGCTACGTAAGGTTCTGATCATCCGGGACCAGATTTCCGGATAGTCATGCGCACAATTTATACGCATGCAATTCATTCCACTTTTGAGCAACTCGTGCACCATCAGGTAATCATCTGCTGCCTCAACCGGCATCGTGACGATAATGTGGGCACGCCGCCTCGTAGGGTGATCTCCCAAAAGCCTGATGGTATTTTGCTCGAGGAAGTTCGCACCGGTCTCAAAAGCGGCAAAAACCTCCCGGCTGTCTTCAGTTTCCTGCTTTTGCCCGTTTAACAGATACAGGTTGTGCAGCACCGCATTGATGCTCGCCATTACATGTGGCTCTGTCCTTCCAAGCGAAGAAAGACCCAAACGTGTCAGCTGATCCTGTAACGGCCTGATGTCCTGACTTCTCAACGAGAGGTAATGCAAAAGATTTTCTGCACTGGCAAGGCGTTCTGGAGATAGTTCAGATAGCGATTTGTGGCCCAGCTCTGCATGCTGCTCAACCATCAGGCGCAAGGATTCCATCTGCCCGATCAGGATTTCACAAGCAGTGGCGGGTGTTGATGGGTGTACGACTGAGTCCATGCTTACAGCCTCCCAATATCACTTTAAACTTCAGGTCAGGGAAGGTTCTTGACCCAAATCAAGCTAGATCAAGATAAAGCCAATGGGAACGGAGAAATAAACACTTCAGGCAACGACTTATGCACGCTATCAACGCTTATAAAACGACGCTTCTCCTTCAGGTCGATTCCTAAAACGCTTGTAGGCCCACAAATATTGCTCCCGATCTACCTCTATGCATTTCTCGATGCCGTGATTAACGGTTGTCAACGCCTCGCGCATATCTTCGCTATAAATGGATTCATCCGGTTTGAACAGGTGTACACAGTAGCGGCCACCTTTGCGACGTTCGCAAACAGCAAAGACAACCGGTGCACCCGTTCGTTGGGCCATACGCGGCAGCAATACACCGGTCAAAGCCTCAATGCCAAAAAACGGTGCAAATTTTCCACTACCCCGGCTTGGTTCCTGGTCGGGCAACAAGGCCACATACAGACCCTCTTTGAGCAGTTTGTACATCCGTCTCAGACCGGCAGCAGTGGCAGGTACCATTTCCGCACCGCCGCGCCGGCGTTTATCCGTCAATATCGCATCAATTTCAGGGTGCTTGCTGGGTTTGTAAAGAATTGCCGCCTCACCTTTGCTATGCAGGTACAGGTTTAACATCTCCCAGGAACCACAATGAGGTGCGGCTACGATCAGGCCCTCGCCGCCATCAATCGCCTCTTGCACATACTCGAAACCCTGGGCCTCATCAAAGAGCTTGTTTACCCGCTCTAACGGCCAATGCCATAACATTCCGGCTTCAAATAGACCCCGCGCATAGTTCGTCATACTGGCGCGTCCAATCTTTTTTCGCTGCGCTGAATCAAGCTGCGGATACACCGCATTCAGGTTCATACGTGTTACACGTCGCAAACGCGGCACGCTGTACCAAACGATTGCTGCCAAAAACGGGGCAATATACTCTGCTGCGCGCGGTGTTATCCAGCTGAATAAACGCATGACAGCGCTAATCGCAAACAATTTCATCAGTATCTACACGTATACGGGGTTGAAGCAATGCTAACATTAGCAAAGCAGATGATTTGAGGAAAATGGTCGGGAAATGATTGCATTATTGCAAAGGGTATCGGAAGCGAGCGTAGTTGTTAATGAAAATTCGTCAGCGGGCGAAATGACCGGTGCCATCGGGGCTGGCATTCTCGCCTTTGTCGCTGTTGAGAAAGGCGATAGCGAGGCCCAGGCTGACAGACTTCTGCAACGCATTCTTGCCTACCGGATATTTGAAGATGAAAGTGGTCGGATGAACATGAACCTGCTGCAAACGGGCGGGCAGTTACTACTGGTCTCCCAATTCACGCTGGCTGCAAATACCAACAAGGGCAACCGCCCCAGCTTTACGCCGGCAGCCGAGCCAACAGAAGGTAAAAGGTTATTCGACTATTTGCTCGAATCCGCCCGTGCAAAACTCGGTAATGTTCCCACCGGCCGTTTTGGTGCACATATGGAAGTCAGACTGGTCAATGATGGACCGGTAACCTTCAACTTGCGGGTACCGCCGCCGAACTGAGCACCGATTGGCGTCAATTTGTGAGTTCCAGCAACGTTAGCCCCGTAGGGTGGGTAATTTATTACCCACGGGATTGGTGTGAATTCCAGCATCGTTGTACACAATTATAAAGCTCGATAAATTCAGCGATGTGCGGCACCCATCCGATGGTTTGTCTGTTTGGGTTCCCGACTCCACGGCCCTTCGGGCTACCCTCACATTCGGACCGTCTTAACGGGGCCGGCCTCACAGGGCATCGCTGCAAGTTGGCACATCGTTCACGGGTGGTGTGGGGTATCACTCTACGGGACCGTAATTTGTCGGGAACAAATTACCGAGCGACCAGGGATGGCTCGAGCGTGTCCCA
>RCNB010001454.1_pt1 | contig 14856 bp, 10 predicted proteins | sample 2041321 | NCBI WGS metagenome assembly RCNB01 (sample SAMN09708232, study PRJNA481090) | Marine sediment metagenome, whole genome shotgun sequencing project. | reverse complement strand
TATGGCAATACCTCTCCCCGGAACACCAATTATAGTAGATATTGGTTCAGCGTATACTAAAATAGGATTCGCTGGAGAACCAAGCCCAAGATTTGTATTTCCAACAATTACGGGTAAAGAAAAATATAAAGCTGTCATGGTCGATGTAAGCGCTCGTAATATCTATGTAGGGTCGGACGCGAAAAAAATGCGCGGTGTTCTTAAAATTAAACATCCAATAGAAAGGGGTGCGATTATGGATTGGAATGACTACTATGAGATTTTGAATTACATCTTCTATTCACTTCTACGAATTGAAAATCTTTCTCATTATCCGGTATTATATACTGAACCCCCGTTCTTACACCAAGAAACTAAAGAGTATATTGCTCGCGTTTTGTACGAAACGCATAAAGTAAAGAGTCTAATAATGATTCCAACACCTGTATTGTCTTTATTCAGCGTAGGATTAACAACTGGAATAGTAATAGAAAGTGGCGATGGTACATCGTGGATATGCCCAATTATAAGTGGGGAGATTGTAGATCAAGCCGTCCAAAAATTAACATTAGCTGGAACAGACGTTAATCAACATCTTAAGAATTTATTAATGCGAGAGGGAATCAATATTGAGTCGAGTGCAGTAGATGAGATCATTAAAGAAATAAAAGAAAAAAACTGTTTTTTTGCATTAGATCCTGAAAACCCTCCCAATTTAGAGGATAACTTTAGTTTCACTATGCCAGATGGATCAAATATTAATATTCCTAATTATATATTTCATGAAGCTCCCGAAGTATTATTCAAACCAAATTTGTTAGGTTATAACATTTTAAATATTCCACAAGCGGTAATTAATAGTGTTAACAGTATTGACAAGTATTACTGGAGCGATCTTTTGTCTCATATTATGCTATCGGGTGGAAATCTTTCATATTCTGGCTTCGAAGAACGATTACGAACAGAGCTCGCTAAATTAGTCCCTCAACTTGGAAAAATTCCAAAACCAAAACAAATAAAACCTTCGAGAAACGAAAGGCAAAAAATGAAATTAAAAGAAAGAAGTGCGAAGAAAGAAGATACATGCCCTCATTGTGGGGTTTTAGTAGATTTAACTGACGGTAAAGAATATTGTCCTTCTTGTAACGGAAGAATTATCCTACCAGAACTTTCAATTGGCAGCACTACATTAGCTAAGAAGCCTAAGCTTGATAAAGGTATTATGTACTGTCCAAATTGTAAGAAAAAGATAGAAGATGCAGCATCTATTTTTTGTCCTTATTGTGGGGGAAGTTTTCAATCGAAACCATTACCAGAGGTACCGAATGAAATAATAAAACAATCTCCTCCTGCTATGGAATTTTCTGGATTTTATGAGGCTACAGATGAGGTTGTAAGGTTTTTTGTACCCGAAAATCTTCAATTTGCGATTTTTAATGGTGCTAGTATTCTTGGATCACTCCCCTCGTTTCAAAATCTATTTGTTAGCTATGAAGAATTTAAAACCAACAGCGCTGCTTTGTACAAAAATATAAGTGAAATATTTTAGCAATACTATTTGCTTTCAACTTTTTAATTTTATCGTAATTTGCATGATAATCCAACTATAAACTCAAAATATCGTTAATTTTAATTAATTTAAAAAATTAAATTTAGTTAAAACCAGATTGAGGTTTGTATTTAATGAAAAACAAACATCGGAATTTATCACTAGGACTAATACTCATTATTACTTTGCTTTGTAGTATTACACCTATAGCATTAGCGAAGACCCGGGAGAACCACTTAATTGATTTTATTTACGATAGACAGAATGCTGACGGTACTTTTGGCAGTGCTGATCAAGATACAGCATATGCTATAGAAATTATAGATTATTTCAATGCATATATTGTGGAAGTCTTATTTGAGGCAACTAAAAGCGTAGATATCCCGGAATTCAAAGAATTTCTGATAAATGAAATACAAACTATGTTTGATGATGGAAGTATTGATTTGTACAAATTATTATACTTTTTAGACGCTCTTAACAGAATGGAGTCTTTAGAAACATCTCTAGATTCAACTCTACACAATAATATTTATCGATACATAAATGCAACTAATCAAGTTGAGGGTGGTTTTGGCCCCACAAATACATCAACAACAGCAAATATGATTTCAACTTTCGTTGTATATAATATATACGCCATAATAGAAGAAGCAGTTGTAAACCAAACAGTCCATAAAACCTGGGTTCTGTCGTGTAATAATACTGATGGTGGTTATGGTGGAAATCAATCTTTATCTTCCACAATAGTCACGACTTATTTTGCTGTTAATCTTGTCGACGCACTAGGAGATGTAAATGATCTTGTCAACAAAACTAAAACTTTAGAATATTTTAAATCCTTTTACATCGATGATCCAGATAACATTGCAAATTTTGGTGGGTATTTACCCGATTTTCTCGCAGATAATACTTTGTTGAGTAGTACTTATTACTGTGTTAAAGGTATTGAGCTAATAGATGAAAGTGAATTGAATGGAGTTACTACAGTAAATTGGGTTTTAAATCACCAAAACTTTCTCGATGGTGGCTTTGGTGATTGGTCTGAAGGAAATGATCAAAGAGGATCATCAGTCAGCGCATCTTTTTACGCATTTAAACTCTTAGGGACTTTTGATTCGTTAGAAGAGTTAAATGAAGATATTTTCACGGTGGAATTAAACTTCTTACTTCTAATAATAATTCCTTCAATTATTGCAGTAATTATTGGAATAATCTATTTGTTTATTCGAAGGAGAAGAATATAAACCTTCTCTCACATTTTAATAAGCTTATAATAATAGTTATTTATTTGTTTAATTATCTAAATTAAATTATATTTAATCTAATTTATCTTTCGATCATCAAAATCAAGAAATATTATGGGAAACATATTAAACGGAAAAGAATTAGCAGAACGACTGAATTCAGAATTAAAAAGAAAAATTAATTTGGATTTTCAAAAAACGGGTATTAGACCAAAATTAGCTGCAATATTAGTAGGAGATGATCCCGCATCAAAATTATATATTAATATTAAAAGAAAGACATGTGCTGAAATCGGGATCGATTCGGTTTTAGTTAACTTAAACATGGAAGATACCAATACAAAATTATTTACGGAGATCAATAATTTAAACAATGACACAACCGTTCATGGAATTATCTTACAGTTACCCTTACCTGCAAAGTTTAAACCATTTACCCTTGAATTCATTGAAAAAATCGATCCACTTAAAGATGTGGATGGTCTACACCCAACTAATAAAGGAAAACTATTCGATTACAACGAGGAAATCGTACCCGCTACTCCTAAAGGAATAATTACTCTTCTTGAGTATTATAAAGTAGAATTAAAGGGAAAGCATGTTGTAATTATTAACCGATCAAATTTAGTGGGAAAACCTCTGATTTTCATGTTTTTAAAGAGGAATGCAACGGTAACAATATGTCACACTTCGACATTAGACTTAGAAAGCTATATTAAAAAAGCAGATATTTTAGTAGTAGCAGTTGGTCAACCTGATTTTATAACCAAAGATAAAATTAAGAAGGGTGTTGTAATTATTGATGTGGGTACAAGTAGAGTAAATGGAAAGACTCGAGGAGATGTTAAGTTTGAGGATGTTTTTGATACTTGTTCTTGGATAACTCCAAATCCCGGTGGAGTGGGGCCTATGACAGTTAGTTTTTTACTTCAAAACACCTATTATGCCTATAAACGCCAATTTAGTGAATAAATTCTGCTAACAAATCGTCATGCATTTTGATAAGAATTTAAAACAAAAATGATTTCAAATTATTGATTCGATTTAGAAAGTTAAACTTTTATATTAAAGTTAGGATATATTAAAGTTAGGATTAAATACATAGGATATAATCGCTTTATAATGGCTATTCTGGAGCTTGGTATAAATTTAGGTGTAAGAAACATAGTGAACAAGAAATATTACGATTCCGATACGGGAGTGGGATTAGATCCAGAATTAAGAGCTGGATTCCTCTCTGCACTCGAAAGTTTCACATCTGAAGTTTTTGGAGACAATATAAATGTAATTTCTTTAGCCTCTTTCAAACTGGTTTGTTATTGCGATTTAGTTGCTTTACCAAACGATGAAGCCAATCAACAACCACTAATATCTTTTGCTATAACTGAGAAAGAAACAGAATCAGAAGTAGTTAAAAAGCATTTAGAAGAAATCAATTCACTTTTCCTTAATAGATATTCTCTTAATGATATTTTTACAAAAAAACAGAAGTTCTTTAGGAAATTTGAAGAGAGAATCGACGATGTCATTGGAGATTTGAAGTTAAAAACAGAAGATAGGTTTCGCTCCATATTCTAATTTTCTCTTTAAAGGGCATTTTTCATGAGTTCAAATATAGGATCAGAAGCGTCTGCGGCGTATCAGAAGTATTTGGATGCCTCATCCATAGATGACAAAATAAAGCGTTTAGAGGAATTTATATCTTTAGTTCCTAAACATAAAGCTACGGAAAAAATCGTTGCTTTAAATAAATCTCGATTAGCTAAGCTTAGAAGAGAACAAGAAGCGGAAAAAATCCGAATTAAAACAACTGGTAAAAAAGGTAGTCCTTTTTCAATAAAAAAAGAAGGAATTCAACTGATTTTAATAAGTGACTATCATTCTCCTGGTGTTGGTAAAACTTCTCTGTTAAATTTATTAACAGGCGCAGCAAGAGATAAAATTGGAAAATTCACTCCAGTTCCTGAAATTGGTATATATGAGCATGAAAAAGTTCGTTATCAAATCGTTGACATGCCCTGTATAATGCAAGGAGCCTCAACTGGAATAGGAAACGGTAGAGAAATAATCTCTCAATTAAGAGCTTGCGATCTAATATGTGTTTGCGTAGATTTATCGCGTGATTATAAAGAGCAAATGGATTTACTTTTAAAAGAATTACATAAATCTCATGTACGATTAAATGTCCCGCCCCCTCCAATTACAATTGAAAAGACAGGTTCTAATAAGATTCAAGTATTTTATTTAACGAAAGAAGCTAAAGAAAATAACGATATTGAAGAACTAACTGAGAGAATTAGGGATATAACTCATGCGGGAGGAATTCGGGATGGGATCGTTAAAGTATTCGGTAAGATCGAACTTGATCAAGTTGTCGATTCTTTAAATCCTTCAGCAGTGTATAAAAAATCTATTATTTTGGGGACAAAAGGGGACTTAGCGCTAACTAAAGATACTTTCAACGAATTAGTGAAATCTTATTCAAATGTATTTCCTTTGGTTATCGGAACGAGCGTGAAAATGAGAAAAATCCCCAGTGATTTTGGAAAAATTGTGTTAACTTACTTGCAAAAAATGAAAGTCTACACAATGAATAAAGGAGTAGTCGCTGAAAAGCCTCTCCTCATCGATTCCAGCCTCAATAAGCCAACAATACGAGATGTAGCAATAAAAATCCATCGTAGCTTCTACGAATCTTTCGATCACGCAATAGTCATTCGGAAAGATGCAAGACAAGAAAAAAAAAGAGTAGGGTTAGATTACGAATTAAAAGAAAATGACATCATTGAGTTGCACACTAATTAATAAAAAATTAGCTCAATATTGCTCAACCTAAATAATCTTCTACATTCGAACTCATTTTTAACAAATTTTGGATGAGTTCAGATAATTCGTGTTCAGTTAAAATATCTTTATCAATCAATTGACTAGCCATATTACGATAAATCTTCCAACCGCTTTCACTAATTAGTTTTAACTTGGTACTAAAAGAGTAGAGACTGAGATAAGAATTTTTAAAATCTCCAGAATGAATAGGATTATTACCTAAGTTTGCAATCGCTTCATTTATTGACACTTTTGTCTTCTCAAGATAATAATTCAACTTAATTTTAGCATCCTTAATTTCACTATTCAATCTATTTAGTTCATTCTGGTATTTTAAGTAAGTATTTTCATCCTTGAGCTTTTCAGATAGCTCTATGACAGATTTTGACATTGCTGCTTTTCTTGGGAGAATTATCGTATTCTCAATTTTATGTATTAATAGATCTCGTTCTTGAATCAGATTATCAATCATTTCTTCTGATAGCCGTTTCCTATGGGCCCAAATTGACCTCAGCATCTGATCTGGTCGCTCGTATAAAGACTTTCTAACCCCTTTTACATTTGCTAATACTAATTCGGTTAAAGGGTGATCTAATATGTCGAACTCTTCCCTATCTCCATCCCAACTAAGAAATAATTGCTCGTACTTATTTAAGAATTTAACTAGTTTTGGAATCAATTTGTTAATCGTTTTTGTATCCTCTTTGTCTGCAACGATTACAGCATCAACTTTGATTTTTGGTATTGAAGTGATTATAACTGTGTAATCACTTAATTCTATGTTTGTTAACTCGTTTGATCGATCCAAAGAGTCATCAAATACTATTTCTGAAACGAATGCTTTCATGGCTGAAATAAAAGAACTGAACATTTCTGTATTTCTAGCATCTGTGTCTTGAAAGCTTTTATCGTATATCAATAATCCCGTGTGACTCTGATAAAGAAAGATTGTATAAATCATATCTACAAGTTTTTTATTAAAATCTTTATATTGAACTGAGTTTTAATTGAATAATTATTTAATTATCGAATAATATTTCATTCTTAAATTTTTATCATTGATGACTAAATTTTCTTTACATTTAATGAAAATATTCATTTTCTAATCTTTTCTATAATATCTGGAATATCCGAAAGTTCCTCGTTATATATAGGATCTAAATCACGTACGCCTCTAGATATGTTTAAGATGCTCTCAAAAGAGTAAATTAAATTTTCTAAATAGTCAGTGATATCTCCCTTGTAAATCATAATTTCCAATTCATTTTCAAGATATTCAGTAATTTCTTTTATTGAAAAATTATTCTCAATTCTCAAATTCAAGATTATCTTCTCTAAATTCAGCCTGCCGCAATCACAATATGGATTATCTTTACAGTCGCAGTTGAAAATTTCTCTTGTCCATTTTACAACATATTTTATAAAATCATCCGAAAATGATTTTCTTTTTTTTACATAATTAGCATCCATTAAAGATAGATTGCTTGAGCTGAAGAAATTATTTGAAGAGTATTTTGCTGGTCTACGTTTTGATAAATCAGCTACGACTCTTTTAGTCAGATAAACATTTCTTAGACTTTTTAAATCTAGGACTATTTCGCTAATCTTTTTTTCTTTTTTCTTTAGTTCTTCAACAATACTCAGACTTTTCTCAACAGTTAAAAAAGATTTTGCTATAGATTGACCCAGAAAAGTAGCTTTGTATAAAACTCCATTATTTAGTCGAATAAGGCGATAATTTATTAATTTATTTATAAACCCCTCTATATTATAATTGGCATTAATTACGTCGTCATTAAATTTATAAATGGCTTCCTTTTCAACGCCTTCATTAAACATTGAGATAAAAGCTAGAAGTTCCGTTAACGATCTGTCTTCGTCGGGGTTTAACTCAAAATCTTTGATCTTACCATTAAGTAAGGAAATCGCGATGTTTTCTTCAGCAGTTTTATTTTTTGACGAATAAATTTTCCCTGGTTCAATAAGGAGATATACTCTGCCCAAGTCGTGTTTTTTCAATCTACCAGCTCGACCTAACATCTGTTCAAACTCTGCTACTGTTAGGACATTTATTCCCATCAAAAGCGATTCAAAAATAACCTGTTTTGCAGGTAAGTCTACACCTGCTGCCAGCGCTGCGGTAGCAACAACAGCTGCTATAGATTGTTTTTGAAATTGTTTTTCAATTATCAATCGTTCCTCATTAGTTAATCCTGAATGATAAGATTTTGCTCTTATTTCTTTATTTTGCAGATAAGCTGTAAGGGATTCACACTTTTTTCTTGAGTTCGTAAATATAATTGATTGCCCTTTGAACCCATAACTAGATTTCTCAAAATACGCAGCTCGTACTAATCTCGATATATTTTTTAGCTTTATTGATTCATTAAGACATAATATCAAATGGCGTTCAATTGGAACTGGACGATTATTATAATTTATCAATTTACAATTTAGTTTTTTTGCTAATAAATCTGGTTCGCCTATCGTAGCACTTAAATATAAGTATTGAGCATCACTATACACCGATTTCAGTCTAGCAATTAAACCATCTACAAGAAAACCACGTTCTTGATCACTTAACGTCTGAATTTCATCAATAATTATCGTTCCTATGGAACCTAAAAAAACCTTATTACCGCTTCTTAAAATGTGATCTATCGCCTCGTAGGTGGCGATTATTACATCTGCTTTCTTTAGTGAGTCTAAATCTTCCGGTTCTTTCTTATCTAATAGAGATTCCCCAATCTTCTTTATAACCGTCAAATTAAGGGATTTATATTTAGATTTGAATTCTACTGTTCTTAAACTTGCTAGTGCCCTGATTGGAACTAGATAAAGCATTTTCCGTTTATCGCTCAGTATTCTCGAAATTCCTGCTAATTCACCTACTAACGTTTTACCTGCCGATGTGGGTGCCATAATCAATTGATTAGAGCGTTCTTTTAACAGCCCTTTATCAATTGAAATCGCTTGTATTGGTAAGAGGGTTAAAATGTTCTGGGACTTTAGTAAGTCTTTGTAATTATTCTGAACTGCAAGACCATCAACGCTATAATTTAAATATTTCTTGCTTACTTGTGGGTTCTTTTCAACATCGTATAGTGTCATCCCTTTGTGATTTACGGGGTTAAAATCAACTTTAAATGAATCAAGGACTCTTTTCGCATCTCTAAATTTCGAGATTAGGTGATTAAAGAAGTTTTTAAGTTTAGGGTTTATTTTTTTAGATGAAACAAGTCCTGCAGCACTCGCTTGTTTTAATATTAAGTCTAATGCGCAATTTGAGCAAATAAATTGGTTTTGTAATGATTTTATTTTAGTAGTTTCGCTTAATAAGGTAAATTTCTTACCGTCTAAGCATTTTTTGCAAAATGTAAGGTTTCTTATTTTATCTTCTCCAAATTGAAGATTCTTTAGCATTTCTTTTATCGGTTTAAATTCATTTGGTTGTGTTTGATCTGAAAAAGCAACAAATTCATTCTTAGCATCAACTAAGAACTTTTTAAACAGTCTTGGATTAATCGGTTGCGGGTTACCATCTTTTTGGAGCTTAGAAAAACTCACGGGTTGAAATTTATCTTGGTAATCTAATCCAAAAACAATAATTCCTCTAAAAAAGGGGTTACTTATGTAGGAAAACGATTTGCCTTTTTTCTTGAATGATTTCAGATAGAAAAAATTAAGATTGAATGATAATTGCTTCTTGTTCTCCCAATTTCGATCAAATACAATAAAGAAGTCTTTAGTAAAGAGAGTTGTCAAAAGATATATCACTAATTCTATATAGTAATCTTACTATTGTCGTTCAAACAAAAAAAATTAGAATCTAAAATCCAAAAACAGCCTTAATCTTGTCGTAAACTTCTTTTACTTGTCTTAGTTTTGCCTCATCGCCTTGATTTAAAAAATGGTCGATCCATTGTGCTAAGCCCCCACCATTAGGACTCATCCATTGCTTAAAATACTCAACTGCTTGACGTTCTTCCTCTGACATTGTTGTAAGTCTTAATTTTTATTTTTAATTTCTATATAAAATTATAAATTATTCTATTTTATATCTTTATAATTTTAGATAATAGTTAAAATTTATAATGTGATATTCAAATTATGACTGATGTTAGAATTAAAACTCCAAACTTAGACGAAATTTTTGAAAAGTGGAAGCAACGTGCTGTTAGAAGCGATAAAAAAAAGATGGAAAAACAGTTTGGTACGAAAGGAGCTATTTTTTCATTAGATGCCATAAGCGCGGCAGAATATGTAAAGGACACACAAAAAGAAGCAGCGATTTATTTTGCGATTAAAAAAACAGTAGGGGAAGTAACAAAAAAAACGGATGAAAGAACCGTTCTACCGCCTAAAGTAGCTAGAGAAACATTTTATTCGTTTAAAGGTAAAGGAAAGATCAATAAAGACAACTGGAAAGGCGATGATATGGTCGCTATGTACGAAACACTCAAAACAGTTCCTTGTAAAAATTGTAATGGGAAGGGTTACATTGAAGCAAAATGTCGGACATGTAAAGGGACAGGAAAGATCGAAGAAAAGTTGCAAGTTTTGACTGGTGAAGAACAAAATAAGGAAGAAAAACCTTTTTCATATTCTTGTGGTGTATGTTTTGGCACAGGGACAAATAACGATCAATGCAAAGATTGTGGAGGATATAAAAACTTGTATAAGTACCAAATTTTACCAGTTCCTTTTAAGACTGTTGTGACTGGAATTCCAGTGCTACACAGTAGCGCACAAACTAAATATGAAAAAGAAATCGAACGGGATCTTCACCAAATGATTGAAGAAGTAGAAGGTATCCGGTTTAATGATTTTAAAGAACTTGAATCTAAGAGCGAAGCCTCATTAGGATATTGGAACAAGAACATTAAGAAAACGATAAGCACCGCAGGAAGCGATTACAAAAGTTACTCTAAAGATAAGGAAGCTCAAATCACTACTCAAATCTATCTATTTCCTATGATTCAGATGTTCTGCGAGACTAAGAAAGGAGCCAAATTTGAGATATACAGTTTAGGTTCTGCTAACAAATTTATGATCTACTCAAACTTCTAAAATATTTTGATTTAACCAGATCTTCATTTTTTTTTTAATTTTTGCTTTTTTACTGATGGTACAATCTAATTTCAAGGTTTAAATTATATTCAATAAATAAGTTACTAAAACTAAACCGGAATTTATTAAAAAACCAAAATAATTTTTTTTATACCTTTTTTATATTTTTAAAATTTTTGAGATTAGTTGGTATGAACTTATTCAAGTATATCGTACCGATTAAATAACTTCATAACTATTTTTAAAAGAAAATACAATTTCTTAGGTATACGCCCAATTAAAGCGTTAAAACTAGTCATCATATCCGACTGTAATGAATGTCTATTAGTTTCAAAATTTGGGTAACATAGACCCCCTGTAACTCTAGGCGGTGAACCAAAACTCTTAACTTTTTTCCACTGTCCATCAATTTCTCTTGTTCCTAACCAACTCTTATCAGTATAAATCTGAATGGGAGGATCTGATATAAACTTAATTTCACCATAAATATTCACTGATCCTACCCCACCACCATATTGCATAGTTTCTAATAGAATTAAATTTTCACCTTTCTTAAGGTAGTCTTTTAAATCAAAAATTTGAATATTGTTTTTTAACACAACATAGTTTAGCGATTGTCTGGTAATTACATGGCCTATCAGTGCGTTATTTAAACTTAATTTTGCAAAGTTCCATCCAATCACTTGCACATAAGCACTTATAATTTCTTCCTGGATTTTAAAAGTCTTGTTAAAGAATACAGTATCAACTTGATGTTTATTCTTAGAATCAAGATAGATGGTTTCACTTGGGATGTTAGGATTTATCCACTCTTCCATGTTATTAATTTCTTCGATTTTTTCATTATAGAACTCTATTAACCATAGATATTTACTCCTAATCTCTTCAAAACCGTCTTTTTTGGCGATTTTCATCCAAATCGCCTCGTACTCCTCAAGGAGAGCCGTTAGATCGTGTATTAAGTTTTTGATTTCTTCTATTATTTGCTTTTTTAAGCTAATTCTTTGTCTTTTAGGATTATTATCTACTAATTTCTTAGAGTTTATTCTTTTCTCACAATAAAATTTAATGTGTTTGGCAATAAAGGCTAAAACTTGCAGGTTTTCCTCATTTTTTACCACATTCAACTCCAATTCTTTACATAATGTTATAATTTCATCCATATCTTTAATTACAGTATCAAATTTGGATGTTTTAAGATTTCTTTTATGAAACTTGCTGTTCTTATTGTAAGGATGGGAGAAAAAGTGATTATAATAAAAAGTTTGCCGAGTATGTAGGCGATTGTTAGCTTCAACAGTTCTCAATATTTTTATTACTTTCAATAGTCGTGAATCATCAATCCCAAAAAAATGAAATAATGCGCTTTTCCAGAATATAAGGAAATTCATTTCCCTAACAGGATCCCATCCTATCTGAGCTGAATAAATAAATCCGTATATTCTATTTTCTCTGATTTCCTTATTATTATAGTCCCCCCAGCTTGAAGTAATTTCTCCAATTGCCCCATTTTTATAACCGTATTTGATTAAATTTGTTATATTTTTTTCTGAACGCAAAAAGGAAGGAAATATTCGATTATAATCAATAATAGATGGGCTGACAACTAGCGGTAATTTAAATTCTTTAATTTTATCAACAATTGGATGATTATCTTTGGTATTATATTTCCAATACATGATAATCATGTCCTCTGGGAGCCCCTCAAGTACTTCCTTATGTTTATAAAGAATGTCGTGATAGATAATGATTTTGGTGTATCCATGCTTTTTTACAATTTCATACACTTTTTTGTAATGTTTTAGATATGCTTGGCTGATTCCTATCTTATCGACATATACTTTAGATGCCCCTTTCCCTACATCCCAGCTTTCATCTGCACCTATGTGGAAATAATCTGATTTAAATACTTCGCGTAATTCCCCAATCATCCTATCTAAAAGAACGTAAATCTGCTCGTTTGCTATATTTAAGCTATTCGAACCGGGAAATTCTCCATAATTCCAATAATTTTCATCATGAAGGATATTTTCCCAGTGCCCAATCGTTTGAAAAATAGGTATTAATTCTACAAAATGTCTTTTTGCATAATCGAATAATTCTTTTATTTCTGCTTTAGAATAAGCGCCTCTACCCCTACCAATATCAGGATATTTTTCAAATTCAAACATATCCTGCATATAGACTAAATAATAATGGTTAATTTTGAAATGGCTTAGCGTTTTAATGAATTTCTTTAAATTATCAACTGTTGCTGCTTGACCTCTAGATATATCGTCAGACACCCCTCTTATTTTTAATCTAGGATAATCGATAATAGCTACTTGTCTAAGTAAGTTTTTTGAGTTCGTAGAATTTAGAAGCTGAATTATGGTTTGGATACCATAATAAATGCCTTGAAGAGAATCTGCTTTTAAATACATTGTCGAATCTTCTGAAAAAAGAAAGTATCCTTGTTCGGTTGCGTTGGTGTTTCTTTTAATACTATTTAAATCTAGTTTTGGGAAATATTTTTTGCACAAACTGGAAATCATTTTTTCGCTGTCTGCTGTATTTTGCGAATTCTTTTCGGACTGTATCTCCAATTCAAATTCTTTTTGGTAACTACGGAAATGATCTATAAGCTGATCAAAAACAAACCAATCTTCTTTAAGCACATCAGTTAAAATTAAAGATTTTCCACTAAATTGCAATAGTTGAGTATTTGTTAGCTTATAATAGAGAGGAACCGGAAGCAACGAAATTTCTTTTGAATTTTCTTCAGTTTTAATTAAGCTACTTATGCAAATTAACATACTTATAAATTATACTAATCGATTAATTTTAATATTTATTATTTAAAGAAACGAGAGATTTCGACTTTTCTGTAATTGGCAAACTCGATCTCAATTAATTCGCTTTAAAATTTTTAACTTCCCTTAAATTTCATCACGCTCATGCTTAACGCGAGAGAAAAATTATAAATATGGATTCTTCATATAATAAATTGGAAAAACATTGAACTCTTATACGTGTGTATTGCTATTATGAATAGTCAAAAGTTATCAAGAAAACCGAATTTTTTAGGATATTTACTCCCCGCTAACTTAACAGTATTGGCTATGATTGGTATTTTTGGGGCATTTACTTGTGTGGTTACTATGGTTATAGCATTTCCCATCCCCGCTACTAACGGCTTTATAAATATCGGAGATGCTGTTGTTATGATAACGGGGTTACTTTTTGGGCCAATTATTGGGGGAATTGCAGGGGGAATAGGAAGTTCTTTAGCTGATATATTCTTAGGTTTTGGAATTTATGCTCCTGCGACACTCGTCATAAAAGGTTTAGAAGGTTTTTTTGTAGGATTAATAGCAAATCCAAAGAAGAATTATAAATGGAATTACAGAGATATTATTGCAGTTATTGTAGGTGGCTTTATAATGGTTATTGGATATTTTCTTTACGAAATTATGATATATGGAATACCTAGTGCTTTGTACGAATTTATTTTAAACAGTATTATCCAATTTGGTTTGGGTTCGGTAATTGCCTTAGCATTTATTTTCACAGCAAGAAAGAATATTAAGACTAGTTTGCCACAAGCATTCGATAAAATATATCTATCTCCTGAAACAACTGATTAATTAAATTTACGATCTATCGTAAAATTTATATTTTTGAAATCATCTAATATTTTGGTGTAATTATCATTCTTGGATGGATAATTTTATTTAGTGTTTTGGGTAGTATTGGAGCTATTTCAGCAGCCGCTCTTTTTGTGCTTCTAACAGAACGAACTCAGAAATCGCTCATTTCAATGTTGATCTCATTTGCAACTGGAACTTTACTCACAGCCGCTTTATTCGGCTTAATACCTGAAGCAATAGAGAGTGCTGGAGGAGAACCTCATAATGTTATGCCTTATGTTTTAGGTGGCATTCTTTTTTTCTTCTTCTTGGAAAAAATAATTATATGGCGAAATTGCGCTGACGAGGATTGCGATGTTCACGCAGCAGCTGGGCCTATTATCTTAATTGGAGATGCATTTCATAATTTTATAGATGGAATTGTCATTGCTGCTAGCTTTCTCACGAGCCCTACAGTTGGAATTGCCGTAGGTTTTGCTATAATTGCTCATGAGGTTCCACAGGAGACAGGGGATTTTGGAATCCTTTTGCACAGTGGCTATTCAAAAAAGAAAGC
>RCNB010001453.1_pt1 | contig 14857 bp, 9 predicted proteins | sample 2041321 | NCBI WGS metagenome assembly RCNB01 (sample SAMN09708232, study PRJNA481090) | Marine sediment metagenome, whole genome shotgun sequencing project. | reverse complement strand
ATAGATTGTTGAGATCTTCGTAATTCTCTTTTGGCATGATTGGATCCCAGGATGCGTTGGGTTTCATGGGCTCGAAGAAATAAGAGCTATTGCTTCCCATTTCATGAAAATCAGTGACCACATTAGGGTACCATTCATGATACCATTTTAGTTTACCACGGCTTTCAGGGTTTACGGCCAATAACCAATCGCGATTCAAGTCGAACCAATAATGATTTGTTCTGCCACGAGGCCATGCTTCATTGTGCTCCGCGTCTTGACCATCTGAGACTAGCGGATTACCCTGATATTGATTTGCCCATTGACTATGCCTATCTCTACCATCTGGATTAATAGTTGGGTCAATGAATATTACGGCATTCTTAATATAATTCATCACTTCGGGACTATTCGAAGCTACCATTGTGTATGCTGAAAGCATGGCCGCTTCAGAACTCGAAGGCTCATTACCATGTACATTATACGCTAAGTTTATGAATACGGGTAGGTCGTAATTTGATGCGTTCTTACCTGCATCAACGAATTCCAAATGCTGCCTCTTTAAATTATCAAGATTGCTTTGATTTTCCGCTGAAGTTACTGTGAGTATGACCAAAGGTCTATGCTCATGGGTTTTTCCGTACTGATAAATGGATGCTCTATCTGACACTTCAGCGAGTTTAGTCAAATATGCAACAATGCGATCGTGCCGGGTGTGTTGCTGCCCGATAGGATAGCCTAAGAATTCTTCTGGTGATGGAATAGACGTGTCAAATGGCGCTTTATCCTTGAAAAAATAATCTTGAGCTTGTAGTGCTGAGGTTAATACAAAAAGAGTGAGGGTGAGCAGTGATTGTTTGATTGGCATTTTTATGGATTTAAGCCATGAAGATAAAAAATACTAAAGACATTATTAAGTTAAACTCTCTTAAATTGAATATGGATCTGGTCATATTTTGTAATTTGAAAATCTATGAAAGCTTTTGGTCTATTTGTCTTTCTATTTTTTTGTAACATTTCAGTGGCACAAGTTGAGGGTTATGAAAAGAGTAAGATCATTGAAAGTATTCCTGTTAAAGAAAGTGCAGGAGAGACGTTTCAAATGTATTTGCCAGATTCTTATGATCCAAATACACTTTCAGCTATTGTTTTTATTTTCGACCCAGGAGGAAATGGCACGAATGGTTTAAAACCCTTCATTACATCTGCAGAGCGATTCAATTATGTTCTAGTATGCTCTAACAATTCTAGAAATGGACCATATCAACAAAATTTTGATATTACCAATCGTCTGTTCTCGCATGCGTTTGCAAATTTTAATATAGATGAAAAACAAATATATACTGCAGGATTCTCTGGAGGGTCAAGATTAGCCTGTACTGTGGCGGTATTGACAGGAGCCATTCAAGGAGTTATAGGTTGTGGAGCCGGATTTACATTTGAGACAGATAAAAAACCTAGTCCATTGAGTACCTTTTCATATGTTGGACTGGTAGGTGATGAGGATATGAATTACCAAGAGATGTTCAATGTGAAAGATTGGTTGGAAAAATTCAACGTTGAGAACGAGTTATTCACCTTTGAGGATGGGCATCGATGGCCTCCAGAAGAACAGATCGAACGGGCTTTCAAATGGTTTGAATTACAAGCCTATAAAAGAAATCTTCGTGACCCGGACCCACGACTAATTGAGAGGTTTTATCAAGAAGACCTTGCAATTGCAGATTCTTTAGTCCAAGTTCAACCTTTCAGGGCAGTTATGGAGTATGAGCGTCTCATGAAAAATTATCCAACTCATAAGCATATTGATTTGGTTTCCAAAAAGATCATGACCCTAAGAAATTCGAAGGCCTATAAAAACGAGGCCAAGATTCGTGAAGAAATTGATAGTGAGGAGTATAAGATCTCTGAAAGGTTTTTAAATAGATTCAGGCAAGAATCCAGTTCAGGAGAATCGCGAGATAACTTTACTTGGTGGCGCAAAGAATTGAAAAAGCTGAATGATGATATCCTTAAAAAGGACAACTATTTCACCAATAAAATGGGGAAGCGATTGCATTCTAGGATAAGGGCAGTTGCCTATGAAACATCGATGTTTCAGAGAAATGGAGATAAATTGGATACTGTTATTTATTGTGATAGACTTTTGGTGCAGTTGAATCCGACTCAGCCTTATTGGCTTTATAGATTAGCCGAATCCTATGCGATGAACAACGATGCCAAAAACACGAGAGTCAATCTGCAAATGGCCGTTGATAAAGGCTTTGATAATATTGATCAAATTAAGAACAACCCGGTGTTCATGAAACTGAAGGGAAACAAGAAACTAAAAGATTTTCTTGATGGCTTGAATTGATGACGCCTTTAATTAAAAGTCAATAAGATCTGGCTGTTTATTTTTTTTAGCTGCATTTTAAGATCTCTCTTTTCAAGCTTATAAACCCCAATTTCTTGATGTTGTTTTGGCTTCCCCCAATGATAATAGGTCGTAATTTTAAGATAGGTAGGAGCCGATTTTTTGTTTCCAAAATAAGTCAGGTTCATAAGCCACTCACTGGTGCCGAGGTCTTCGACAAAAAACTCGTCACTTGAGATGCCTTTCAGTTTTTCATTGGTTATCAAGTCTTGATTATTAGCTAAGGTATGCTCGAAAACATAAGCTCTCCTTTCTGGACCCACAAACTCTAGATCAAATTCGGCTTCTGAGGTGTTCCACTCTACAACAAAGCGGACATCGTTCCTAAACTTGATCTTACTCTCATTATTAGGCACGAATGTCTCCTTGATATCAGTTTGGTTCTCCCTATTGAAGTATAGGTATTCCATCTCGTTATAGACAATCTGATCAACAGCACTGGCTTTATCCGCATTTCTATTCATTAGATAATTCATGTAAATACGCCATGACATTTTGAACTCATTATTCTCTTTGTAAGCATTCGCAAGATCGCGATAAGATTGTGCATAATAGGGTCGTAATCTTGCGATTTTCTTGTAAATTCCTAAAGCATCTTTTGTAGCATCTATCGCCTGGAGATTAAACCCTATGGCTTTCAGTATTTCTGGATTTTTTTGATGTTTTGATGCTAAGTCATTCAATATAGATATGGTCTTGCCCTTATCGTCAAAAGCAGTTAGGAATTTTTGTGCAATGCTTATGTGTATATCGTAATCTTCTACAGTATTTATTAGATTTTCGTAATAAAACACATAAGCCTCTTGTTTACTTTTGAACGCTGCTATGGTTTCAGTGTAATCGTTAGAGAGCAGTTCTTCTGTATTAACGACCAAAGCATCATTATTATAATAGGTTTTATTTGTGTACTGATTGGCGATTCTTGTATTGTTCTCTTTCGATCCAAAATAACCGGATTTTGTTCGGACTACTATTACTCCGTTCCTTCCTTGAGAACCATATTTAGTAGTAGATGCCAAGGATTTTAGAATATGAATATCCTTGATATTCTGAATGTCTAAGTGGGCTGGTTCGGAGTTATATATGATTCCATCAATATCCCATAATAGAGCACCGGAGTTTGTTAATGAGCCTTGCCCTCTCCCTAAATAACCAGCATACTTTCCTGCAAGAGCCTCTCCTAGGGTTTTATAAATTGGCAATATTTCTTCACCATCGACATACGCAATGGAGTAACCAGCTGTTTGTGGATTAAAATTGCCTCTAGCTGAGTTAAAGGATTCCTCTTTTTTATTGGTTTGCTCCAATACACCGCGTTCAACAACTTGTGCACGCGTATTTGCTTTTACAACCACTTCGTCTAATGCATTTGTGTTGGTTAGCATATCTAAATTGATTTCACCGGTAACATCCTCAACCCGAATAACCATAGTTTGCAGTCCCGTATGGCTGTATATAATTTCATCTCCTATATTTGCCATTAGTTTATAATAGCCATTAGCATCTGTTTTTGTTCCGGTAACTTTGTTTTTTAGTTTAATGTTTACATCGACAACGGGCTTGTCTAAACGAGTAATTATCCCATAAACTTCTCTTTTTGTAGATAAAGATAATTGAGGGCTACTAACTTTGGAAGAAGTGAATTTTGTTTCAGAATCTAGAACCGATGCATCATCTATATAGTAGTTTTGATTTCTATGTTGTTCAGCCACTTTTTCTTTTCTTGCTTTAATCTCATCGGGATGGTCATGGGTTCGAATAATAATTACGGGACCACCCCAACTCATAGTTCCAGCAGCCCCACTAATAACATAAACATCTTTTATGCGAGCCATGTTAACCAAGGGCCTGCCCTTAAATACCAAACCATCAACATCATAAATGCCTGGTATTTTATCTTCTGGCATTTTCCATTTAAGAGCATCCGCTATAGTAGCGAAACGTTCTAATCCCAATTCTTTACTAGGGAAATAATAAACCGTCGACGGAAATAGAAAAGGGTTTATATAACCTGCAGCCGTCTTTATTTTTGTATTGGTATCATACGCGACACCAGAAGATGATTTTGATTCAGACCCTTTTGCTGTTACAATTGTTTCCCTAAGCTGATTTATTTTATCATCAAGATTCAAGTTTAATTCTGAAGTAATGTCCTCTAAAATGATGCTTACGTTATCGAACCCGACATGGGAAAAATTTAAGACATCACCTACTTTGGCTTTTAAAGCATAGAAGCCCTTAGCATCTGTTTTGGTGCCTATATTAGTGCCTTCAATTGTAATATTGACATCTGCAACCGGCTTTTCTTGAAACCTTATAATTCCAGTGATTTCTTTTTTTTCTTGAGCTATTCCCTGAAAAGAGGCTAGCAAAAAAAATGTGCTAATTAAAACGAGAAATTTGGTCTTTAAATGCATACAGTAACACTATGTAATTTTCAAGAGTAAAATACGAATAATTGTAGTTTTTGTAAGTAAAACATCATAAGAATTTACTTTCTTTTATTTATCATAAGTACCACAATACTAGTCCTTTAATCAACTAAGGAAGTTATTCAATAACTAAATGCGGGACTTCCTCGAGTTTCCAATCGATCACCAATCCACCAGCGAGTGAGCGAGCTATTTCCGCGCCATAAAGATATTCGCATACATAAAGAGCCGCTTCAAATGACTTCGCACCACCGGCAGAGGTAATATACTTGCCGTCATGAACGAACAACACATCTTTCCGAACATCCAGATCAGGGAACATCTCACGCATTTTGTCTATATCGCTAGGAAATGTCGTAGACACAGTCCCATCAAGAATTCCAGCTTTTGCCAAAACAAAGGCGCCATCACAATGCGAGGTAATAAATTGTGCCTCCTTATCCACCTTCTTTATAAAGTCGATCATGACCATATCTTCCAGATCGGTATCCAAATGATGTTCAGCACTAGGCACAACGAGAATATCGATCTTAGGTAATGAATCCTTTGTATAATTGAAATCAGGCAAAATACGCATGCCCTCAAAAGTCGTGATTGGGTCATCCGTATTGGCAACCGTAAACACATTCATTGCCTTGATATTCTCCCTGAATTTCGTATGCTGAAAAATATCGTACGGCGCAGTGAGTTCGGTGTTATAAACACCTTCCATAATCAAGAAAGCTACATTATAGCGATTCGCTTCTAGTTTAGGAAATTGTTTCTCAGTCCATTTATTTTGATTAAAAGTGACGTCCTGTTTCTTTTCTTCAACAGCGTTGCAACTCATTAAAAGGCTTAAAAATATCAGGATATATTTATTCATCTTCTGGTTTTTGCTTCAACATTCGATGCCTAAGAACATATAGTAGCAAGATACAAAGTATCATCAAGGCGATTGCAACATTCCATGTAAAATCAAACCCATATCTATCTATCGATTGCAGACCGGCATTATGTCCAAAAATGTGAGCTACTGAGAAGGCGATACTATACAAGGCCATATATTCTCCTTGATTACCTCTTTTAGCACGCTGCATGGCAAAGGCATTACTAAACGGAAAACAGATCATTTCCCCAATGGTCATGAGCAGCATACCAATAACCACGATCCCGATCCAAGGCGTAAGATTCAATACCAGGAAACTTAATGCTATTAGTATTGCCCCAATGGCCATGAGTCCGGATTTAGTGTTTTTCTTGTTCTCCAACCATTTTACCAAAGGCATTTCAAATATGGCAATGAGAAGACCATTCAATCCTAATAAGAGTCCAATTTGCTGTTCAGACATTAAATGGACGTCTTTATAGTAAATGGGAATTGTTGAGAAGTACTGCAGAAATACGATACCAAATAAGCACATGGCAACTAGGAATATCCAATAAGAGCGATCTTTGTATGCCGATCTTGGATTTTCTATAGCAATGCTGTCAAGGATCTTGGCGCTTTTTGGATGAAGTACATTCAATAATAACAACCCAGCCAAGATGCAGGTTATACCATCTACCCAGAATAATCCGCCATACCCCATGGTTGCAATGATTAACCCGCCAACTGCGGGGCCTGCAGAAAATCCTAAATTAATTGCCAAACGAATAAGCGTCACCGACCTTGTCTTGTTCTCAGGTTTACTGTAGGCGCTTAACGCCACATACATGGCTGGTCTAAAAGAGTCTGCGACGAGCATCACGAAGAAGATGCCTAAACAAAAACTCTCAAAGGTCTTTAGAAATTGCAAACCCACGAATAGAAACCCAGTGGAGATCAAGCTAAATAGCATCACCTTATAATACCCAATTTTATCGGTTAGTTTACCACCAAGCCAAGAGCCAGCAACAGAGCCTAGTCCGAAACACGACATGATCCAACCCACATCACTAAAGCTAAAATTCATGTTCTTGGTGAGGTATAGTGATAAAAATGGAATTACCATGGTTCCAGCCCTATTAACTAGAGTGATCAATGAAAGCCACCAAACTTCTCTTGAAAGTCCTTCAAAGGTTTTTAGATAATCTTGGTACAGTTTGATCATTGGTTAATTCATAGTATAAAAGTAGAAAGTCCGACATTTATGTCGGACTTTCTTTAATTGTAAAATGCTATGTTGATATCACAATATATAAGCAGTCCGACTTCTGTAAGAAGCGGTCAATAGTTGCCTAAAAATTGTGACTAGAATCATTCTAATTGTTTATAGTTAGTCAAAACTAAGCAAAAAACTTATAAATTGTATTTTTGAAGTAAATAAAATTAGAATGGGAAAAAAGATTGTATTGGTATTATTCGCAGGATTGTTATTTAATTGCGGTTCTAGTTTCCAAGGATTTTACAATAATCATAAAAATGATATTGGTGTCACGTCTTTTCAGTTACCAAACTTCGTGAAAGCACTTATTGGCAATGTCTCACCAGAAGTCAACGCTATTATTGGCAATATTGCCGATCTGAAATACATGAAATTTGACAACCCTTCTCCTGCTGAGAGACTTGGATTGATACAAGAATTGAGTGACGTCACCAACCACGGATATATAGATATGTTCAGGAAGAATGAAGAATCCTTGACCAGAATAGTCTCTGTTAAAGAACTTGGTGTGATCTTGACCGATGTTATTTTATTTAAGAGTAGTGAGACTGAGACAACGGCATTTTACCTAAAAGGTAAATTTGATCCTGATAAGGTGAAGGCCTTATCGGATGATAAGAAGTTTGATGATCTTTCAAAACAATTGCAATTACTTGCACCTTCGAGTTTGACTCCAGGATTCAATCCGAATAATTAATGATGAAAAATTTACACACCATTTTAGTTTTCCTTTTAATAGTTAGTTGTGCTCAGGAAAAACGGGCGATAACGGGGGATACAGAGTTTCAAATTGAGTTAAATTCTTCATATAAAGACGCAACGACATCGCCTTTAAAAGATAAGGATAGGAAGAACTTTAAAGGATTGGATTTCTTTGAATTTGATTCAACGTACATAGTCAAAACAACGTTGAAGAGAACCCCAGATGAAGCGCCTTTTAAAATGAAGACTACAACGAACCGGTTGCCCAACTATGTAAAATATGGGGAACTTACATTTGCTTTAAAAGGAGAATCATATCAGCTCGATATTTTTCAGAACTTGGACTTGATCGCAGAAGAGGAGTACGAAGACTATTTGTTTTTACCTTTCTTGGATGATACCAATGGGGAGGATAGTTATGGTGGCGGTCGCTATGTTGACACGAGACAACCTGAAGAAGGTATAACGATGATCCTTGATTTCAACAAAGCCTATAATCCGTATTGTGCTTATAATGAGAAATATTCTTGCCCGATCGTACCAAGGCAGAATTATGTTTCAACACGAATTGAAGCAGGCGTCAAGGCATTTGAGAAGCATTAGTTTACTTTACCAAAAACAGTCCAAGGAACACAGCTAAGAAACCAATCACAAAACTAGCGATGGTATATAGGGCAAAACTCGTGAAATCGCCTGATTTCAAGAATACATGATTTTCATAAGCAAACGTGGAAAAAGTGGTGAACCCGCCACAAAAACCTGATGCCAGCAGTAATGTTTGATTTTGTGAAAGCGCATCATTCTTGGCAGCTAAGCCTAAGATGATTCCAATAAGTAAACTCCCTATGATATTGGCAGCAAAAGTGCCGTAAGGTATACCGTTGGTGGAACTGTTCAGGAGCTTGCCTATCCAGTAGCGCAACACGCTACCAAAACCACCACCGATAAATACTAATAACACTGCTTTCATCTAGTTTATGGCGATAAAGATTTCAGTGATCCAATCCGCTGGGTTTGGAGCATTCATAGCGTCGATAATATAAGACTCCAACATGGGTCCTGATTCTATGACTTCAAGTCCATTGTCTTGGGCATATTTCATGGTGGTTTGCCAAGCCTCCGATAGATTTGTAAAGTTGCCTTTTAATGTTGATTTCAGTGCTTTAAAAGGTTTTAGGTTACCAGTTAGAATATCGGGCTCATTAGTGATTACCCTTTCAGCGGTTGGTACGGCACAAGAAAAGATCATCGCATTATTTTCTTCATCGTACTTATGCACGATCTGAAAAGCAGGGCCTGATAAATTTATGTGATTCTTTGTAGCATAAGCCACTACCTTGGGCAACATTACTGCCATTTTAGCCTGATGATCACTTATTTTACAGGAGGTCGTGTTGTAAAGATAATAACCACCACCATGCTCAGTAATCCCGTTGATCTTGATGGCATATTCTTTCATACTATTAACAACAACACTATCCAGTTTTTCGAGACCTCTTTCAAAATCTGGTCCCATCATGCTATCGAATCCTCCAGAGATCGCCCCGAAGAATTTCATTTTGAAAGGTAGGTTTTCGGCTGTCATTCGCCATGTCACATTAGTGTTTCCTTCGGTTTCTTCAAATTGCCATGTAACCTTCGATGGTGGAAATTCCCCGAATTGCATGTCCTGCTCGATACCCTTAGGCGGGTTAACAGCCGTGGTCGTCATGGAACCAATCCCATCTTTATCTTCCCAGGAGTAAGAACCTCCTACACCAGACGTTTTTTCAGGATATGTTACCTTGGTTTCTGGGTTCTTTTCTAGCCATGCAGACCAGGCAGCCCAATTCTTATAATCCTTGACGTTGTCAAAAACAACGGCGGCAGGTGCTTGAACCGATCGTGTTCGAGATACGTCAAAATCACTTGGTTGCACGGCAATATAAATCGCCAATCCTATCCCAACTATGAGTAATAAAAAGAGAATATATTTTAAGAATTTCATTGAATGTAAAGACTTAGATATGTTGCTATTCAAAGATAATGAATTTTAAACTATCCTTAATATGCCTTATATTTGCAAGACAACAAATAACTATCTTAAAATGAAACTAAAATCAATAATGGGTTTGGCATTGGCTGTTATTTTCATGACTGCCTGCGGAAATGAAAAGACCGAAAAACCTGAATCAAAAGATGTAGAATTTAGCTATAATGTTGAGCAATTTGCTGACATAAAGATTCTTAGGTATCAAATTCCTGGATGGGAAAACCTTAGTCTGAAGGAACAAAAGCTGGTTTATTTTCTAACCCAAGCAGGTCTCGCTGGTCGCGATATTATGTGGGACCAGAATTACAGACATAATCTAACAATCAGGAAAGCTCTTGAAAATGTATACACTTCTTATGATGGTGATAAGACTTCAGACGATTGGAAGACTTTCGAAGTGTATTTGAAGCGCGTATGGTTCGGTAGTGGGATTCATCATCACTATAGCAATGATAAGATCAAACCTGATTTTGCACCAACGTATTTAACAAGCCTTTTGGAATCGACAAAAACGACCTTGGATCAGGAAGCTTTCGATGTGATATTCAATGACGCCGATGCTAAGAAAGTCAATCAAGCCAAAGATGTGGATAATGTCGCACTTTCGGCAATTAATTTTTACGGACCCAACGTCACTACTAAGGATGTAGAGGCATTTTATGAAAACAAGAAGTCTCCTAATCCTGATAAACCTTTGTCTTATGGGCTTAATTCGCAACTCGTGAAAGAAAATGGTGTTGTTAAAGAGCGAGTCTATAAATCTGGCGGATTATATGGTTCCGCTATCGACGAGATCGTAAAATGGCTTGGGAAAGCTCAAGGCGTTGCAGAGAATAAGTCTCAAGGTGATGCTCTAGGACTATTGATAGACTATTATAAAACCGGCGACTTACAGACTTGGGATGATTATAATGTGGCTTGGACGGCAGCGACTGATGGTAATATTGATTACATCAACAGCTTCATTGAAGTATATAACGACCCTATTGGATATCGCGGATCCTATGAAACCATTGTTCAGGTGAATGATTTCGATATGTCACAGAAAATGGCAGTACTTTCTGAAAACGCGCAGTGGTTTGAAGATAATTCACCATTAATGGAAGCACATAAAAAAGATAGCGTGGTTGGCGTCACCTATAAAGTGGTGAATGTTGCTGGTGAAGCAGGAGATGCATCTCCAAGTACACCAATAGGTGTTAACTTACCGAATGCCAATTGGATTCGTAAAGAGGTTGGTAGTAAATCAGTGTCTTTGGGAAATATCATTCATGCCTATAATAATGCCGGAAGTTCAGGACGATTGAAAGAATTTGTTCATGATGATGAAGAATTCGAATTGGAAGAGACACATGGCCAGGTTTCAGACAAATTGCATACGGCGTTGCACGAAGTCATTGGTCATGCATCGGGACAAATAAACAAAGGGGTAGGGGAGACCAAGAAAACCTTGAAGAATTATGCGTCTACCTTAGAAGAAGGTCGTGCAGACCTCGTAGGCTTGTACTTTCTATATTCTCCCAAACTTCAAGAGTTGGGCTTAGTAGAGGATTGGAAAGCAGTGGGTACAGCAGCTTATGATGGCTACATCCGTAACGGATTGATGACACAATTGATACGCTTGAATTTAGGTGATGATGTGGAAGAAGCACATATGCGTAATAGACAATGGGTATCTGCATGGGCTTTTGAAAAAGGAGCAAAAGATAATGTTATCGTGAAAATGAATCACAATGGCAAGACGTATTACAATATCAATGATTATGATAAACTCAGAGAGTTATTTGGTGAATTACTTCGTGAAACCCAGCGCATCAAATCTGAAGGCGATTTTGCAGCCGTTGAGGCTCTAGTTGAAGGCTATGGTGTGAAAGTGGATCAAGAGTTGCACGCGGAAATATTGGAGCGTAATACGCAATTTACCTCAGCACCATATAGCGGATTTGTGAACCCTGTTCTTGTTCCTGAAATGAATGATGATGGCGAGATTACGGCTATTAAGGTAACTCAACCAGAAACCTATGTAGGGCAGATGTTGGACTATAGTAAGAACTTTAATTTCTTACCTACCAAGAATTAGAGATAAACTTTAAAAAGTAATAAGCCTCAATCCTTGGACTGGGGCTTTTTGTTTACACTAAAAAATAACAAAATACCATTAACACATAAAAGCCCAAAAAGTATGTAAGAGAATATCATAGTGACGTTTTATTATATAACAAGTGAAGTCCAAGTTTTACTACCCAGTATCCAGTTGTTTAACATATTCAATAAAACATCGCTCTCATTGGCAGTTGTCATCAAACCTGCTTTTTGTAGAAGCAAAAGTCTAGTTTCAGTTTTTTACTGTATGTTTAGTTATTAGGTATTTGTTCAATTATTTGCCATGTACTTAGTCCAAGAAAATTACCCGGATACGACAATATGTTTTGTAATATAGCTGGTGTATCCAAAACGCCAGCTCCGGCATATTGTGTGGTCCCATTCATATCCACATCAAAATTGTTATAGCCACTAACCTGCCATGTTGGTAAGTTAAGAAAGTTACTGACGTCATTGAGGATGAATGCCAAAATTGTGGGAGAATCCAAAACACCAGCACCAGCATATTGTATCGTTCCATCGCCATTGACATTTCCGGCCCATAGGACCTTTTCTCCTGAATTGAGTGTTCCGCGAGCATTCGCTCCAAAGGCTGTGAAAGTACTATCGCTAAAGTCTACTGTTATCGCGGTACCAGACAACGCTTTTGGAATTGCTGACATCGCCCCTAAATGATTCCTATGGTTGACCACGACAAAATAATTTCCAGCAGAACCGCTTAGCGAAAGATTGGAAACACCGTCTATCTCTACAACGTCACCATCTCTTTGTACGAGTGCCGATCGGCTAGCTATAACATTGGTGTTGTCGTTTCCATCTCGTAACTCAACCCATATCCAATCCACGATATCGTCACTTGGCAAGCCAGTTTTACTTGTGCCTCCTGGATTGAATACATCTGCATTCACGGTAAGGGCATCTGCATAAGGACTTGTGGTCGGTAAAAGGGCATTTTCTCGCAAGGTATCATTCATTAAACCTGCTGTCGATGGATTCAATAAGGGACCTTGAAGAAATATCTTAAGGTTCATTTGTACTTTAGCATTAGCAGTTACGACCACCGTAATATCTGCACGCTCAATGACAAGATCCGGAAGCATACTGTTTGATATTTCACAGTAGTAAACCCCGTTATCAGATTCTTGGGCATTCGTTATGGTATAGGTGCTTCCATTGGCACCACTGATCGCCGTATCGTCTTTATACCACTGATATAGGTTAGCCCTTGCTGTAGAGGTATCGGTACGCCCGATTCCAGAATCATCGACATCCAATACAATATCATCGCCTGGTATGCTCTCGACAGTTTGTGCGATATCGCGTGTGCGTTGCGGTGAGTATCCGATTGTAGTATAATTTCCAGCATTAACAAGTGGTTCGAGGTCCGTGAAATCATAATAATTATTTGACAAGGTTAGACTTGAATTCCCTGAGGAATTAATGATTTCTGTCGGGATAGCACCTTCATAGTCATTACCGCTAATGATGACATTATCGATGTTTGCAATACCAGCTGGAATCGTACCACTCAGGCCGCATTCGACAGCTCTAAGCCTAATTAAATTAGGAAGCGCAAACAATTCGTCTGGTAAGGGTTGACCAATTGGAATATGAGTTAGATTGAGCCATTCCAAATTTTGGAGATTGGAAATAGCAGCTGGCACGCCATTATTTAAAGTTAATTGCCTTGAATTTTGTATACCGATCAAAAGGTTTTTGAGATTGCTCATTGTCCAGATACTAGAGGGTACTTCACCTGATAGATCACAATTGATGAGCCATAGATCAGTCAGGTTTGTCAAGTTAGAAATTTCGGTAGGAATATTACCTGTAATGTTTTGTGAGTTAATATTTAGATAGGTCAGTTCAGACAGATCTCCGATTTCGGCAGGTAATTGCCCTGATAAATTTTGATCATTCATATATAAGGACGTAACTCTATTCGTCACATTATCAAATACTATATCGGGACTCCAGGTTTCGATAGGTGCCGTAATATCCCAAGAATTGGCCCAATTCGGGCCATCTAGAGCATTATAAATTGCTAAAAGTGCGTTGTAATCTGGATGCGTTGATGGATCCGGGCCTATAGTAATTACATTACTTTGCAGGCCTAATAATGGCGCTATTGCACTTGTGATATAATAAATGTAATCACCATAATCGGCTGTTGAATTAATTGTCACATCGACTGTGTTTCCAGTATTTATATAATTGTAGTTTCCATTAATATCAATGCTATACCAATCTATCGTCAATTGTGTTCCTAGGTTTGGCAACGAGCTCAGTGTAACTGTGTCTCCTATATCGGCTGCTACCCCACGATTTGTGTCCACATATTTTTGAGGAGCATAAACAAAACCAGTTGCCATATTAGCATTGTATGTTGGAAATTCGGCCTCAAAATCTGCAAATATAAATTGGTTATTATCTATCCATAAAAAATCGAGAAGGCTTGCTGCCTGTGTCGAAAAATCAGGCACAGCACCACTTAAATTATTATTTGAAACTAGGAACACATATAGATTTGGTATGCTGGTAACGCTAGTCGGGATGTTCCCTTCAAAATTATTATATCGTAGATCAATCCAAGTAGCATTTTGAAGATTGCCGAGTTCAGTGGGTAATGTGCCAGATAAAAAATTAGCGCCTATATCCAAAAAGTCTAAAAATTCTAGGTTACCAATTTCAGCAGGAATAGTGCCTATTAATTGATTGCTGCTCAATGATAAACTTGTCACTCTACCATTAGTTTCGGTAATTCCGAACCAAGAAGAAATAGGTTGATTTGGGTCTAACCAGTTTGTATTGTTGGTCCAGGAAGATCCATTTGTGGAATTATAAAATGTTTCTAAGGCGGTATAATCTGGGTGTGATATAGGACTTAAACCAACTTCAAAAACACCAGCAGAAATAGTCAATCCGGTGACAATTGTGTTACTTACTAAACATTCGTAAGTACCTACCTCATTGGCTTGGAAATTAGACAGTGTTAGGTCTATAGTATTAGCTCCTGAAATAGCTTGCCCATTGAAATACCACTGATATATATTATTCACTCCAGATA